>OGJR01002078.1_pt1 | contig 10833 bp, 7 predicted proteins | sample 1572301 | NCBI WGS metagenome assembly OGJR01 (sample SAMEA2582083, study PRJEB24529) | metagenome | biome: Human gut stool | place: China | collected 2011 | reverse complement strand
AAAAGAAAGAGGAAACTACGATATGAATATGGAAATGATCTATCAGGATCTCGGAATTTCAGCAGAAGTTCTCCAGGCAGGAGAGAAGCTGGAACAGGAATTGAAAGACCGATTTGATACATTTGATAAAACAGCAGAATATAATCAGCTGAAAGTCATTCATGCGATGCAGAAAAATAAAGTCAGCGAGGGATGCTTTCAATACGCAAGCGGATATGGATACAATGATATGGGACGAGATACATTGGAACAGGTATACGCGGATACCTTTCATACGGAAGCCGCATTGGTCCGTCCACAGATCACTTGCGGAACTCACGCGCTGGCGCTTGCGCTTTCCGCAAATTTACGTCCGGGGGATGAATTACTTTCGCCGGTAGGGAAACCATATGATACGTTGGAGGAAGTGATCGGTATCCGCCCATCCAACGGTTCTCTTGCGGAATATGGAGTGACCTACCGGCAGGTAGATCTTCTGGAAGACGGGTACTTTGATTATCCGGCGATCGAAAAAGCATTGAACGAGAAGACAAAACTGGTGACGATCCAACGATCCAAAGGCTATCAGACACGTCCGAGTTATTCTGTGGAGAAAATCGGGGAGCTGATCGCATTTATCAAAAAGATCAAACCGGATGTGATCTGCATGGTTGACAACTGCTACGGTGAATTTGTCGAACCGATCGAGCCCAGCGACGTCGGAGCGGATCTGATCGTCGGATCGCTGATCAAGAATCCGGGCGGCGGTCTTGCGCCGATCGGAGGCTATGTTGCAGGAAGATCGGATCTGATCGAAAACTGCGCCTATCGTCTGACTTCTCCGGGACTCGGAAAAGAAGTCGGAGCATCGCTGGGCGTTATGCAGTCCTTTTATCAGGGATTTTTCCTTGCGCCGACTGTTGTATGCAGCGCGTTAAAAGGCGCCGTATTTGCAGCCAATCTGTACGAACGTCTCGGATTTGATGTGATCCCGAACGGCAGGGAATCCCGTCACGATATCATTCAGGCAGTCACGCTTGGCACGCCGGAGGGGGTGGTCGCATTTTGTCAGGGAATCCAGGCGGCTGCGCCGGTGGACAGTTATGTGACGCCGGAACCGTGGGCGATGCCGGGGTATGACAGTGATGTGATCATGGCGGCCGGCGCATTTGTGCAGGGATCCTCGATTGAATTAAGTGCAGACGGTCCGATCAAAGAACCGTATGCGGTTTACTTTCAGGGAGGCCTTACATGGCCGCATGCGAAGCTCGGAATCCTGCGCTCCTTGCAGCAGCTTTTAAATGCCGGGATCGTCACGAAAGAACAGCTGGAGCGGGCAATATGAAAAACATTATCGTTATCGGAGGCGGTGCATCGGGAATGATGGCCGCCATCGCTGCATCTGCAAACGGTGCAAAAGTTACTATCATCGAACAGAATGCATTTCCGGGAAAAAAAATACTTTCCACCGGGAACGGTCGCTGCAACTATACCAATTTTGTCCAGACCCCATCTTGTTACCGCTCAGATGATCCGCAATTTCCCTGGCAGGTCATCCGGCAGTTCGACGAGCAAAAGACCGTAGGATTTTTGCGCGATCTTGGCATCTGCCCAAAGGAGAGGAACGGCTATCTTTATCCCAATTCCGATCAGGCACAGGCTGTGGCAGATGCTTTGGTCATGGAATGTGAACGGCTCTCGATCCGGATCCGATGCAATACGACCTGTCAGGAAATCATTCCTCACAAACACGGTTTCCGAGTCAGAACAGAGACTGCCGAGCCGGAAGAAAAAAGAGGAACCAAAGACAAAAGCGATAGAAAAAAAACAAAAAAGAATCATCCGGTTTCCATAAAAACAACGCAAAATACATGGACTTGTGACGCCGTGATCCTTGCTGCCGGATCCAAAGCATCCAATATTTCCGGATCGGACGGCAGCGGATATGACCTCGCAAAATCTCTCGGGCATTCGATCATCCCGGTTCTTCCGGCGCTTGTACAGCTTCACTGCGCCGAATCCTTTTACAAGGAAATCGCCGGGATCCGGGTGCAGGGCAGGGTAACACTTTATGCAAAAGGGCAGAAACTCGCCGAAGATACCGGGGAAATCCAATTAACGAATTACGGGATTTCCGGGATTCCGGTTTTTCAGGTCAGCCGTTTTGCCGCAAAAGCGATCTACGAAAAGAAGCCGGTCAAAGCGGTTTTAAATTTCATGCCCGACATTTCCGAAAATACTTGTTTTGCATTCTTAAAAGAGCGGATTTCCACGCGGCCGGAAAAAACACTCAATACTTTTTTTGTCGGTCTGTTTCCGAAAAAACTGGGAGATCTTCTGCTGTGCCTGAGCCGGCTGGATCTAACGGGCGCTGTCCGGAAGCTTTCAGATGAAGACATTCGGAAACTGGTACATTTGATCCAACATTTTGAGACGACGATCACAAAAACGAATGCATATGAACAGGCACAGATCTGCTGCGGCGGAGTCGATACGAGAGAAGTGGATCCGGAAACTATGGAATCACGCTATGTTCCGGGAATCTATTTTGCCGGAGAACTTCTGGATGTGGACGGAATCTGCGGCGGATATAATCTGCAGTGGGCGTGGTCCAGCGGCTATGTTGCAGGAAGAAGCGCCGGAAGCACGGAAAAGGAGAATAAGAAAATACGATGCTTAGAATCAATCAGCTAAAATTACCGGTCGGACATTCCAAATCCGACTTAAAGCAGGCAGTACTACATCTGCTCCATATTTCGGAAGAGGAGCTTCTCGGATTTCAGATATTCCGCCGCTCCGTTGACGCACGGAAAAAGCCGCAGATTTTTTATGTTTATACGATCGATGTAAAAACACTGCGTGAAGAAAAGCTTTTGAAACGTCTGAAAAATAAAGTACAGAAGATTACTCCGATCCGGTACGAAACACCGGCTCACGGAGCAGAATCTTTGCATCACCATCCGGTCATCATCGGAGCAGGACCCGCAGGATTGTTTTGCGCCTATTTGCTGGCAAGAGAGGGGTATCGTCCTGTTCTGTTGGAACGGGGCGCTTCTGTGGAAGAACGGATGCAGGATGTGAATGCCTTTTGGACAACAGGCGCTTTGAAGCCGGAGTCCAACGTACAGTTCGGCGAGGGCGGAGCAGGCACATTTTCCGACGGAAAATTGAATACACTTGTAAAAGATAAGTGCGGACGGAACCGCTTTGTCTTGGAAACGTTTGTACAATTCGGTGCGCCGGAGCAGATTCTTTACGATCAAAAACCACATATCGGAACAGATGTGCTTTCTGAAGTGATTCCGGCGATGCGCAAAGAGATCGTCCGTCTTGGCGGAGAAGTTCGTTTTCACAGCAAGGCGACAGACTTGGTGATCGAGGGAAATCAGCTCCGAGGCATTCTTGTAAATGAGACCGAACAGTTGGACGCAGAAATTGCCGTGCTTGCGATCGGACACAGTGCGCGGGATACGTTTCAGATGCTGTATGATCATAACATTTTGATGCAGGCAAAATCATTTGCGGTGGGTGTACGGATCGAACATCCGCAGCAAATGATCCAGGAATCTCAGTACGGCGCGCAGATGGCTGACAAACTTCCGGCTGCAGCGTACAAACTGACGGAAAATCTGGAAAACGGTCGCGGCGTCTATACATTCTGTATGTGTCCGGGCGGTTATGTGGTCAACGCATCCTCCGAACCGGGCCGGCTTGCCGTCAATGGAATGAGTTACCACGACCGGGACGGGGAAAATGCGAACAGTGCGGTCATTGTGACGGTCACACCGGATGATTTTCCTGTAAAAGGATTCATCGCGGACCGTGAAGCAACCGGAAATGATACGGTGCATCCGCTCGCAGGCGTGGCATTCCAGCGCGAATTGGAGCAAAAAGCCAATCAGCTCGCAAAGGGAAACGTTCCGGTACAGTGTTTTGGGGATTTCTGCAAAAATAAAACAAGTGAATCTTTGGGCGCAGTTGTCCCTCAGATCCGTGGACAGTGGGAGTTTGCCAATGTGCGTTCGGTCTTTCCGGAAGAACTGGCCGTTTCTCTGGAGGAGGGGATCAAAAGAATGGATCAAAAGATCCATGGATTTGCCCGGGAGGACGCGGTACTTTCCGGTGTGGAGAGCCGGACGTCTTCCCCTGTCAGGATATGCCGTGATGAACAGTTCAACAGCAGTGTCACCGGTCTCTACCCATGCGGAGAGGGCGCAGGATATGCCGGCGGGATCACATCCGCTGCAATGGACGGAATGAAAACAGCAGAAGCGCTGATCGGGAAATTTGCACCGTTCGGATCATAAAATAATTTTTTTCGTACACGTGTTCACAAAATTTTAAGAAGCTAGCCCTATACACTGTTTCTGAATTATGCTAAAATAAGTTGTTGAATTGTGTCATGCGCAGCAGGATTTTGTGCATGGAAAAGATAAAAGAACTTTGCAGTGAAGAACGGCCTTACGAAAAATGTGAACGTTTCGGTGCGAAACATCTGACAGATATCGAGCTGCTTGCCGTCTTGCTCCGTTCGGGATCAAGAGGGGAGAGCGCATTGCAGCTCGCCAGACATATTCTGTATCCGTCGTTACTGCCGGGCGGGATCCTCAATATCCATAACTGGTCGTATGAGCAATTACGGAAGATCCGGGGCATCGGGAAAGTAAAGGCGATCCAGATCTTATGTCTGTCCGAACTTGCCAAACGGCTTGCGAAAGCGACTGCCGGATGCGAACTGGATTTCAGGACGCCGTCGTCAGTCGCACAATATTATATGGAAGATATGAGGCATCAGAAGCGGGAGAGCATGAAGCTTCTGCTTCTGAACACGAAATCAAGGCTGCTCGGGGAGTCAGATATTTCAAAAGGGACCGTAAATGCTTCCATTGTTTCGCCGCGCGAATTGTTCGTAGAGGCGCTGCAGAAAAATGCAGTCTATATTATTTTGCTGCACAATCATCCCAGCGGTGATCCGTCACCGAGCCGGGAAGATATTCTGGTGACACAGCGGATCCATGATGCAGGGGAGATGATCGGAATCGAACTTCTGGATCATATCATCATCGGAGACAACCGCTATGTCAGCCTGCGGGAAGAAGGGGTTATTCAGTGATAGGAAGAAATGTCTATGGGCTTGATCTCGGTACATACGAGATCAAAGTATTTGATCTGAAAAAAAATGAAATCTGGAAAGAAAAAAATGTCATTGCGATGAAGGACAACACAACCGTTTTTGCCTCCGGGGACGATGCGTTTGCCATGTATGAAAAAGCGCCAGACAATATTCAGGTCGTATTTCCGATGCAGGGCGGAGTCATCGCCCATTTCGATGATATGCAGTATCTGCTGGAAAATCTGCTCAAAAAAGAGCGCCAGTTTTCCATAGGGGCGGAATATCTGGTCGCAGTGCCAACCGATGTGACAGAAGTAGAAAAACGTGCGTTTTATGATCTTGTTTCTCATTCTTCCGCCCGCGCGAAGTCTGTGCGTATTGTAGAACGCGGATTGGCGGACGGTGTCGGTGCCGGTCTTCCTGTGGATGAAACGCCCGGCGTGATGGTTGTCAATATCGGCGGAGGCACGACAGAACTTTCGGTACTTGCTTTCGGCGATATGGTGCTCAACCGACTTTTAAAGATCGGAGGAGAACAATTCGATCAGGCGATCATCCATCTTGTCCGTCACAGCAAGGACTTTTTAATTGGTCGGACAACTGCCGAATCTCTCCGAAAAGAGTTCGGTATTTTCACACAGAAAGCCAGCGCCTCGCTTTCGGTTTCCGGCCGCGACCTGATCTTTGGAGTTCCCAATACGAAGAAAATCCCGATCAGTCTGGTACGCGCCGCAATGAAAGAACCGTTGGAGGAATGCACCGAAGCGATCCGCGTCATGTATGAGCGGACGCCGCCGGATGTGCGAAAGGGAATCCGGGAAAACGGGATCTGCCTGACCGGCGGTCTTGCTAATTTGAAAGGTCTTTCGACCTATCTGCAGGAAAGCACGGGACTTCCCGTCGCCGTTGCTGAAGAACCGGAACTCTGCGCGGTAAAAGGTCTTCGTGCCATCGCACAGGATAAACATATTTACAAAAAGCTGACATATTCCATGTTAGACGAAGATTACAGGTGGTTGAGATAATATGAAAAAAAAGAATCAAACATCCCAGACAAATAAATATTGGCTGTTCGGTCTGTCTTTGCTCTGTGTCCTTTTGATGCTGCTTTCCGTATTTTCCGGAAAGGTCACCGGACCGTTTAAAGTCGCTGCCAATCTGACTGTCATTCCGATGCAGAAAGGGATCAGCCGGATCGGAGAGTGGATGGGAGACATGAGCGATAACTTCCAGACACTCAAGCAGGTACAAAAAGAGAACGAAACGCTGCAGGCGCAGGTTGATGAACTTCTGATCGAGAACAACAATCTTCAGGAAGACAAGTACGAATTGGAACGGCTTCAGGAATTGTACAAACTGGATCAGAATTATGCGGAATATGAAAAGGTTGCCGCTCATGTGATCGGCAAAGATTCCGGCAACTGGTTCAGCACCTTTACGATCGACAAAGGAAGTAAAGACGGCATAGAAGTCGATATGAACGTCATTGCCGGGAACGGGCTTGTCGGGATCGTAACGCAGGTCGGTCCGACATGGGCGACCGTACGCTCGATCATCGACGATTCCAGTAATGTCAGCGGAATGGTATTGTCCACATCCGATAAATGCATCATCCGCGGAGATCTGTCGTTGATCAACAGCGGACGGATCCGCTTTGAACAGATGGAAAATAATGATAACGTCGTAGAGATCGGCGAACAGATCGTAACTTCCTATATCAGCGACAAATATTTACAGGGGATTTTGATCGGTTATGTCAGCGAAGTCAGCGTTGATTCCAACAACCTGACACGTTCCGGCTACATTACCCCGGTGGTCGATTTTAAAAATCTGCAGGAAGTGCTCGTTATCACAAAAACGAAAGACGCTATGACCGGAACACCGGCAGAATAAGGAGGAGACGATGAAATCCATAAAAATACGACGCGGGATCGTGACGGCGATCGTTGTTTTGGTCTGCTTTCTTTTGCAGTGTATGTTGTTTCCGCATCTTGCTCTTGCATCCATAAAACCGAATCTGATGCTGATCGTGACCGCAGCATACGGATTTATGCGCGGACCAAAAGAGGGGATGCTGATCGGATTTTTTTCCGGACTGATCATCGATATCCAGTTTGGAAATATTCTTGGATTCTACGCCCTGATTTATCTGTTGATCGGTTATGTGAACGGATTATTTGAGCAGATGTACTTTGACGAAGATATCAAACTGCCGCTGATCCTGATCTCAGCAAGTGAATTTGTGTATGGGCTTGTGATCTATCTTTTGATGTTCCTGCTCCGGAGTGAATTTGATTTTCTGCATTATTTAAGTCATATTATCATCCCGGAACTCATATATACAATAGCGGTGACACTGCCGTTATATCCGGTCATACTTTTTATCAACCATAAATTAGACGCAGAAGAAAAAAGGAGTGCAAGTAAATTTGTTTAATCGAATCTTAAGACGTATCAAAGACTTCGGAAACCGGATCCTGGAATCCCGGCTTTTTGTATTGATCCTGGTATTCTGCATCTTGTCCGCCATTTTGATCAGCCGTCTGTTTTATCTGCAGATCGTCAAAGGGGATTACTATCTGGAAAATTATAAGATGCAGATCCGCAAGACACGGGAGATCCCCGGAACCCGCGGCAATATCTACGACCGGAACGGAAATCTTCTCGCATACAACGAGCTTGCTTATTCCGTCACGTTTGAAGATACGCTTGCTTCCGGAAGTGAGAAAAATCAAACCTTAAACAAGATTTTAGAGCAGGTGATCGAGATCGTGGAATCTCACGGAGATTCTGTGATCAACAGTTTCGGGATCGTATTGGATTCTGCCGGGAATTACCAGTTTACGCAGACGAATGAAACACAGCGTCTTCGTTTTATTGCCGATGTATACGGTAAAAGTTATACCGATGATCTTACCGAAGCACAGAAGAACGCAACGCCGGACGAATTGATCCGTTATTTATGTACCAATGATACTTACGGATATGATATTGACATAAAGAATCTGGATCCGGCTTATGTGTTGAAGCTGGTGAATATGCGTTATGCGATCGGGCTCAACAGTTTCCAGAAATTTATCCCGACCGTACTGGCTTCCGACGTCAGCGACGAAACCGCTGCCGCGATCATGGAGAATCTGGACAAGCTGGAAGGAATTGATATTGAGGAGGAATCGCTCCGCCGTTATACGGACAGCAAATATTTCGCATCCATCATCGGCTACACCGGAAAGATTTCTCAGGAAGAATACGACGCGTTGGACAAAGACGAAAAGAAGCGGTATTCTCTTTCGGACATTGTGGGAAAATCCGGACTGGAACAGACGATGGACAGTGTCCTGCAAGGAGAAAAAGGCGAGATGACCTTTTATGTGGACAGTGTCGGGAAAGTGACCGATACAGTCAGCTATACCGAGCAGGGCGCGGGAAACGATGTTTATCTGACGATCGACAAAGATCTGCAGGAGTACACCTACCAGATTCTGGAAGAAAAAATTGCAGGTATCGTACTGTCCAAATTACGGAATGTTATGAATTATGACCCAAGTGAAACGTCCGATGCCAGTCAGATCATTATTCCGGCAGACGATGCTTACCATGCCTTTATCGCCAACGAGATCATTGACGAGGCACATTTCAATGCGGAAGGTGCGGGTGTGACCGAACAGGAGGTCTATGCGATCTTTTCCGCAAGAAAAGAGGCTGCGCTTGCAGAGATCATGGCGGAACTGAACGGGACAACGCCTTATAACAGTCTCGGAGCGGAGATGCAGGCTTATCAGGACTACATTTCTATTAATGTACTGCAGGAAGCCACGAATATTCTTATGAGCGATAAGATCGATACTTCCGATGCGACTTATCAGGCTTGGACTACCGATGAATCCATCAGCCTGAATCAGTTTCTGACATATGCGATCTCCAAAAACTGGATCGATACTTCCCAGTTGTCCGAATACATTTCTTCCGAACGATATTCGGATTCCGCGGAAGTTTATCAGGCGATTTTATCATTTTTGCAAGATTATTTGATTTCGGATATGAATTTCGACAAACTTCTCTACAAATATCTTATAAAATCAGGAGGAGTCACCGGTGCACAGATCTGCGCGATCACATATGAGCAGGGTGTTCTTCCAATGGATGAGGGACAATACAATGGTCTGCGTGACGGCAGTGTGGATCCGTTCACATGGCTGACTCAGAAGATTGCGAATCTGGAGATCACTCCGGGACAACTGGCATTGGAGCCTTGTACCGGTTCCGCTGTTGTCAGTGATCCGAATACGGGAGAAGTGCTTGCATGCGTATCCTACCCGGGATACGACAACAACCGGCTTGCAAATACGATGGATTCCACATATTATAATCAGCTTGTGACCGGGTTATCCCGTCCGTTTTATAACAACGCGACGCAGGAAAAAACAGCGCCCGGATCTACCTACAAGATGATCTCCGCTGTGGCAGCCCTGACAGAGGGGATCGTAACAGGAGACACGGCGCTCGTCTGCTCCGGAGAGTTTGACAAAGTAACGCCGAGTCCACGCTGCTGGATCTATCCGGGCGCACATGGCGCGTTGAACGTTGTATCCGCTCTGGACGTGTCCTGCAACAACTACTTCTACGAAGTGGGATATCAGTTGGGACTGGACGAAGAGGGCAATTACGACAGTGATAAGGGTGTCGAAACACTGGCAAAGTATACGGAGATGTTCGGACTCGGTGAGACTACCGGTCTGGAGATCCCGGAATCCGAACCTCAGATTTCGGATGAATATTCCGTACAGAGTGCCATCGGACAGGGAACCAACAACTTTACAGTCAGTCAGCTCAACCGTTATGTTGCCGCTGTCGCCAACAAGGGAACGGTTTACAAGCTTTCGCTTTTGTCGAAGACAACGGATCCAGACGGAAAGATCATCAAGAATTATGAACCGACTGTGGTCAGCACGATCGATGAAGTATCGGATGAAACGTGGAATCTGGTCCATCAGGGTATGATCTCGATGATCAACAGCACCGCAAGTTTTTCCGGACTCGGTATTCAGATGGCAGGTAAGACCGGTACTGCACAGCAAAGTGAGATTCATCCGGATCATGGACTGTTTGTCGGTTTTGCCCCGGCAGATGCACCGGAAATCGCAATCGCAGTCAGGATCGCAAATGGTTATAGTTCGTCGTATGCGGCGGAGATCGGTCGCGATATCGTAAAAGCAAAATATCAGCTTGGCGATATCAATGAGATCATCACCGGAACCGCTTCCGAACTTGGCGCTGCGGTCGCAGGAGATTAAAAAGGATGTGAGAGGATGGACAGGCTGGTTACAGTAAAAGGCAATCGCTATGGTATGGAAATTTATATGGATTCCGAAGTTTCTTTTGATATACTTATGAAAAGTATGGAAGAAAAATTCCGTAATTCCGCAAAATTCTTTCAGGGGGCGCAGATGGCCGTCCGTTTTTTGGGACGCCGTCTGACCTATCTGGAAGAACAGGCGGTACTGGATCTGATCAGTAACACAACCGGAATTGATGTAGTTTGTATCATAGATGGCGACCCAGCCAATGAAACTGCATACAAAAGTGTTGTAGAACGCACGCTTTCCAATGTTCGAAAACGGGATGGGCAGTTCTATAAAGGTACGCTTGGCAAAAAGCAGGTGGTAGAATCCGACACCAGTATTGTGATCCTTGGGGACGTAGAATCCGGAGCCAAGGTCATTTCCAAAGGAAGTGTCGTG
>OGJR01002074.1_pt1 | contig 10846 bp, 9 predicted proteins | sample 1572301 | NCBI WGS metagenome assembly OGJR01 (sample SAMEA2582083, study PRJEB24529) | metagenome | biome: Human gut stool | place: China | collected 2011 | reverse complement strand
TCAACCTAATTATCAGCTACTTGTTTTTTTTGCTTCCACAAGATTTTAACATTTTTCTTGAAAATATTAAAGATCAAAAAAGGATCGTTTAATGACGGAAAAGCAAGGTGAATATATTCGATTTTTGAATGGGGAAGTGCTTATTTTTAAGCACTTTTTTAAAGAGCATTTCCCCAAATTTTTTGCTTTTACTTCTCGTTTTATTGATGATTCGTATGTGCGGGAAGATATCGTGCAGGAAACTTTCATTATTGTTTGGTCTAGGCATTTGAAAATGTTTGATTCGGAAATATCATTGCAGGCTTTTATTTATCGAACTCTTCGAAACAAGTGTTTAGATTATATTCGCCATGAAAAAATTAAAGAACGTTATTCAAATGAGTTCTCAAGAGAACTGGAAACCAGTGATTATTTAATGCAGGCAATCATAGATGAGGAGAGTCGTTTCTTGATTCATAAAGCGATCCAATCATTAACACCTCAAGTGCAGACCGTGATAAAATTACATTTAGAAGGTAAGAAGAATAAAGAGATCGCGGAGGAGATGGGGATAAGTGAAACGACTGTGAAATTTCATAAATCGGTTGCTTATAGAGAATTAAATAAATCTTTGGGCCATTTGTTTTTAATGATTGTCGTGTTATCGTAGTTTTTTTACAAAAAATAAAAAAATCACCTATACTGTTTTTTATCTCGATCGTTATTGAGGAAACGAGAGCTAGATGAAAGAGATAAGTCAGTATTTATTTATAGCTAAATTAATCTGTAAGGAACGGATTGCCGGGTTGGATGATTCGGAGAAAAGACAGTTGGATTCATGGAGGAATGAATCCAGGGGGAGGGAACGTATCTTTTTAAACCTGCAAAGAATTTCTGCGGAAGAGTTAGAAAAACGGTATGGCGGGGTGGATGTTGATTTGAAATGGAAAGACTTTAAAAAACGGAAACATCAAAGGAAGAGGAATATAAGAGCGGGCGTAGTTATTGCAGCAAGTGTTTGTTTATTAATAACAAGCGGATTGTGGTTATGGCTGGAAAATTCAAGGGAGAATCATGTGGTATTGGCAGAACAGGGACAACAAAATAATGTTTGTCTTGTGTTGTCAACCGGAGAGGTGGTGAATGTTTCGAATGTGGGGAAAGATGAGGTAAAATTGGATAAAGGAACAAAGCTTTATGAGGGGAATCGTTTGGAATATGTTCGAACGGATTCTTTAAATAAGAAAGAGTTGGAGTTTAACCAGTTGATTATTCCGAAAGGAACATTTTATCACTTGGTCCTCTCGGATGGAACGAAAGTATGGCTAAATGCGGATTCAAAAATAAAATATCCGGTGGTTTTTGGTCAAGATAAAAGGGAGGTTAGTTTGCGTGGAGAAGGGTACTTTGAGGTCGCAAAAGATAGTACCCGTCCTTTTATCGTGAGTACAGATAAAATGGATGTGAAGGTCTTGGGGACAACTTTTGACGTGAACACGTACGAGGATGAGGGAAAGAGTTTTGTCGTTTTGGTTGAGGGGCTTGTGGAAGTGTCGGCGGGGAAAGGGGAATCCCGGATCATCACTCCGGGGTATATGGCAGAGGTGAATATGCATGACGTACAGGCTAAGATTCAAATTTCGAAATGTGATGCGGAGCATTATATTGCTTGGAAGAGTGGTAATTGCAGTTTTAGAAATGCTTCGTTGACGGAAATTTTGAAACGGGTGTCTCGGTATTATGATGTAACCGTTATCCGGGAAGAAGTGTTTGAGGAAGAGTATTATACCGGAGATGTGTCAAGTGATGTGCCCTTAGAGTCGTTGCTTGCCGTGATTGAATCTTCAACTTCCGTATCATTTAAAGTGGAACGCAAAATCGTCTATGTACAAAAGAAAAGAGATTAGGCTAATTGGTCTTTCCTAATCTCTTTAACGCAAAATGTTATATAGACATAACACACAAATATAGGTAAAAATGATGGTAGAAAAGTTTTTTTTCAGGAAATTCAACAAGAGTTGTGCATTTTTGATGCTGCTGTTGTTCGCATCAGGCACCCTTTGGGCAGGACATTCACCGGAAAAGATAACCTTGAAGGTGACAAATGAAAAATTGGTTAAAGTGCTTGAAGAGATCAAAAAGCAATCCGGGTATAATTTTGTATACAACGAGAAATTCGTGAAGGATCTCGGGGGAATAACGGTTGATGTCAAGGAAGTTTCTTTGGATAGCGCAATGAAGGCCGTGTTGAAGGGAACGGGGTTACGTTATCGAATTCAAGATCGGATAATTTTGTTGGAAAAGGCTCCGCAAGAATCATCCGGACAGAAGTTTAAGGTGATCAAGGGAAGCGTGAAAGACGAGGATGGGGCGCCATTACCCGGAGTTACGGTAATGATTAAAGGAACGACAATGGGGGTCTCAACGGATGCTGCCGGGAATTTTGTTTTGGATATGCCGGATGAGTATCAAGTTTTGCAGTTTTCTTTTATCGGGATGGAAACGCAGGATGTCAAGCTGGCAGATACGGAGACACACGTGAATGTGATGTTGAAGATGGCCGTGGGGCAGCTGGATGAAGTTGTCGTTTCCACGGGGTACACGCAGACAACTCAAAAACGGACCACGGGTTCCGTGGCCGTAGTGGGGAGGGAAGTGTTTGAAAATAAGGTTCCCACGTCAATTGATCAATTATTGCAGGGACAGGTGGCCGGTGTGAGTATCGTGGCCAAATCCGGTCGTCCGGGTGAATCGGCAAAGATTCGGATTCGGGGGACGAATACGCTTACCGGGGATGCTGAACCTTTGTGGGTTGTTGATGGGGTACCTTTGCAACGTAATATACCGAGTATTGAAAAAGGACGAATTAAAGCGGGTGATTTTAATGATATTTTTGCTAACGGTATAGCGGGGATAAATCCGAATGATATCGAGAATATTACCATATTGAAAGATGCTTCTGCCGCTGCAATTTACGGATCAAGAGCTGCAGGTGGAGTTATCGTTATTACAACGAAAAGAGGTAAGGTCGGGAAAATGGCGGTAAATTATTCGGCTAATTTTTCGATGGTCATGAAACCGCAAAGGGATGGTAATTTAATGAATTCAAAACAAAAATTGGCTTGGGAGCAAGAGTTGTGGGATGAATTCTCGGCAGACGGGTTTACGAACGGGACATATTATCCGGTAGTCGGTATTGTTGGAATGTTGCGGGCCAATAAGTTGGGAAAAGACGGTAAGATGTGGACTGACGAGGGATTTGAACCGATGAGTGCCGCGGAACAAGATGCGTATATTGCAGACTTGTCTAAAACCACGACGAATTGGTTTGACGAATTGTTCCGGACGGCTTTTTCGATGAATCACTACTTGTCTTTGTCCGGGGGAACGGATGTAGCAACATATTATGTTTCATTTGGTTATTCGAAGGATAATGGAATACTGAAGAAGACTTCTTATGATCGATACAGTTTGTCAACAAAGGTGAAATTGAATCCTCATGAACGAGTTTCGGTAGATTTGGGAGTTGATTTTTCTCAGCAAAAATCAGATGGATCTTCATTAAATGTGAATCCTTTCCAATATGCTTATTTTGCCAATCCTTACGAGAAGCCATATAATGAAGATGGCTCGTACAGACCGGATTATACTTATTATAATTTGAACCAGATTAATGGAGGAAGAGAGGCCATACTTCCTGCCAACGGGTATAATATTATGCGGGAAATTAACGAAACGTCGAGTGTTGCGGATGATTATGCTGCCAATTTGATGTTGAGTCTGAATTATATAATTTCTTCAAAGTTCCGTTTTTCCGGTTTGGTCTCGTATAGTTTTATCAATAATAAATCGGATAATATTAATGGAATTGAGACGTATGCTGCTTTTACTGACAAACCTAGTCAGCTGGACGATTGGAATAGCAGGAGGACTTACGGGTCTATCACTCAATCTTCAACTAATAATACGAATTATAGCGCGAGGGGACAACTGAATTATTCGGATATTTTCAATTCGATTCACCGTTTGCAGGTATTGGCCGGAGCGGAAATACGAGGTTCTAAAGCGAAGAATATTTATGAGAAACGTTATGGTTATGATCCTGTAACAGGAAATTCTTCTACTCCGGCCCCGGAAAAGACAGATGATCAGGTTGACTATAATAAGTTGGTGGATATGGCGAATTTGATTGACGGGCTTTCCGGCCAATCTATCGAAGAAACTCGTTTCGCTTCGTTTTATGCTTCCGTGGATTATAGTTTGTATGATAAGTATATTGCCAGTCTCTCTTTCCGTACGGACGGATCAAATAATTTCGGTAGTGACGAACAGTTTAATCCGACTTGGTCTTTAGGGTTGGCTTGGCACGTGGGAGATGAGCATTTCATGGAAAAACTTCATCCTGTTCTTAGTCGTTTGAAATTGAGCGTGGCGATGGGATATACCGGGAACGTGAATAAAACGGAGAAGCCGGAATTGATTATGTATTACTCAACCTCTTATCGGAAAACCGATTTGGAGAATCTTCGCATCGGGGAGGTTCGGAAGGCTCCTAATCCTCATTTACGTTGGGAGAAGACACGGGATATGAAAGTTGCTTTGGACTTCGGACTTTTTAACAACCGGATTAATGGTTTGGTTGAGGCGTATTATCGTTTGAGTAAAGATCTTGTGACAAGTGTTGATGTGCCTTACGTGACAGGATTCCGGGGACAAGGTTATAATACCTCCCAGATCGAGAATAAAGGAATTGAGGCAACGTTGCAGGCGCTTGTCTTTAGGTATGGGGATTTTAAATTTAATGCCTCGGTAAATGTTGCTTGGAATAGTAATATATTGAAACGTTACACGTCACCGATATCTTATTCGGCCAATAATTTTGTCGGTTATCCTTTGGGTTCGATTTTTGCGGGTAAATCAACGGGGATAAATCCGGAGACCGGGTTGTATAAATACAAATTGCGTCCGGATGCCGATATTTTGAAACCGACGGATTTGAGTGATGTGAATAACTACATATACTACAAGGGAACATCAACGGCTCCGGTAACAGGAGGTTTTAATTTTAGTTTTTCATGGAAAAACCTCTCCTTGGGTGTCGGTGGTGCTTATTCGTTAGGAGGAAAGGTCGTGGATGAGATAACATCACCGGTGAGCTATAATACGATAAGTGTTACGGGAATGTCATCAGGAGAACGGATTCCTACGAATGAAAATGATTTGTACGTGAATCATCTGAATGTGAAGAAAGATGTGACGAATCGTTGGACGGAAGATAACATCACCGGTGTGAAGTATCCTCGAATTATCGACACGTATGGCGAAAGACTGTATTATGATCAGATTTACCCGACATCCAGTACGATTACCCGAGCGACAATGCTGGAGAATGTTTCGTTTTTGCGGGTGAAGAATATGTCTTTGTCTTATTCGTTGCCAGCGAACGTGGTGAGTAAAATGGGGATTTCTTCCTTGAGTTTTTCTTTTATCCTGACGAATTTGTTTACGATAACAAATTATTCAGGATTGGATCCGGAGACTCCCGGGGCAACTTATCCTTTGGCACGTTCCTGTTCATTCGGACTTAGTTTAGGCTTTTAATTTGTGAGATTATGAAGAATTTGAAAAATATAAGTGTGCTTTTAATGGTATTCTTTGCTTGTATATCTTGTAAGGAGTACTTGGATGTGAAACCGAAAGGTGAGGTGGTTCCTAAGACTGCTGAAGAGTTTGCGGCTTTGTTGAATAGTCATTTGAGTGAGATTGATGATGGTTACGATGAAGCGATATTGGGAAATGCGATGGAAAAGTTAGAATTCGAGTGTTTCAGTGATAACGTGGAGAATAGTTTGACGAAAAATGTGACTGGAATGGGAGCTATACCGAAATACGTGGGTGACCGCTTGAATTCATTTAAGTCAGAATACGAGGAATTGTATGCATTAATAAGGAATTGTAATTTGGTGATACACGAAATGGAAGAGACCGATACGGAGATGGCAAAGGTATGTTATGCCACGGCATACACGTTGAGGGGTGTTGCCTATTACAATCTGATGCGTCTTTTTTGTGAACCTTATAACAAGCAAAAGGCAGAGGAACAGTTGGGACTTTCCATCGTGACACGTTTTGATATGGAAGCGCGGCCGAAACGGTCAAGTTTGCAAGAGGTCGTGTCATTTATAGAAGAAGATTTGAAAAAAGGAATTTCTTATAATTCCAAATCGGAAATTTTTCGTTACACGGTAGATGTGGCAAAAGCTTATTTGGCAAGGTTGTATTTTTGGTCTCAAAATTGGGAACAGGCTATCCTCGTGGCAAAAGAGATATTGGAAGCTTATCCCTTGTTGGAGGGGGCGGAGTATGTTGATATGCTATCTGCCCAACATGCACGAAAGGGTAATATCCTTTTGCGTTCTTACGTGTTATCGCATACAAGTGGTGATCAGAATTATAATGGAGCCAAAGGGTATTTGGCCGTGAAGCCTGTAAGTAAAAGTTTTATCGATCTATTTGTCGAGAAAGAGCGGGATATTCGATATTCGTTTTTGTTTAACAATAAGCGAGAGGCTCAGAAGGTTCCATTGGCTTGTGTTAGGAGTGCGGAGATGTGTTTGATCGTGGCGGAGTCTTATGCTTATTTGAATCAAACAAAAGAGGCTCTTGAGTATTTGAATTTGCTAAGGTCGAAACGGATTTCGGATTATACTCCTTATGTGATGGGGAATTTACCTGCCGTGGATGAACTCGCTTTGGTTCGGGTAAATGCGGAAGGAGGGGCTTTTACCCCATTATTGTGGGCGATACATTGTGAACGACGGAAAGAGCTATTCATGGAAGGTGATCGCTGGTTCGACTTAAAACGGAACGGATGCCCGGAGTTCTGGATTGCCAAAGATGGACTAAAATACGAGACGAAGCAATTTATGTATACCGCACCGATTCCTTCAAGGGATATTGATTTGATCCCGGGAATGATTCAAAATGAAGGTTATGTCAAGTAATGAAAAGGAGGTAAGTATGAAAACAAGAATAATATTGATAGGTTTAGGGTTTGTGTTACTGTCTTTTTGTGGAGGATGTGATAAACCGGATGATGTCCCGCCGCGTATTTTGACAGAAAGTCAGGATTATCAGCTACCTAAAGCGAGGCCGTTGACTTTGGAAGAACGAGAGGAAATACGGTTGTTGAAAGAGGAGTATAACAATGCGATTCAAGGGTTGTAAAAGCTAAAGATTTAAGTGAAATATGATGAAGAATATTATATCGATGATTTGCCTGCTACTGTCGATGTGCTTTGTAGCATGTCACGATGATGACAATGAAGAGAAGGGGCCTCAACTGGCTTTTTCGGAATTAATCTATACACTGGATGCCGAAGAACCGTTAAAAGTTGAAATTCGAGTTTCAGAGCCGGTGTCGGCGAATACGTCTGTTAAATTCAATATAAGGGGGGCCGCTATACAGGGGGAGGAATATGAGCTTTCTGCCGATGAATTTGTTATTCCCGCGGGAGAGACCACTGCCAGTATTACCGTAACCCCGAAAAATAATTTTGAGGATGGGAAAACGATAAAGCTGGAATTATATCCTATTGACGGATATGTGCTTGGAGAGTATAATTTTACCTTGATCGAAGTGCTTACCAAGGGACAGTTAATTTGTTCTTTCCAAGAGGAAAATTATGTTTTACCCGGGGAGATTGAGATTAGAATGGATGCGAAAGATGCGAATACGGGAAAATATTTCTCGGCGAGTACGGATACAAAAGTTCCTTTTATCGTGGGAGAACATTCGACAGCAATAGAACATGTGCATTATGAATTTGTGGATAATCCCGATAAAATGTTTGTTATTCCGGCCAAAAAGAGTTATGGTACGATAAAAATCAGGTTCTTGAAATGGGAAGAGGGGAAAACGACCTTGTTTTTGTTGGTTCCGGACGAGAATGATCGTGTTTTGCCGGGTGATGTGGATCAGACCGAGATTTATATAAATGGGATGACAACTCCCGATCGTTTGGAAGGTAAATGGGTATTTAAAGAGTTGACATCGATGGATTACGTGAAAAATAATGCATGGCATGGTGGAGAAGAGATCGAGAATATGCCGGAAAATAATTTACCGACGGATATGCTGGAATTTGTGAATGGGGGAACTCGGTTGAAGGTTCACGCGACCGGAGATATGGCGAAGTATTTTAGAGATGCTGATGTTACTTTCTTGAAAGAGCAGTTGGTTTACTTGTATGAATTTGGAGGAATCGGACGGCCGCCACAAGTGACTATTTCTATGATGAATTTGAGTCAGGCAAATGTTAATTTCTCGGGAGTAAATGAGAAGTTGAGATCCGTGCAAGTCGGTTTTAGATTATTGGAGGACAATGAGACATTGGAGGTTACCGTGTTTGATTATGAGCCAACGGATTTCTTGTACAATACTTATCGAGATCTTGCCGCCCAGTCGGGAGAAGGAGAATTCCCGATGGAGATGCATATGATCAGGTATTATTTTACTAAAGTGAAGTAAGCGATGAAGTGGTGTATTGGTTTATGGATTGCATGCCTGTGGGCGTGCAATCCTATTAATGGGGTAAAAATTTCAGGAGATTTACTTCATTATAAAGGGGATAAATTATATTTTGAAATCTGTGGACAAGACACAACGATAGCTGTCGTTTTAGATAGCACGGGAGCTTTTGAGGTTGATTTGCCTTTGGAGAAAGCCGGTTATATACGGTTGGCAAATGGGAAAGCTGCTTTTCCTCTTTATTTGCAGCCGGGGAAGAGTGTTCGCTTGAAGATGGATGTGAAGAGTGTGCTGGAGGGTGATTATGAATCTGTTGAGTTTTTAGAGGGAAGTAACCCGGAAACCCGCATGATGGTTGATTATTACCAGAAGCAGTGGTTCCCATCAACACAAGAGATGTTTGTGCTTCCGCCAAATGATTTTAAACAGCTCATGGATTCTATTGTACGTTTTAATGACCGTATTATTTCAGCATTTGTGAAAAAGAATACTTGTGATCCGGCGTTTGTGCAATTATTTCGAATTCAGGTAAAAGTGCCATTGGCAGCTTCTTATTTTTATTATCCCATGTATCATTCGTTGTTGAACCGGGAAGACAAAAGTGAGATTCCTGCTGATTTCAATATATTTGACCGGTTGTTACCGAAAAATAATATAGATGTTTATCGGAATGTGTATCGCTATAAAATTTACGAGGTTTCTTATTGGAATAGTTTATTGGGCGAAAAGTTAGCCAATTTGATGTCTGAACCGGAACAATTTGTGAGTGCTTATATTGACGAGTTGAATAAATTGGGGTTGCACGAGCAGATTCGGGATGATATAGGGAATAATTTCGTGATGCAGTATCGTGATGAATTACCCAAAGAAGCTGTGGCTATATTGAAAAGCAGGTATAAGGAGATTGTGGTTAATCCGAAGTACCTGAAAGAAATAGAGCGTGTTTTTCAAAATGTTTTGCCCTAAAAGGATTTCCAACTTTCAATTAATTGATTATCTTTGCACCCGCCTATCGAGAATAGGTAAGTAATTAATGAGTTAAAATTAAAAAGAATGGCAACTAAAATTAGATTAGCAAGACACGGTCGTAAAAGACGTCCGTTCTACCATGTAGTGGTAGCCGATAGTAGAGCTCCGCGTGATGGTCGTTACATTGAAAGAATCGGTTCTTACAACCCGATGACCAACCCGGCTACGATTGATTTGAATTTCGACAGAGCGTTATATTGGTTAATGACCGGAGCTCAACCCACTGACACGGCTAAAAGAATTCTTTCTTACGAGGGAGTACTTATGAAAAAGCACTTGTTGGAAGGTGTGAAGAAAGGCGCATTTGATATGGCTGCCGCTGATGCGAAATTTGAAGCTTGGAAAAAAGAGAAAATAGCTAAAATTCAAGCTAAAATTGCTCGTTTGGCTAACGAATCAGAGAGTGCTTATAAGGCTCGTTTGGAAGCTGAGACTAAAGTGAAAGAGGCTAAAGCTGAAATCGTGGCTAAAAAACAAGCTGAAATTGCAGCTGCAAAGGCTGAAGCAGAGGCTGCAGCCAGAGCAGAAGTAGAGGCTGCTGCAACTGAAGCCGCCGCAGAGGCTACTCCGGAAGCAACGGCAGAAACTCCAGCAGCAGAGTAGTTTTATGGTCAAGAGAGAAGATTGTGTAAAGATAGGAGAGATCGGTAAGACTCATAACTTACAGGGAGCTCTTGTTGTTTATACGGATAATGATCTTCTTGAACAATACATGGATGAACCGGTGTTTATTCTTTTGGAAGGAGCACCGGTTCCCTTTTATATTGCCGAAGATGGTTTGACGGAAAGAAACCATTCTTCTTATATTGTCAAATTTGATTTTGTTGACTCGAAGGAACAAGCGGATCGTCTGGTGGGGTGTGATCTGTTGATGGATAAATATCTGCTGGAAGAAGAGGATGAATTGCCTTTCGAACTTTCTGATTTGATTGGATATTCCGTGTCGGACGAGTTGACGGGGAAAACGGGTGTCGTGGAGCAGGTAGACAACTATTCGGGTAACGTGGTACTCACGATAAAAATATTTTCCAAAGAAATTCTTCTTCCCGTGTCCGATGAATATGTCTTGGGTATTTCCCATGACGAGAAAAAACTGCATGTAAATATTCCTGAAGAAATCAAGGAGCTTTATTAAACCTTTTTAAACCTTTAAACGTATAAATAGCTAAAAAACGGATGGCTACTTGCGTGTCTTATTGGGTGTTTTGAAGTAAGGTGCTTATCATGTAAAGTTCAATTTTTATTAAAGCAAAATATTTTCGGAGAATATTTATAGTTTGTGTCAATTTTATATTTGGAAAATTTTTC
>OGJR01002069.1_pt1 | contig 10857 bp, 13 predicted proteins | sample 1572301 | NCBI WGS metagenome assembly OGJR01 (sample SAMEA2582083, study PRJEB24529) | metagenome | biome: Human gut stool | place: China | collected 2011 | reverse complement strand
ATTATATCCTGAAACGTAAATTGATGCTCTTTCTGCATAATATTTCGATTACTGAGCTATAAAACTATATTTTTTTAGATAAAAGTGCTGCTATTGGCAGCACTTTTGTTATTTTTGTCCCAAACAAATTTATTTCAGTATGGAGACAATTAAAATTTCTATTTCCAAACTTCAATTAAACGAAGGGCAAATTTCGGGTTTACCTCGTAATCCTCGTTTCATTAAAGATGAACGCTACGAGGCTTTGAAGAAGTCAATTCAGGATGACCCTGAAATGCTTGAGCTTCGTGAATTGCTTGTTTACCCATTTAAGGGGAGTTTTATCGTTATCGGTGGTAACATGAGACTGAGAGCCTGTAAAGAACTCGGCTTTAAAGAAATGCCTTGCAAGGTTATTGATGTGAATACTCAGGTTGAAAAGCTGAGGGCTATATCTGTAAAAGATAATGTTTCTTTCGGTGATATTGATTGGGATGCTCTCGCTAATGAATGGGATTTAGATGAACTGCAAGACTTTGGTCTTGATACTTCTTTTTTAGATGGCTCAGATTCCGATATTGACGGATTATTTGATGAAAACCACGACACCAAAGCGAAGGAGCAAAAGCCGGTAGTTTGCCCTCACTGTGGGAAGAACATCTATGATTTACCGGAGAAAGATTTGGTTACGCCTCCAAATGATTAGCAATGACAATCTATTTAGCAGGTGGTATAACCGGGAATATCAACAAATTATGGAAAGAGTATATGAATCTTTATTTGGCAGGAACGTACTCACGTCCTTATTGTATTGAGCAAGCTATGAACCTATATTTAGCAGGGGTGCAAGGCAAGGCAAAGGGTTTCGTAATCCCTCCAGAGCCTTCAAAGCTGTTTATTCTGGAATCATTCTACTATATGGATGATTGGATGCCGAAACTAATCAATCAGTTTGGTTCGTTTCTTCTTGATTCGGGTGCTTTCACCTTCATGTCAAACGCAAAGGTTAAAGTAGATTGGGATGAATACGTTACCAAATATGCAAACTTCATCATCCAGAATGATATTAAGCTATTCTTTGAACTTGATATTGATAGCGTTGTAGGTCTCAAGGAAGTAGAAAGATTGCGCCTGAAACTTGAGACAATGACGGGAAAGAAGTGTATTCCGGTATGGCATTATACCAGAGGGAAAGAGTATTTCTTGAAAATGTGTGATAGTTATCCCTACGTTGCTATTGGAGGTCTGGTTACAAAAGAACTTCCTCTCAAGACTATGGAGAAATATTTCCCATGGTTCATTTCAGAAGCTCACAAAAGAGGTTGCAAGATTCATGGTTTGGGATATACCAACCTGAAAGGATTGAAACGGTTCAAGTTTGATTCAGTGGATAGTACGGCATGGCTCTATGGAAATCGTGGGGGCTTTGTCTATAAGTTCAACCCGAAAATGGGAACGGTTGACAAAATTTGCGCCCCTGCAGGGGCGCGGCTTCACGCACGTGAAGCCGCTATTCACAACTTCAATGAGTGGGTGAAATTCCAGAGATATGCAGAAAATCATTATTAACTAATCACTTATAATCGCATGAAAGATAGTTTGATTATCGTTTCAGGGGGAATGGATAGCATCACCCTATTACATGAATATTCAAAGGATATTGCGCTGGCGGTATCTTTTGATTATGGCTCGAAGCATAACGCAAAAGAGATACCTTTTGCTAAACTTCATTGTGAACGGCTCGGCATTAAGCATATTGTCATCCCGTTGGCTTTCGTGGATGAGTATTTCAAAAGCTCTCTTTTAAAGAGTGGCGATGAGATACCGGAGGGGCATTATGAAGCCGAAAATATGAAAAGTACCGTTGTTCCCTTCCGTAATGGGATAATGCTTTCTATTGCTGCCGGATTAGCTGAGAGTAATGACCTTCGGAAAATACTTATTGCCAATCATAACGGAGACCATACAGTATACCCCGATTGTCGAGCAACCTTCATTGATTCGATGAATGAAGCCGTTTCCTATGGCACATACAAGAATATCAAAATCTTTGCTCCTTATACCGGAATATCAAAAGCAGATATAGCCAGACATGGAAAGGAACTCGGTCTGGATTATTCTGAAACATGGTCATGCTATAAGGGTGGGGAAAAGCATTGCGGAAAATGCGGTACTTGCATTGAGAGAAAAGAGGCTCTCAAGGATGCAGGAATTACGGATTTAACAGAGTATCAATCATAAATCAAAAAATTATGTACACAGTAATGAAAAGGATGGAAATTTCAGCATCTCACAGCCTGAAATTATCCTATCAGAGTAAATGTGAGAATCTTCACGGGCATAATTGGATTATTACCGTATGGTGTCGGGCAAGAAAATTGAATCAAGACGGAATGGTGGTAGATTTTACCCATATCAAGGAAAAGATTCAGAAGAAACTTGACCATAAGAATTTGAATGAGGTTTTGCCGTTCAACTCAACTGCTGAAAATATGGCGAAATGGATATGTGACCAGATACCGGAGTGTTTCAAGGTCATGGTTCAAGAATCAGAAGGAAATCGTGCGCTCTATGAAAAAGATAAATGAAATTTTTTATAGCATACAGGGTGAGGGGTTTCATACTGGAACCCCTGCTGTTTTCATCCGGTTCTCAGGGTGTAATCTAAAATGCCCTTTCTGCGATACAAAACATGAAGAGGGGCAATTCATGTCGGATGAAGAGATATGCTTGGAAATCGCAAAGTACCCCGCAAAAATGGTGGTTCTGACGGGTGGTGAACCTTCTCTCTGGATTGATGAGGCTTTCTTGCGTGAAGTTCATAAAGTCGTTCCATTTATCGCTATTGAGACAAACGGAACGAGAGAGCTACCTTCTTTCGGTATTGATTGGATAACCTGCTCTCCCAAACATGGGAAAGGTTCAAAACTGAGAATCGGTTCTGCCGATGAATTGAAAGTAGTTTATGAAGGTCAGGACGTATCAGGGTATTTGAATTTTCCTGCTGCTCATTACTATTTGCAGCCCTGCGATATTCAGGATGAAGAACTCAATAACGATAATCTGCAAATGACTATCAAGCAGATTCTTGATAATCCGATATGGAGGCTCAGTTTACAAACACAGAAAATAACTAAAGTGAAATGAAGAAAAGAAGATTAACCGCTAAACAGGTTCAGAAACGTATTGCTGATATTCTGGAATTCATCGGAGAAGATGTTTCACGAGAGGGCTTACTTGATACTCCTTCTCGCATTGTCCGGTCATGGGATAGGCTGTACGGTGGGTATAATCAAAATCCAGCCGATATTCTGAAAACAACATTCAAAGAGGGTTCTTGTGATGAAATGGTGATTCTCAAGAATATAGAATTTTATTCTACTTGTGAGCATCACATGCTCCCGTTCTTTGGCAGTATATCAATCGGCTACTTACCGGATAAGAAGGTAGTAGGGGTTTCAAAACTTGCCCGATTGGTTGAATGCTTTTCCCGTAGAATGCAGATTCAGGAACGAATGACGAAAGATATTGCAGATTGCATAATGAATGTTCTTGGGGCTCGTGGCGTGATGGTGGTTTGTGAGGCAAAACATCTATGTATGGTTGCTCGTGGGGTTGAAAAGCAAAATTCTGTAATGGTAACGTCTGCTGTGTGTGGCGTTTTCAAAGATGATGTAGTAGTTAGGAATGAGTTTTTGAAATTGATTGAGAAGTAGGAGTTTAGGTTATGAAATTCGCAAAGGGTAATAAATTGGGAAATCGCTTTTCTTCTGAAAATCAACCTCCAAAAGAGAGGGTAGGAAGAAAGCCAAAGGCTATAAAGCAGCTTGAGGCTATCGTGAAAGAGAAGTTCGGAATCTCTCTCACGAAAGATGATAAATACCAGATTCTTGAGTGGATTCTTGAACGCTCTGCGGATGACCTGAACAATATAATCAATAATAAGACACTTCCTATTTTCATCGTAAATATCGCTCGTGCTATCGTTACTGATTCCAAGAAAGGAAGGACGAATACCGTTGAGATGTTGTTTGACCGCTTTTTCGGTAAGGCTATTCAGGTTCAGGAATTGACCGGAAAGAATGGTGCTCCATTAGTACAACAATTATCTGATGAAGAATTGGAAAAACGAATCAAACGATTTTCTGAGATAGTGAATAATGGCAAATAACTCAGATGAGATACAGGCAAAGATTGAGTTAGAAATACTATTGCATGAACAGGCGAGGAGGCTTTCACAAACTGATTTTACCGCCTATATGCAGTATGTGAATCCTGCTTATCAAATGATGTGGTTTCACCGTCATATAGCTGAAATGTGTCAGAAGCTACTTGATGGAGAAATCACTCATTTGATGGTTTTTGTCCCTCCCCAGCATGGGAAATCTGAGATTGTCAGCCGATTATTTCCGTCATTTGCTTTAGGCGTAAATCCTGTTTTGAAGATTATCGGTGCTTCTTATTCTGGAGACCTTGCTCAAAAATTTTCCGGTTCTATTCAAAGATACATTGATTCTAATGAATACAGAGAAGTATTTCCTGATACTTATCTAAACGGTACTCCCGGCTGTGATAACATGAAAGGATATACCAGAAATGCGGATTACTTTGAAACGGTTGGTAAAGGTGGCTTTTATAAGGCGGTGGGTGTAGGTGGCTCTCTGACCGGAACTCCGGCTGATATTGGAATTATTGATGACCCTGTAAAGGATAGAAAAGAGGCTGATTCGGAGACTTTTCGTAATAGTACATGGGATTGGTACACCGACGTTTTTCTAACCCGTCTGCATAATGATTCAAAGCAGGTTCTCATTATGACCAGATGGCATGAGGATGACCTCGCAGGGCGAATTTTGAAAAGCGAGCCGGGAAAATGGACGGTTCTCATGCTACCAGCTATCAAGGAGAATAATGACTATCCTTATGATATTAGAGAGATAGGAGAAGCTCTTTGGGAGCAGAAACATTCACTCGCCCGTCATCGTGAGATGGAAGCCCGTTCCGGTAGAACCTTCGCTGCTCTATATCAGCAAAGACCTGTCATCAATGGCGGTAATATCGTAAAAAGAGATTGGTTTCAGATTATTTCTCGGTCTCTATTTGAGAGTATCAGCCGGAACAGCCCGATTCACTTTTTTCTCGATACGGCTTTTACAGAAAAGAAAGCGAATGACCCTACGGGAATAATTGCCGCTTGCAAGGTTGGAAATGATATATATATCAGTAAGGCAAAGAAAGTATATATGAAATTCCCTGACCTGATAAGATTCATTATCAGCTTTACAAAGGCTAATGGATATACATATAGCAGTACGATAAGGATTGAGCCTAAAGCTAACGGTATATCAGTGATAGACCAGCTAATAGAGAAAACCGGACTTAATGTAACTAAAACGCCTACTCCAGAAGATGATAAGGCTACCCGTTTGAATGCTGCATCTCCTTCGATTGAGTGCGGTCATGTCTTTCTGGTTGAAGATGTCTGGAATGAGGAATTCATGGATGAGATTTGCGGCTTTCCTGCTAAAGCTCACGATGAATTTGTCGATTTGATAGGTTATGCTGAGAACTTCTTTTTAGCAGGAGTAGAAAGCGGTCTTTCAGCAGAAGAGATGGCAGATATTTTGTAATATTTAATTTTTAAAATTATGGAAATCAATGAAATAATGATGCTGAATGACCCTGCTGTGGTCTATCGCAAGTTGACGAGGAAAAAGAGTTTTAGTATTCCTTTTGAGACTACGGAATCAGAGTTTAATCCTTATGCTCATAAGGTGATGAATCCTCTTTACCGTAAAAAGAAAACGGTGAAGGTGAGTACCGGAAAAATAGACCAGACCACCGGAAAAGAGATATTCAAAGAAAAGAAGATTGATGTTTGTCGGGTTGCCGTTCCGATTCAGCGTGCCATTGTGAACCGTACTACCGGATTCATTTTTGGTATTCCTGTTGAATATAAATTGAAGAAAGGTTCTGATTCCAAAGTAGAACCGGATGAGCAAAGCAAAGCCCTTTATGAAAGCGTGATTGATGTCTTTGATGACAATAAGATGCGGTACTTTGATAAGAAGTTAGCTCGTGCCGTATTCAGGGAAAGGGAAGCCGTTGAGTTATGGTATTATACCCTTGACAAAGACGGAAAGCCAAAAGATATGAAGGTGAAACTTCTTTCTCCCTCTCGTGGTGATGGCTTATACCCTCATTACGATGCTTATGACCGGATGGATAGTTTCGCAAGAACTTACACTACGGTTGACGAGGAAGGAGTTTCTTTGAAGCACTTTGATGTATATACTGATAGGCTGGTCTATAAGTATATAGGTGATAAAGGAGACATGAAGTTAGTAGGTTCTCCGAAGCCTCACGGATTTACGAAAATCCCTATTATCTATTATCGGCAAGAAGAAGCTGAGTGGTCTCAAGTGCAGCCCGTTATAGAGCGAATTGAGACGGTTATCTCAAATTGGGGTGATACTAATGATTATTTCGGTTCTCCGTCATATTTCTTCAAAGGCAGAATGAAAGGTTTTGCCGAAAAAGGAGAACAGGGTAGGGTATATCAGGGAGAAGATGAGAAAACCGAAATGAAGGTGCTTTCATGGGATTCTTCACCGGAAAGCGTGAAGGGCGAACTTGGTAATCTTTTCAATATAGCTTTCTCATATACACAAACTCCCGATATTTCTTTTGAGAGCATGAAGCAACTAAATGGCAATACTTCCGGTATCGCTATACAACTGATGTTTACCGACCCTCACATGAAAGCTGATGATAAATTAGAGCTATTCGGAGAGATGTTTACCCGCCGTTGTAATCTGGTGAAGAATGGAATAGTTACCACCGGACGAGAAAATTCTAAAGCAATTCCTGAGCGTATTGAAAAGGCTACAAAGATTGAGCCTAAGTTCACTCCGTACATGCCTAAAAACATGAAGGAAATCATTGAAATGCTCGTTACTGCCACAGGTGGAAAGGCTATCATGTCTCAGAAAGAAGGGGTTTCTCATAATGAAATGCTTGCTAATCCGGATGAGGATTACAAACAGATTTTAAACGAGAAACAGGATGATGATTTAGAGGATATTATGGGGTCTGCTAAAGAATAGTTTGCTATGGATAAGGGAAAAGATAAAGAGCTTTTGAAGTATGTACTTCAATTAGACAAGAAGATAACGGCTATCTATGAACAGGCGGTTGATGAGGTGGCGAAAATTGGCGGTAATGTTGATTCGATAAGTCCTGATAAGCTATTCTCTTTTTCCGATTATCCTAAAACGAACAAAAGGATAAGCAAGCTGCTTACCTCAATGGCTAACAATCTGTTTAATGCAATTAAGACTGGAGCAGAAGGTGCTTGGAAATTATCTGAGGCAAAGAATGATGAGTTGGCTAAATGGGTGAAGATTGATTCCCCTTTTGTTGCAGTCCGGCTAAAAGAAGCTAAACAGGCTTTTTTTGAACGCCGGATGGGGAAGGATGGTCTCAATTTATCTCAAAAGGTTTGGAATTATACAGAGCAGTTCAAACAAGAAATGGAGCTTGCTCTTGATATTGGGATTGGAGACGGGAGGACTGCACCGGAATTGAGTAGAGATATTCGTCAGTACCTCAAAGAACCGAATAAACTCTTTCATCGGGTGAGGAATAAACATGGGAATCTCGTGTTATCTAAGGCAGCTAAAGCCTATCACCCGGGACAGGGAGTTTACCGTTCGTCTTACAAGAATGCTTTGAGGACTTCTCGGACAGAGATTAATATCTCATACCGAAAAGCGGATTGCGAGAGATGGAGAGCCGAACCTTTTGTTATAGGAATCGAGGTCGCTTTATCGGGCAATCATCCACGAAAAGATATTTGTGATACTCTTGCCGGGAAATACCCTTGTGAATTTGAGTTCACCGGTTGGCATCCACAATGCTTCTGTCATGCTAAACCTATTTTAGCTCCTGCGGAAGAATTGAAAGATATGAGACGGAAGATTCTCGCTGGTGAAGATATATCGGATTATAAATCAGAGAATGCAATTAAAGAGCCTCCTGCCGCTTTTTCTTCATGGGTGAAGAGTAATTCGGGATTGATTGCAAATGCTTCGGAAAAGGGCAAATTACCCTATTTCCTGAAAGATAACAAGAAGTATGTAGATGAGATTCTGAATCCGCTTTCTCCAGAGCAAAAATATCAAAAGGAATTATCTGAAAAGTATGGAAAGGAAGCCTTTGAAAGCCTTTACAAAGCCTTAGATTACCATAAGGCAAAGGTTATATCAAAAGATAGTCTATCTGATAAAAAGAGCTATCTGGAATTTGAAATCAACTGGGCGAATAATCATCCGAAATACGAGACTACTCCTGAACTTGCTAAGTTACTTCAAAAAGAACTTGATTCTCTGGTAAAGGAGGCTGAGAAAGATGAGATTCTACAAAAGATTTATTCTATCAAAGCGTATTCTTCGACTTCTAAGAGTGCTAAAATAAAGACTCTTGCTTCTGGTTTGGATTCGGCTATATCAGGCAATCTGGATAATACAGAATTGAAATCTCTCATTGCCAATGCAGAAAAAGAAATTGAGAAACAGAAGGCTTCTAATGAGTATCACAAGAAGAGAAGTGCCCGAATTCGTGCAGAAAAAATGCCGAAGAAACCAGAATCAGAATTATCTATTAGAAGTATTTTCAGCCAGGATGAACTTATTGAGATTCGTTCATTGGAGGCTGACCTTGAGGCGGTTTTGAAGGTTGATGATATGAGTAAAGTATCATCTATCAGTAAAGTTCTTTCTGATAAGATGAAAAAACTTGGCATCAAATATGCTCAAAAGAACCCTAAAATTCCTCATTTGAATTCATTATCTAAAGCAGAATATGACAAAGCCTATGAGTATTTGAAGAGTGAGGGAATTGTATCAGGAGAGTATCGTATCATAACTGGATATGAGTATTTGGATAAGGTTGAGTTTTCTTGCTTGAGGCAATATACAGGTGGCTATTATTCAACTTTGAACGATTATCTCAGGGGAGAATTACCGAATTCTAAACGAGCGAATGAATACCGATATTTTGAAGCGGTATGTAATAGAGCCATTGAGAACGCACCACGATTTGAGGGTACTACATGGAGAGGGGCGTATTTGGATGATGCTATAATTTCAGAAATTAAAGGCTGCATGAGTTCCGGTGCGGATTGGATTCATAAAGGGTTCTGTAGCTCTTCTCGAATTAAGGGTGCTAATTTTGGCGGTAATGTACTTTTCAAAATAAGATGTAAAGCTGGTGCATTGGTTGAAGATGTATCTCATTTTCATGGAGAACTTGAGGTTTTACTTCGTTCAGGAACAAAATTCAAGATAATCTCAATGAATGAACGCTCTGGCGGTAATTGGTTTATAGAAATTGAAGAAATGCTATAAGAAAGGGAGGCTATTCGCCTCCTTCTTTGTTTGAATAGGGATTATCAACGATAATCCCTATTTTATCTTTAACCTGCTTTATTCGCTCTCGCATGAGGCTTTTCCTTTCTTCAAACGGAATACCATTTTCGTAACATTCTTTTTCGGTCTCCCAAATGAAGTTCATTTCGTAGTCTGAGAATGGACTTTCCTTCTCTCCTCGAAAGTATTTGTAATCTTTGAATGTTTCTTTATCCATAATTTTGTCTGAATTTAGTTACCACTTTTATCATATCAGCCGGAAGATAAGAGAGAGCCTTTTCTTCTATTTCCTTCGGTATTCCCCCGTAGAAGGCTTCTGCAATACTTCCGGTAATAGCCGCTATTGTATCAGAATCTCCACCGATTGAGATAGCGTTGCGGATAGCATCATCAAAAGATTCGCTTTCCAGAAAACAGATAATAGCCTCCGGTACTGAGCCGGGGCAGGTCTCATTAAACTGATAGTCTGGGCGAATTGTGTTAACAGACCGATGAAGGTCATAGTCAAAACGTATTTCGATATTACGCTGAATTTCATGTTTAGACCATTTTCCTAAAGCCAGACTAATAGCCAGACAAACCGCTTGCGCTCCCTTTATTCCTTCTGGGTGATTATGGGTTATCTTTGCCGATTTTCTTGCTTCGGTTAGCATCTCATTTTTCCCGAAAGCGTATGCAATAGGACTTACTCTCATGGCTGAACCATTTCCCATGCTATAATATGGCTCAGGATTTCGGCTATGTAGCCATTGTAGAAAATGACTTCCGTAGCCTCCTTTGGGTGACGGGTATCGGGAACACCATTCTCTAATACTATCGCAATAGGGTATTCCTTTGATTATGGCATCGGCTATTGCTACCGTAAGAATGGTATCATCAGTGAATTCCGATTCTTCTGAGAAGAGAGGAAAGACTTTGGTTTTTATATTTCTGAACTCATAGACTGAGCCTATGATGTCACCGGTAATTGCTCCTAACATAAAATATCGCTTTAACTATCAAAGATACTAAAAAACTATGATTTAACCCCTCTTTTCGTGCTTTTTCTGATTAATTCAGTCCGTTCTATGGTGCATTTTGCATTTTTGTAAGGCTTTTCTCTGGTTATCGAATGATTCCAAAGGGTTTCGACCTTGCACCCGATTTGCTCAGGGGTGAATTTCTCATAAATTGCAGAGAGAGAGCCGAAATGAAAATCTGTCTTTCCGTTTATCGGCTCATTGAATATCACTTGGATAATTGGCTCTTTATTCATCTTCAAAAGTTATTGTTTTTGATAATATCGCTGAAATCACGTCTCAAAATATTATCAAGAGTTTGAATATCTTCGTATCGTTCTTCTTTTATGCAAAGTTCTCTTATTTTCAGAATGGTATAATATCTCAAAAGTCTCAATTTATCTACTAAGTCTTTATAATAAATATCTTGTAGTCTATGAAAAGCGTCAAAC
>OGJR01002034.1_pt1 | contig 11173 bp, 6 predicted proteins | sample 1572301 | NCBI WGS metagenome assembly OGJR01 (sample SAMEA2582083, study PRJEB24529) | metagenome | biome: Human gut stool | place: China | collected 2011 | reverse complement strand
GTATTTATTGACTAACCAATGAAACAATTTTCTCTCTTTATTCACCTGATGCTTTGATTATGGCATAGGGTGCGTGTGCAAGCAGTGTGCCGAAGCGGTGCTCCGCATGAAAGGCATTGTATTTTTCGATATCCTCTAAATCCAGCGCCTTGACAGAGCCGCCTCTGGGGTTTCTGGTGAAAAATTGGAACACATTCGCCCCAAGCTTCACTGCCTCCTTCCCCATGGCAAGATAGCCCTTGGCAGCAGATAAATGACAGCCGATATAAAACATAGTTGTCCTCCTTAGCCGATATAATACACGATATTGGTAAATTCCGTCATGCTTTCCCCACGATTGCAGTAGGTATGGGGCTGGGTGCAGTCAAAATGGATGAAATCCCCTTCTCTGAGGAGATATTCCTCACCGCCGTAACGCAGAACCATTTCCCCTCGCGTCACCAGAAGATATTCATGCGTATTCATGCCATGCCCTTCGGAAGTGTATTCCTTGTGTGCATCCAATTCGCCGTTGAAAAACTCAAAATCGCGCGCAGGGTTGGCTGTATTGTAATGATAGGCACGATAGCCGTCATACTCCGCAATAACGCTTTCCTCTTTTCGAATCAGCAGAGGCGCATCAATCTGTTCATCAATCAGCTTTGTATAGGAAACCTGTAAGCCGCCTGCAATCTTCCAGAGAGTGTTGATGGTAGGGTTGGATTCGCCCTTCTCAATCTGGCTGAGCATAACCTTGCTGACACCGGAAAGCTCCGACAGCTTTCCCAAACTGAAGCCGCGCTCCGCGCGCAGCCGTTTTAAATTGACAGCAATAATTTCATTCAGATTCATGGAGAAACCTCCTTTCTTCTTTTTTTATTTTACCCTGTTCTTCCTCTTTCCGCAAGCAAAACAACGCTTGCAGCTTTGTGTCTGCCGCCGTATAATTGTCTGAGCTGAAACAAGCGGAAACAAACGAAAAAAGAAAAGGAAAAGAGACCATGAAGGAAAAACTGCTTACATTTTTCAAAAAAGAAACAATACTCTGCATTGCCTGCCTGCTGGCGGCGCTTTCGGCATGCATTGTGCCGCCCGATGCAGCGTATCTTGGCTACGTTGATACAAGGGTGCTGATTCTGCTTTTCTCGCTGATGGCAGTATTGGCAGGCTTTCGTGCGCTTGGCATCTTCGACCGCATGGCAAATCTGCTTCTGGCGAGGGCAAAAAAAATGCGGCAGCTGGCGCTGACCCTAGTCATGCTGTGCTTTTTCTCCGCAATGCTTGTGACCAATGATGTGGCACTGATTACCTTTGTGCCGTTCACGATTTTACTGCTGCAACGCGTGCATTTAGAGGAAAAGCTGATTCCCATCATTGTTCTGCAGACGATTGCCGCCAATCTGGGTAGTATGCTGACCCCTGTTGGCAATCCGCAGAATCTCTATCTTTATACCATTTCGGGGATTGGGGTCGGGGCGTTTTTCAGAATTACCCTGCCGTTTGTTCTCGTGTCCTTCTTTCTGCTGCTTTTGCTCTGCTTTTTGCAGGGAAACACCCCTTTAGCCACACAGCCGCAGGCAGCGCCGCCCACACGGACAGGAGCAGAAAAGCAACAGCTTTTCGGCTTGACGGTGCTGTTTTTCCTTTGCCTGCTGGCAGTTTTCCGCATCCTGCCCGTTCTGCCGCTGTTGGCGTTGGCACTGGTGTGGTTTCTGCTGTTTCAGAAAGGGATTCTGAAAGAGGTGGATTACTGCCTGCTGCTCACGTTTATATTTTTCTTTATCCTGATTGGGAATCTGGGACGGATCTCCGCCATCCGCCAAGCACTGCAAGCACTCATGCAAGGCAGAGAGGTGCTGATTGCCTTCCTGAGCAGTCAATGTATCAGCAATGTGCCTGCGGCGGTTCTGCTTTCAGAATTTACCGACCGCTATGACCTTTTGCTTGCAGGGGTGAATATCGGTGGTCTGGGGACGCTAATCGCTTCTATGGCAAGTCTGATTTCCTATAAATATTTCGCACAGATACCGAATGTCGGAAAGGGGAGGTATCTGCTCTGGTTTACCCTTGCAAATCTTCTGTTTGCAGTAATTTTACTGGGGCTTGCAGCTCTGCTTCCCTCCTGACTGCAAAGGGCGATTTTATTGCATTTTGTCATAGCCTCCTCTGTCCAAAAAGTATTCCAAAAGGCAAAAAGCTATGCTAAAATTAAAAAAAATATCAAATCCCTTGAACGAACGAGGTGTATCACATGCCGAAACGAAAGCAGGATTTTAACACCATATACATATCTGAACGATTACAGGAGGCACTGCGCCCAATTTCGCACTGTGCGCTGACAGCTGTGGTTGCGCCAATGGGCTATGGCAAAACAACCGCCGTCAACTGGTATCTTGCAGAACGCAAGAAAAAGGAAAACGCACGCATCATCCGTATCAGCGTCTATTCCGACAATCTCGCAATTTTCTGGAAAAGCGTACAGGATGCCTTTTTGCATGCAGGGCTTTCCATTTTGCTGGATTACCCCTGCCCAACAGATGCCGCAGGCGGCAGTTTGCTGGCAGATGACCTTTGCCATGCGCTTGCAGGAGAGAAGCCATGCTATCTTTTCATTGACGATTTTCATCTGCTGACAGATGTACGCACCGCTGCCTTTCTCTGCACGCTGGCGAACCGTTTGCCCGAAAATGTGCATGTCCTTGTAGCAAGCCGCGACCGTTTTCTGCCCTTTGCGGCACAGGTACGTCTGGGCGGCAGGCTCTGTCAGATTGGCACGGCAGAGCTGCGTCTGAACCATGCAGAGCTTGCCGTTTATGCACACCGCTGTGGCACTGCCCTTTCGGATGCAGAAATTTCCTCCCTGCTTTATACGAGTGAGGGTTGGTTTTCCGCAATTTATCTGCATCTGCGCACGCTTGCGGAACGCGGCACTCTGCCCGACCAAAAATCCGATATCTACACCATGTTTACCGCCGCAATGATTGCGCCCCTGCCTGCGGATGCAAGAGAGTTCCTCGCGGTTATGGGGCTTGCGGATGAATTTACGCTGGAAATGGCGCACTTTATTACAGAAACTCCCCATACAGAAAAGCTGCTGACCACACTGACGGAGCAAAATGCCTTTGTGAAGCGTCTGCCCGATGGGAAGGTCTATCGTTTTCACCACATGATGAAGGAATGTGCAAATCGCACCTTTCACACGCTGCCACCCGAAAAGCAAGTGGCGTACCGCAGCCGTTTTGGCATCTGGTATGAGGAGCACCGCCAATATCTGCATGCCATGGCGGCGTATCGGCAAGGCAAAAATTATGATGCCCTGCTTCGCATTGTGGAGCAGGATGCAGGCATCCTGCTTTCCTCTCTGCCGCCCAAGGCAGTGCTTGAGGCAATCGAGGAGTGTCCCGTTCCGATTCTGAAGGAGCATCCGCTCGCAATTCTCGTGCTGATGCGCAGTATGTTCAACTGGCGGCTGATTCCCGAAATGATGCAGATGAAGGAGCTTCTGCTGACCGCTATCGCAGAGCATCCGGATCTGCCGGAACAGGAAAGGGGAAACCTTCTGGGAGAATGTGACCTGATTCTCAGCTTCCTGATGTATAATGACATCAGCGCCATGAGCAGGCTCCACCGCAGCGCAAGCAAGCAGATGTCCCGCCCTGCCGTCAGCATACAGAACATCGGCGGCTGGTCGTTTGGTTCGCCCTCGGTTCTGATGATGTATCACAGAGAACCCGGCGCACTCAAAAAGGAGCTTGCCGAAATGGAGGAATGTATGCCCCATTATTACAAAATCACGAACGGGCATGGGCAGGGGGCAGAAAAAATCATGTCCGCCGAAGCATATTTCTTACAGGGAAAATTTACAGACGCACAGATTGTTCTGGAGCAGGCGTATGCCCAAATTGAAGGAAATGGGCAGGAAAACATTGCCCTTTGCTGTGATTTTCTGGCAAGACGGCTTTCCCTCTGCATCGAAACAGAGGAACGGGCTTCCTTCGCGGCACGGCGTGCGTATCTTCTGAAGCAGCATAATATCGCATGGCTGAATATTTTCAATGCGACTGCCGCCTATTACTATGCCCTGCTGGGGGAAACAGAGGAAATCCCTGAAATTTTCCGCACGCACACGCTTTTCTCCGTCAATATTCTTGTTCCCGGCAAGCCCATGATAGAAATGGTTGAAAATCAGGTTTATCTGGCGCAGGGCGCTTATGCAAAGGTCATCGGGCGGAGCGAGGGATTGCTTGCCGTCTGTGCAGGGCTGCATTATGCCTTGGTGACGCTGCATCTGCGGATACAGACCGCGGCGGCGTATGCCATGCTCGGAAAAACAGAGGAGGCACAGACGCTTCTTTTACAGGCATTGCAGGAGGCAGAGCCCGATGAGTTTCTTCTGCCCTTCGTGGAAAATTACCGCTATATCAAAAAAACGCTTGAAAAGCTGCCGCAAACGCCCCTTCTTGCATGCATCCAACGGCTTGGAAAGGCATCCGAACAGCGGCAAAAGCAGCTTTCCACGCATCGTCCTGCATCCCTTGCCACGCTGACGGAACGGGAATATGAAATCGTGAAGCTGATGGCGAGCCGCCTGCGGAATCGGGAAATTGCGGAAAAGCTGTTCCTTTCCGAGGGGAGCGTCAAGCAATATATCAATCAGATTTATTCCAAGCTACAGATTGAAGGGGATACCCATAGCAAGAGAAAACAGCTCTTTCAATTACTGGAAGAAAAAACCTAACTTTTGGTTAATAGCCTTTTAGATTTTATCCATCGTACAATAACAGTACGGTGGATTTTTTATTTACTTTTTTTGAAGAAGGGAGGATATCCGAGGGGAAGAACTGTGATTGATTCAGCTAAAAAGGAGGAATACTATGATAAAACGAATATACAGCAGCCTGCTCGCGCTGGTTATGGTGGTAGGACTGCTGCCGATGACAGCATGGGCGGATGAGCCCGATACCGGTTCCGGCACGACAACCACAATCAGTCGATTTAATTGTCCTACAGAAGGCTGTACCGTAACAACAACGGACGGTACATCATTCAGCCATAGTGACAGCAGTTGTCCATACGCAGAGGATGGCCGATACTGCTCGGAATGTGGCTATTTGACACATGATACAGAAACTAACACCTATACACACAAAGATGACTGCTCGCTCAAAGATAAGCCCCAGCCACCTGCAACGTGTATCAGCTGCGGTGAAATAGAAGATAACCATAAGGAAATTTGTCGTTTCACCTGCCCGACCACCGGCTGTACCGTAACGTATGACGGAACAGACTACACGCACAGTGCTTCAAGTTGCCTCTATAAAGACCCCGACGTATATTGTACAGAGTGTGGGTACATGACCTATAACGCAGAGGATGATGATTATTACCACGATGAAAATTGCTCCATCGGCAATGAAAATCAAGATAACTCCGGCAGTGAGCCCGACAATGCACCTGGGCCGATTGAACAGGAATATCTAGTCAATGGTGTTACCTATTTCGGCGTAGACAGCGACTATTTCGCGGACAGCACAAAGCTGTTTATTCAGGATATGCTTTCTGCAAAAAACGAAAAGCTTGGCAATAAATCCACTGCGGCTTTGTGGCAGTATCTGGCTTATCGTATTCAGGATGACCACGGCAGAGATACCGGCACAGGCAAATTCAAGCGTCAGTTTGATAATGTACTGATAAAGGGCTTAGCTTATACCACAGACAGCACAGGCACCTATGCCGTTAACCACAGCAGCGGAGACAACAGATACAACGTTCGTTCCAGCGGACTGATTTATGCAAACTCTGTGGCAGCGGCAACAGTTGCTATGGAAAAAAATGTACACGAAGGTTACAAGGATGCCGGCGGCAAAAGGGGCAGCTCTGTTAAAGAGAACGAAACCCTTCGTAATGATACCGATCAGGATGATGTTTTCTGGATGGCAACCGGTGCATATAAAACCAGCGGCAAAAACAAAAAGGGGCATTATCAGGCATTGGGCGTTTTATTCAGTGATTTTACCATTACAACCATTCTGCCCGAGGATGATGGAAACTTCTATCAGACCACTACAAGCACCCCCACGGCAAACAGCAATACCTATGCTTCCAATGTAAAGAACATGACGAATGTTCCTGTCAGCGCACAGCAGGAGATTTCCAATACAACCTCCACAACAGCAACAAGTACGATTAGCGGCAGTAAATCCTATGGCTTTGAAGAAAGCCTGGAGATCGGCTATGAGGCCGGTCTGCTGGGCAACAAGGCTCATGCAAATCTCACCTTTACCGCTTCTCAGACGATTGAAAGCGGATGGTCGGAGGAAAAATCCAAATCCGACGAGCAGACAACAACCTATAACGTTGGCGTTGAGCTTCCTGCTTACACAAACATCATGATGAAGCAGAACGAAAGCGAAGCCACAACAACAACGAAATATAACTGCCCAGTTGCGCTGAACTTCAACGTAACGATTGTAGAATATACATTAGACCCCACCTACAATAACGCAGACCCCCGCACACAGGTGCTTGCTACCTTCGGTGCAAATGCAAGAAAGAACCTGCGTCAGCGCGGCGTGGTTGAATTCACACTGACAGACCCCAACGGCATTACTTGGGAAAAACTGTACAATAATCATAGTGACTTGCGGAATATTGTAGAAACTCAGCTTACAGCAACCGCGCCGATGGCTTCCGCAGGTGCAACCTTTACCGTTGTGGATAAGGCAGTGACAAGCGAAATCAGCGGTCTTGCACCCATTTATTCGCTGAGACAGATCAAAACTACAAATGATGTGATGGAATATAATCTTTCCACCGGAGAATATCTATATGTGGATACCATTGGACTGGAAGGTCTGAATGGTCAAAATGCGGTATATTACGGCTTCAATCCGGAAAAAGGTCACTGGATTCTGGTGGATGCAAAGGGTAAGGAACTGAACAATGTCTCCGATGACTACATCGCTAAACTGGATACCAATTCCGTAACAGGCTACACGAAGCTGATTGCAGGAAATACAGAAGGCATCGTTTATCTGAAATATGTCATTGACGAGGATGTTTATGCAACGGCGGAAAAACCTACGTCCTATGCTACGAATAATAGCCTGCATTCCACAGCTATGATTGCAGTCAATGTCTCCAGAGAAGCATTTAATGATGGAACAATCACCATTGCAGGAAAATTGACAGGCATTGTCGGTGACCCTGCAAAGGCAATCGAAGGCAAGGATGGTCTGACGGTTGAAATCAGAGACCCCAGTGGGAAAAAGCATAGCCGCCCTGTTGTATGGGATGCACAAGAGTTATCTACTGACGGCATCACAGTTAAAAATAACCAGATTTCCTTTACAAAAGAAGGCACCTTCCATGTACGCGCAAAAACAGGAGAGGTTTTCTCGGATTGGTATGAAGTAACCGCTCTTCCCGCAAGAAAACTCACAACGATTACAATTCCCGAAATGCTTACAGTTGACTATAAACTTGAGCATACAGTTAATCTTGCCGCACTTCAGGTTTCCTATAAAGACCAGTATGGCGCAGATTGGACACCGGTTCCCACTCTGACATGGACCTGTGCAGATGAAGGCGTATCCATTGATGAGAATGGCGTACTTACCATTCCTTCTGTTGGTACGTATACCGTAACAGCAGAGGGTGGCGGCATTACCTCTAACACCATGACCATCACTGTAATTGACAGCACCACGAAAGTGACTGCTTTCACCCCCGAAACAAGAATGCTTTCCTCCTCCGGCGGTTCTGTGGAATTTACAATCACCGGCGCATACCTGCCGGATACCGGTATCTTGATTCAGGCAAATGATTCCATCAAAGCCATGACCACCGGTACAGCTACGGAACAGAAAGCTACATTGACTTTCCCTGCAAATGATACAGAAAATGATCAACTCTATACCGTTACAAATAGTCTGGACAGCAGAACTGCTGCTGTAACCGTAGCGAAGAAGTACTCCGGCGGCGGTTCTTCCTCCGGCGGCGGCGGTGGCGGTGGCGGCGGTGGCGGTACAGCCAAATCCGCTTATATGATTACTGTTGAAAACACCAAAAACGGTGAGGTAATCTCCAGCCACAAGACAGCCGACAAGGGAGATACCGTTACATTGACTGCTACTCCCGATAAGGGCTATGCTGTTCGACGCATAATCGTTACAGACAGCAGTGATCAGAAGCTGACACTGACCGAAAAGGATGGCAAATATACCTTCACAATGCCCTCCTCCAGCGTAACCGTTAAAACCACATTCATCATGGATAAGTCCAAAGATGAAGTACCAAACCCCTTCGAGGACGTTTCTGCAAACAGCTACTACTATGATGCAGTTCAGTGGGCAGTGAAGAATGGCACTACCGGCGGCACCTCCGCCACAATCTTCTCTCCCGATGCTCCCTGCACACGCGCGCAGGCGGTAACCTTCCTGTGGAGAGCGGCAGGCAGTCCTGCACCAAGCAGCACAGAGATGCCCTTCGCAGATGTACCTGCGGATGCCTACTATCGTAATGCGGTACTGTGGGCAGTCGAAAACGGCATTACCGGCGGTACATCCGCTACAACCTTCTCCCCCGACGCTCCTTGCTCCCGTGGACAGATTGTTGCCTTCCTGTGGCGCAGCAAGCAGTCCCCTATGGTTGCGGCAGAAAATCCGTTTATGGATGTGAATGCAGCGGATTATTACCATAATGCAGTGCTTTGGGCGGCAGAAAACGGCATTACAGGCGGCACAGGCGCAAATACCTTCAGCCCCGATGCTCCCTGCACACGCGCACAGATTGTAACATTCCTGTATCGCGCATTGCATAAGTAACCCCTTTCCCCAACTGCCTTTCTGTTGGGATATAAAAAACGGCGTAACCGAAATCGGTTACGCCGCTTTTAGTATAAACTGTTTTATAAACGTCTTTTTATTTCTCTGCCGAAACTTCCTTATCCCCGTACAATTTACGGATAGCAAGAATTACAACAACCATGGAAACGATTGCGATAGGCAGGTTGATCATCCAATTTTGGATGAATGCCGCCAGAACGTAGTTCACAGCGGAAACAGCCGCTACAGTCAGTGCATAGGGCAGCTGTGTGGATACATGGTTGATGTGGTCACACTGCGCACCTGTGGATGCCATGATGGTGGTATCGGAAATAGGAGAGCAATGGTCACCGCAAACCGCACCTGCCAATGTAGCCGCTACGGTGATGGTCAGCATTTCACTGCCTGTCTGCATAATAGGCACAACGATAGGCAGGAGAATACCGAAGGTACCCCAGGAGGTACCTGTTGCAAATGCAAGGAACACCGCGATACAGAATACGATAATAGGGATAAAGACCTGCAAAACGCCTGTGCTGTTTGCCAGAACACCTGCAACGAATACATCCGCGCCCAGAAGCCCTGTGATACCGGACAGTGTCCATGCAAATGTCAGAATCATGATGGCAGGAACCATTGCCTTAAAGCCTTCGGGAAGCGCTTCCATGAACTGATGGAAGGTCAGCACGCGGCGAGGGATATACAGCAAGAAGGTAATCAGCAGTGCCGCCGCAGAGCCAAGCAGAAGGCCTGTAGGTGCAGAGCAGTTTGCAAAGGCATTGATGAAGCTTTCGCCTTCAAAGAAGCCACCTGTATAAATCATACCAATGATACAGCAGATAATCAGCACAATAACGGGCAGAACCAGATCGATAACCTTGCCGTTGCCCACTACCTCGGATTCTGCGTCTGCACTTGCAAAGGGTCTTGCATCTGTGGTATAGAGATCATTGTTCAGCTGTGCATTTCTTTCATGCTCCAGCATAGGGCCGAAGTCTGTATTTGTGATGGTCAGTGTCAGCATTGCTACAATACTCAGCAGTGCATAGAAGTTATAGGGGATGGATCTGATGAACAGCTCCAAACCATTCATGCCCTCAACTACACCGGCTACCGCCGCAGCCCAGGAGGAAATGGGAGCAATGATACAGATAGGAGCCGCTGTTGCGTCGATGATATACGCGAGCTTCGCTCTGGAAACCTTATGCGTATCTGTAACGGGACGCATAACAGAGCCTACGGTCAGGCAGTTGAAATAGTCATCCACGAATACCAGAACGCCCAGCAGGAAGGTGGACAGCAGTGCGCCCCTTCTTGTTTTGATTGCCTTAACTGCCCAACGACCATACGCTGCAGAGCCGCCTGCCTTATTCATCAGCGCAACCATGATACCCAGAATAACAAGGAAAATCAGAATCCCCACATTGCCGCTGTCGGAAAGCTTTGCCAGCATACCGCCGTCTGTGATATCAGTGAAAATCGTCAGATAGGTCAGCTTGGGGCTGAAGTTCGCATAGAACAGACCGCCAACCACGATACCGATGAACAAAGAGGAATAAACCTCCTTTGTAATCAGTGCCAAAATGATTGCAACCAGCGGAGGCACCAGAGACCATGCGGTTGCATACATATTGCTTGTGTGCTCCGCCGCTTCTGCATCACCCGCAAAAACGGTTACGGACATGGCTGCCGCTACCAGAACAACCACAAAGAGTGTTCCCAGCCATGCTTTTTTGATGTTGCTTTTTGTTTTCATAACCCTTCTCCTTTCAGAAAATCTTAAATGATAAAAACAGTAATAAAGGAATAAATAAGATGATATCGGTTGTCCCCAAATTTCGGAAACAAAAAAGCCCTGCGCAAAGCGCATGGCATCAGAAACATAAAAATATGCTGAAATTCCGATAGCGCTCCACATCCGTGACAGTACATTACATTTTTTGCAATGTCCCAGCAGCTTCTTCCCTTGGGCAGAAAAAACCACTTCGGCAACGCCGCCTTTCCCCCTCCTGCCGCCCACGGCTCTATTGGGAGAGGATACTCATCGTCATTGCACCTCTATCTTCCTTATTTGTTGTCTGACGTTTCCGTCGGACTATTCTTCATTCATAACATACCGAAGCACTAAAGTCAAGCCTTTCTGTAAAAAAGAACAGGTTTTACGGTTTTTTGTTGACTTTTGTGCGAAAACAAGCGCAACCGGTTTTTCTGCGGATACATTCCTTCTTTTGCATCGACAATGCACGCCACCCCTGTTTTTTATTCACATATCCGCGCGAATATTGCATAAATTATGTATACAATACACATATACACAGCTTCTATCGGAATTGTCAAAGCATTTTTTTGCAGAACGGCAGCAAATTCTA
>OGJR01002011.1_pt1 | contig 11295 bp, 10 predicted proteins | sample 1572301 | NCBI WGS metagenome assembly OGJR01 (sample SAMEA2582083, study PRJEB24529) | metagenome | biome: Human gut stool | place: China | collected 2011 | reverse complement strand
AGACGGCACAAAAACCATCACTTTCGATGAAATCGCCGCCAAAGATGCCCCAGAGGGCAATGGTTCGGATTTAGGTTGCTTCGCTCCACCAAAAAGCCTCAGCGTATGCAAGTGCGCTGAGGTTTTTGTTTTGTGACAAGGCTAAACTCATAGAGCGGGTGGATTCGAACAGCAGCGGAGCCGACCGCCGCCTGCGGCGGAAACAGGGAGGCGAGGCTGGGGCAGCGCTCCGCTTTTTCAAAGCCCTGCCAAGGGGCTGCGGAAAAAGCGGCAAGCGCAACTCGTAAGACCCGCCGAATAGTCCGGCGGGTAAAAAGCCCCTGTGCAACAGCGACGACCGCTGCCAGCGGCAGAAACAGGGAGGAGCTGTTGGGGCTGCGGCCAGCAGGATGCGCGTGCCGCCCAAGGCACGACGCAGCCGCTGGGAGCCGCGACACGGGCTCCTTATACAGCGCGGCTCGCGACATCTGCCCGCACACATATTGCATCTGTCCCTGACCTGTGATACCATACAGGTAACTGAAACAACACAGACGGAGGACTTTTTCTATGATCTACGATACCCTGAACAACCTGCCCAACTATCTGGGCGTAAGCGATAATCTGGACACCGTGATCGAGTACATCATGGCGCGGGATATCACCACCCTTCCTGCCGGGCGCACCCGCATTGATGGAGACAAGGCGGTGGTCACCGTGAGCACTGTCACGCCCCAGACCTCCGACAAGGCACTGTTCCAGCGCCACGACAATCACATCACGCTGGAGACTGACTTAGACGGCAGCGAGCTGTTTGAGGTAAGCCTTGCGGAGCTGACGCCCACCAAGCCCACCGATGAAGCTGCCGACACCACCGTAGGCACTGCCGGTACCAGCATTGCCGGGATGCTGTGCGAGGGACGCTTTGCCCTGTATCTGGCGGGGGAACCGTATAAATCCGGTCTGAAGGCGCAGGGCTGCGGCAAGCTGAAAAAAGCCGTGTTCAGCATTGAGCTGGACCCGGACGAGGAAGAAACGGAAGAATAACTGAAAGGAGACTTTCTGTATGGGATTTTTTGCTGTACTGGCTGCAAGTCTGTTTGCCGTATTTATTTTTACTGTATTCGGCGGCTATTCGCTGCTGCTCTGGTGTCAGCAGTCCCTGTGGATGGTCGTTCCTCCCGCGCTGGTGCTGGCTGTTCTGGTCTGGACATTTTTGAAAATGGACGATAAGATCACCGCCCTGCAAAAGCGGGTGGATGAACTGGAAGCTGCACAAAAAAACACGAAGAAGCTTGAAAAATAATACAGCGCCGCCCTTCGCAGAAAAAACCTTCTGCAAAGGACGGCGCTGCTTTTTGTAAACGCTTTCACGTTGGTCTGCCGGTGGCTACAGATTCAGCAGGACATTCACCCGGAAGAGGTGTTCCTCGGTCTCCAGATGCAGATTGCCGTTATATTTGTGCACTACCGTCTCGGCAGATACCAGCCCGATGCCGGTGCCCTCGTGCTTGGTGGAGCGCAGGATACCCTGCTGCTTTTTCAGCATGCCGTCGTAACGGTTCTCCACCACAAGCCCCAGCATGGCGGGACTGAGCATCTGCGCCATCACCTGAACCCGGCGCTGCTCCGGCGGCAGCTTCTGACTGGCGTGCAGGGCGTTTTCCAGCAGATTGCCCAGAATGGTGCACAGGTCGGCCTCCGGCATGGGAAGCTGCCGAGGCAGTGCCAGCTTCCACTCCACAGGAACGCTCTGCTGCCCGGCTGCATGGTCGTAATATCCGGCCAGTGCATCCACGGCGGCATTGGCGCACAGGCTGGGGCGGTGCTCACTGAGTTCGCTTTCGTACTGGTGCAGATAGCTTTTCAGCTCCTCCAGCTGCCCGGTCTCGGTCAGTCCGGCGATCACATGCAGATGCTGTCGGAAGTCGTGCCGCAGACGGCGGGTGTTGTCCAGATAGGTCTGTAACTCCATGTACCGGCGGGATTCCATGGCCAGCAGCTGGTTTTCCCGGTCCAGCCGGGCGTTGCGGGTGAACTCCCGGGCAACGCGGTACATCTCGTACAGCAGCAGAAAGATGCCGAACAGCGAGATGGACACCGCCAGCACCGAGATAATCTTCAGTCGCCCGACCAGCACCACGGCAGGGTTCAGCGGCATACAGTATACCAGAAAAACGGCATAGAGGGCGGGCAGCGGCCACGCAGACTGCCAGAAGGCTTCACCACTGTACTCCCGCAGCAGCCACCGGCTCCACTGCACGGCGGTGAACCAGAACAGCACGGTGAGTACTGCTGCCAAGCCCAGCCGCAGCAGCGCCGTGGAGGCAAGGCAGACCGTCTGTGGGTTGGAGATCTCGGCCTGGGCGTTGAGCACCGTCGACAGCAGGGAACACACCGCCATCATCACGGCAGAGATGGAAAACAGAAACGCGGTCTGGCTTACGGTCACTTCCGGCGTTACCCGCCAGCGCAGCAGCCAGAAGGAGACCAGCACGATGGCGGGCAGGAGAGAATTGCTGCTCAGCCCGAACACGGAGCAAAGTGCGGCGCAGCCGATGCACAGCAGGGTAATGCATCCGGCAGCGATGCAGGCGGTGCGCCTGGGGGTGCGCAGCTTTTCCCATAGGGATGCCAGACACAGAAACGCGCTGGGATACAGCAGCGCAAAATCCAGAAAATAACGGCCGAACAGGGCAAGATCCATGGCGGCTGCTCCTTTCCTCAGTGCAGCTCCTGCCGCATGTGGCGGAACTGGTATTGTGTAAAGCGGGCAAGCAGGGTGCATTTATCCTTTTGCCGTACCGGCAGGCGGGTGCCGTCCAGGATCTCGATGCAGTCCTCCCCGAACCGCAGCACCTTGTCCATGTTGATGATAACGCCCCGGTTGCAGCTCATAAAGTTTTCCAGAGCAGTAAGCTTTTCTTCGATCTGCGCAAAACTGCACATGGCGCGGTACTCGCCATCCTCGGTGGTGATAAGGACGTAGTGGTTCCGGGCAATGGCGTACAGCACCTTGCGCAGCGGCAGTTGAATGCTCTGGCGGGCAATGCGGATCTCCAGTTCCGGCTCCTTACAACGAAGCGCCCGCCGCAGCTCAGCGGCAAGATGCTCGAATTTTTCCTCCTGATAAGGTTTGAGCAGGTAATCGAAGGGGTGCACCGGAAAGGCATCCCATACATATTCCGGCGAGGAGGTCACGAATACGATCAGCACCTCCGGGTCGGCCTGCCGCAGTCGGCGGGCGGTCTCGATGCCGTTGGTGCCTGCCATGCAGATATCCAGAAACACCACGGCGTATAAGCCGGGCTCTGCTGCGGCGCGGAGAAAATCATCCCCGCAGGCAAACCATGTGCACTCAGCTGCAGGCAGCTGCTGTTGCAGCAACTCCTCCAGCCGCCGGGCGTCCGGGGTCTGATCCTCTACGATGGCGATTGGCAGTGCCATCCATACACCCTCTTTCTCCATTCATTGTTCCTTTATTATAGCATACTGCGGCGGGAAGGGTATCTGCTTTTTTGCACAAAATGCTCCATTTTGCGCGCCGAGCGCCGTCCCGCGCACCCGCAGCAGGCGACTGTCAAAAAGTTTTGGTTGACAGACGGGGCGAATCATGTTATTCTTTTGTTGATTTTGAGAGACGCCGCCTTGCAGAGTCTTTTCAAAGCAATTTACTCGGGACCGCCCAAACGGGGCTAAGGCCATACGGACAGCCGGGTCCACTGCCGACCGGCGGCGCAAGCTGCCATTATTGATTGAGTTTGAAGCTCAAATTTTATAAGTTGGTTCCTTTACAACCATGAAATTGCGCAGCCTATGCGCAGACTTGTGAAACGGTCAATAAGAGTAGTAAAAGTGTAGTTGCTATATAGACTCTCATCACCCCGTCTTTTTGGATCGCGAATAACGCGCAGCACCGGCACTTACGGCTGGGTGCTTTATCAGCGCGGAAAAAGCTGCTCCAAGCGCAGGTCTGCACATTTGTGCAGTGTCTGCGCTTTTTTGTTGTGCAAAAAGAAGAACAGGGACGGAGGAAAAGATGAACGAAAACAAAGCGCGTTCCCGGCTGGATCAGCGCCGTGCGCCCATTTACGAGGCGCTGGAGCGGTTCCGGCAGATGCGGGTAGTGCCTTTTGACGTGCCCGGCCACAAGCGGGGCCGCGGCAACCCGGAGCTGACCGCTTTTCTGGGTCAGCAGTGCGTGGGCGTGGACGTGAACAGCATGAAGCCGCTGGATAACCTTTGCCACCCGGTGTCGGTCATCCGGGAAGCTGAGGAGCTTGCCGCTGATGCCTTTGGCGCAGCACACGCCTTTTTAATGGTGGGCGGCACCACCAGCAGCGTGCAGAGCATGGTGCTTACCGCCTGCAAGAGGGGCGATGAGATCATTCTGCCCCGCAATGTGCACCGCAGCGTGCTGAACGCGCTGGTGCTGTGCGGCGCTGTGCCGGTGTATGTGAACCCGGAGGTGGATAAGCGCCTGGGCATCTCGCTGGGCATGAAGCGGGAGCAGGTGGCAAAGGCCATCAAGGAGCACCCCAACGCTGTGGCTGTGCTGGTGAATAACCCCACCTACTACGGCATCTGCTCTGACCTGCGTGCCATCGTAAAAATGGCGCACGACGCCGGGATGCTCTGCCTTGCGGATGAAGCCCACGGCACCCACTTCTACTTTGGCGGCGGCCTGCCGGTTTCTGCCATGGCGGCGGGCGCGGATATGGCCTCGGTGTCCATGCACAAGAGCGGCGGCAGCCTGACCCAGTCCAGCCTGCTGCTCATCGGCCCCAACGTGCACCAGGGCTATGTGCGGCAGATCATCAACCTGACCCAGACCACCTCCGGCAGCTACCTGCTGATGTCCAGTCTGGATATCTCCCGCCGCAATCTGGCGCTGCGGGGACGGCAGGTGTTCCATCAGGTGGCGGACATTGCCGAGTACGCCCGCGAGGAGATCAACGCCGTAGGCGGTTACTACGCCTTTGGCAAGGAGCTGTGCAACGGCGATTCTGTTTTTGACTTTGACACCACCAAGCTCAGCGTCCATACGCTGGATATTGGTCTTGCCGGCATCGAGGTCTACGACATCCTGCGGGACGAGTATGACATTCAGATCGAGTTCGGCGATATCGGCAACATCCTTGCCTACCTGTCCATCGGCGACCGTCCGCAGGAGGTGGAGCGTCTGGTCAGTGCGCTGGCCGAGATCAAGCGCCGCTACCGCACCGATGGCTCGGGTCTGCTGAGCCAGGAATACATCGACCCCGTGGTGGCTGCCAGCCCGCAGGAGGCTTTCTACGCCCCCAAAAAGAGCCTGCCCCTGCGGGAGACCGAGGGCATGGTGTGCAGCGAGTTCGTCATGTGCTATCCCCCGGGCATCCCCATCCTTGCACCCGGCGAGCGCATCACCAAGGAGATTTTGAACTACATCGAGTACGCCAAGGCCAAGGGCTGCAGCATGACCGGCCCGGAGGACCCCGAAATTTTGCACCTGAATGTTCTGGCATAAGGAGGGAAAGAGATGGAATTTTGGTTTTCAGAGTTTCACACCCCGGATGTGAAGCACAGCATTCGTGTAAACAAGCAGCTCTACTCCAAGCAGAGCGATTACCAGCGCATCGATATCTTTGAGACCCCGGAGTTCGGCCGGGTGCTCACGCTGGACGGCAACGTGATGCTGACCGAGCGCGACGAGTTCATCTACGATGAAATGATTGTCCATGTGCCCATGGCGGTGCATAAGGAGGCCAAGGATATTCTGGTCATCGGTGCCGGAGACGGCGGCGTGGTGCGGGAGCTGACCCGCTACGACCGCGTGGAGCGCATCGACCTTGTGGAGATGGACCCGCAGGTGGTGGAAGCCTGCCGCGCTTACCTGCCCGGCAATGCCTGCCGTATGGATGACCGCCGGGTGCATATCTATTTTGAGAACGCCCTGAAGTATATCCGTCGCTGCGAGGAGGAGTACGACCTCATCATCGTGGACTCCTCCGACCCCTTCGGCCCCTCTGAGGGTCTGTTCACCCGCGAGTTCTACGGCAGCTGCTTCAACGCCCTGAAAGAGGATGGCATCATGGTCAACCAGCAGGGCAGTCCCTTCTACGCCGAGGATGCCAGTGCCATGCAGCGCAGCCACAAGCGCATTGCATCCACCTTCCCCATCAGCCGGGTGTATCAGGCACATATCCCTACCTTTGCGGCGGGCTACTGGCTGTTCGGCTTTGCAAGCAAAAAATACCATCCCATTGATGATCTGGACGCAGAAGCGTGGAAGGCGCTGAATATGCGCACCCGCTACTACACCACCAAACTGCATATCGGAGCATTCTACCTGCCGGCTTTTCTGGAGGAGATGCTGCGGGAAGTGGAGGAACACTGATGCACCCCAACGTTGAGACCTTTATCGGCTGCGACAGCAGCTATCGCGCCGCCAGCATCGTGCTGTACGGTGCGCCTTACGATTCCACCACCAGCTACCGCCCCGGAGCACGGTTCGGCCCGGCGGCCATCCGGCACGAGAGCTATGGTCTGGAGACTTACAGCCCCTACCAGAACGCCGACCTGACCGATTTTGACGTGTTCGACAGCGGCGATCTGGAGCTGTGCTTTGGCTCCAGCGAGCTGGCACTGGCCGATATCGAGGCCCGGGCAGAGGAAATTTTGAAGGACGGCAAGTTCCCGCTGCTGCTGGGTGGCGAGCATTTGGTCACGCTGGGTGCCGTGCGGGCTGCGGTGAAGAAATACCCCGACCTGCACATCGTCCATTTCGACGCCCACGCCGACCTGCGGGACGACTATCTGGGCGCGAAGCTCAGCCACGCTTGTGTGCTGCGCCGCTGCCACGAGCTGGTAGGGGACGGCCGCATCCATCAGTTCTGCATCCGCAGCGGCGACCGGGCAGAGTTTGAGTTTGCTGCCCAGCACACCGAGATGCACAAGTTCGATTTTACCGGCCTTGCCGAACTGACCGCACAGCTGTGCGAGAGCAAGGTGCCGGTGTACCTGACCATCGATCTGGACTGCCTTGACCCCTCCTGCTTCCCGGGCACCGGTACCCCGGAGGCTGGCGGCGTAAGCTTTTTGCAGCTGCTGGATGCTATCCGCACTGTGACCAAGGCCAACATCATCGGCGCAGACCTGAACGAGCTGGCCCCCACGCTGGACACCACCGGCGTTTCCACCGCCACCGCCTGCAAGGTGCTGCGCGAGACCCTGATCGCGCTGGACAAGGGCTGGCCGGGCTTTCAGGTATAAATACGAACCTACCATTTTACAGATAAAGGAGTAACCGACATGAGCAAAGTTCTGATCATCGGCTGCGGCGGCGTGGCCTCTGTTGCCATCCATAAGTGCTGCCAGGTGCCCGAGGTGTTCACCGAGATCTGCATCGCCAGCCGTACCAAGGCAAAGTGCGATAAACTGGCTGCTGAGCTGGCTCCCACCACTACTACCAAGATCACCACCGCACAGGTGGACGCAGACAAGGTGGAAGAGGTCATCGCCCTCATCAAGGCCTACCAGCCTGACCTCGTGATGAACATCGCCCTGCCTTATCAGGATCTGACCATCATGGACGCCTGCCTTGCCTGTGGCGTCAACTACATGGACACTGCCAACTATGAGCCCGAGAACACCGACGATCCGGAGTGGCGCGCCATCTACGAGAAGCGCTGCAAGGAGGCCGGCTTCTCTGCCTACTTTGATTACAGCTGGCAGTGGGCCTACGCCAAAAAGTTTGAGGAAGCCGGTCTGACCGCCCTGCTGGGCAGCGGCTTCGACCCGGGTGTGACCCAGGCTTACTGTGCCTACGCCAAAAAGCACGAGTTCGATACCATTGACACCATCGATATTCTGGACTGCAACGGCGGCGACCACGGCTATGCCTTTGCCACCAACTTTAACCCCGAGATCAACCTGCGCGAGGTGTCTGCCCCTGGCAGCTACTGGGAGAACGGCCACTGGGTGGAGATCCCGGCCATGAGCATCAAGCGGGAGTACAACTTCGATCAGGTGGGCGACAAGGATATGTATCTGCTGCACCACGAGGAGATCGAGTCTCTGGCAAAGAACATCCCGGAGGCAAAGCGCATCCGCTTCTTCATGACCTTTGGCCAGAGCTATCTGGACCACATGCGCTGTCTGGAGGACGTGGGCATGCTGTCCACCACCCCGGTCAACTTCAACGGCCAGGAGATCGTGCCCATCCAGTTCCTGAAGGCTCTGCTGCCGGACCCCGCCAGCCTGGGCCCCCGCACCAAGGGCAAGACCAACATCGGCTGCATCTTTACCGGCAAGAAGGACGGCAAGGATAAGACCTATTACATCTACAACGTCTGCGACCACCAGGAGTGCTACCGGGAGGTGGGCAGCCAGGCCATCAGCTACACCACCGGCGTGCCTGCCATGTGTGGTGCCCTGATGCTGCTGACCGGCAAGTGGACCACCAAGGGCGTCCACACCGTAGAGGAGTTTGATCCGGACCCGTACCTGGAGGCCCTGGATCAGTACGGCCTGCCCCGCAGCGAGAGCCACAGCCCGGCTCTGGTGGACTGATGCGGCTGGAGGATCGCCGCCCGCCCTTTGCGGGGCTGGCAAACCTGACGGAACAGCAGCTGCAAAGCCTGCCCACCCCCTGCTACCTGCTGGACGAGGCCCAGCTGCGCCGGAATGGTCAGATCATGCTGGAGCTGCAGCAGCGCACCGGATGCCGGGCTCTGCTGGCCCAAAAGGCCTTTTCCAACTTTGATGTGTACCCGGTATTGGCCCCCTACCTGGCAGGCACCGAGGCCAGCGGCCTGTACGAGAGCCGCCTGGGCCGGGAGCAGCTGCCGGAAAAAGAGAACCATGTGTTCTGCGCCGCCTACCGGGACGATGAGTTTGCGGAGCTTCTGCAGTACGCGGACCACATCGTGTTCAACTCCCCCGGCCAGCTGGCCCAGTTTGGCCCGGCAGCCAAGGCCGCCGGCAAAAGCGTTGGCCTGCGGGTAAACCCCGAGTGCTCCACCCAGGAGGGCCACGCCATCTATGACCCCTGCGCCCCGGGCAGCCGCCTGGGCACCACCCGGGCCCAGTGGGACGCCGCTGTGGCGGCCCACCCGGAGCTGCCGGAGCTGCTGGATGGCCTCCACTTCCACACCCTCTGCGAGCAGGACGCCGACGCCCTGGCTGTGACTCTGAAAGCGGTGGAGGCAATGTTCGGGGACCTGCTGCCCAAAATGAAGTGGGTGAACTTTGGGGGTGGCCACCACGTCACCCGGCCCGGCTATGACCTGGCCACCCTGGAGCAGTGCATCTGCCAGGTACAGGAAAAATACGGTGTGCAGGTGTACCTGGAGCCGGGCGAGGCCTGGGCGCTGAACGCGGGCTACCTCGTCACCACGGTGCTGGACACCCTGTGCAACGGGGATACCAGCCTTGCCATTCTGGACACCTCTGCCGCCTGCCACACCCCGGATGTGATCGAGATGCCCTACCGCCCGCCCCTGCTGGATGCCGGAGAACCCGGCGAAAAGCCCTGCACCGTGCGGCTGGGCGGCCCCACCTGCCTGGCAGGGGATGTGATGGGAGACTACAGCTTCAAGGCCCCGCTGGCCCCGGGCCAGCGGCTGGTGTTTGGAGATATGGCCATCTACACCACCTGCAAAAACAACACCTTTAACGGGATGCCCTTGCCGGATATCTGGCTTTTGCGGTCCGACGGCAGCCTGGCCCGGCTGGCCCACTTTGGCTACCAGGATTTCCGCTGCCGTCTGGGAGGCCGGGGAGAGGGCACCTTGGGCACAGCATCTGTCCCAATTTAAGGGCACTGTCTCCGCCAGAAAAGCAGCCCCGGCCTCCGGGCCGGTGGCAGAAAATTCCAAGCGGCAAAGGTTCTTTGCGAAGTTTGGTATGATGGTTACAATAGCGCAACAAATATCACCTGTTTTCGTGACTTTTTCACGAATCGGCCTCTGATTTTTTAGGGAACTCCCCCATTGACAGCCCGGGCTTTTGTTCGATATAATTGAGACAAGGAAAGCGTTCCCCGGCCGGGGATGCAGCTTCGTGAATCACGAAACATATCCACAAAAACAACCAGACTGGAGGGAGATCCTATGAAAAACCTGAAGAAGTTCGCGGCCCTGTTACTGGCAGGTGCCATGGCCTTGCTGATGCTTACCGCCTGTGGCGGCGGTGGCGGCGGCGGGTCCGTCAACAACCCTGAGGAGCAGAAGGTGCTGAACCACATCCGTAACCAGAAGGGCGTCCAAGTGACCAGCGATGCACAGCTTCGTGAAGTGGCTGAAAAACATCTGCGAGAGGATCTCGAAGGTGCGTTGCAGCTTGGCAACCACAAGTTCTTCACCAAGGTCCATGTGGAAGGCGAGCAGGAAGAGTATCTGACCGTCACGGTTACCATGAACTACATTTACAGCGATACCCTTTTGAGCAGCTTGCTGGAAGCGATCTCGAAGCACGTCAATACGGATATCAATGCCAACGTGAACCAGAAGGGCACTTGGTCTAAGGTAGGCGTTGTGATCCTGTCCAACAGCCAGCAGAGCTACATCGGCTTGTCTATCCGTGTCAAGAATCCCCACAAGTAAACCTCAATCATCATCCTTTCCCCCGGAGTGTGGTTGCAAAGCTGCCCTCCGGGGCTTTTTTGTGCCCTTTGGCAGGGCGGTGGACGCGCTCATCAGGTCCAGACAGCCCCAGCTGGTACAACCTCCGTTTCACTTCTCCCGCCGGGCCTGACCGCCCTGCGGCAATGAGCTGCCGGTAAAGCAAAAGCAGCCGCGTGCCTTCCAAAAGGTACGCGGCTGCTTTTTGTCTGCCTTGTCCATAGACACAGAAAACCGCCGGAGGTTTCCCTGCCGACGGTTCTCTGTATGATGATAGGAGGATCAAAAAATGATCGTCACATAATTGCAGCTTAGTTCAGGATGGTCTGCTCGGTCTCGATGTCGAACAGGTGGACCTTGTGCGGGTCAAAGGCAACGCGGACGGTGTCTCCGTTGCGGGCCTTGGAGGTGGGAGCCACACGAGCGGTCATCTTGTTGCCCTTGTACTCCAGGTACAGGTAGATCTCGGCGCCCATCATCTCGGACACTTCGACCTGAGCATCCAGCTGGCAGTCGGTGTGCTTTGCCATGAACTCGGGCTCGTCGTCGATATCCTCGGGACGGATGCCCATCTTGACCTTCTTGCCAACGTAAGCATCCAGCTTGCCGTCGGCGGTCTTTTCCTTGGGCAGGGGGATCACGTCGCCGCCCAGGTCAATGCCGTACAGCTCGCCCTTCTTGATCAGGGTGCCGTCCAGGAAGTTCATCTGGGGGC
>OGJR01001988.1_pt1 | contig 11428 bp, 6 predicted proteins | sample 1572301 | NCBI WGS metagenome assembly OGJR01 (sample SAMEA2582083, study PRJEB24529) | metagenome | biome: Human gut stool | place: China | collected 2011 | reverse complement strand
GGGAGACCTCTATCCATGTCATCAGTTTGTCGGAGATGAGACGTTCCTTATGGGAAATGTAGACGAAGGCATTGTAAGACCGGAGATCGCGGATGATTTCAGAAGCTGCAGCGTCTACTCCAAAGAAAAATGCAGAAACTGTTTTGCCAGATTCTACTGCAGCGGCGGATGTATGGCAAATTCTTATAAATTCCACAACACCATCCACGATACATATGATGTGAGTTGTGAAATGGAACGTAAACGTGTAGAGTGTGCGATCATGATCAAAGCCGCTCTGGCAGATAATGGAAAGGATGAGGAACGTGAAGAAGAGTAAAGGAGTCATCAGTCTGATCCTGATCGCCGTCCTGACCGGGCTGCTTGGATTTACAGCCGTCTGCGGCTGGGGAAAAGGCGAAACAGGTGCGGCAAAGAATATCAAACTCGGTCTGGATCTGGAGGGCGGAGTCAGCATCACCTATCAAGTGAAAGGCGATACCCCGTCGGAAGAAGACATGGCAGATACGATTTATAAACTGCAGAAACGTGTCGAGGGATACAGTACGGAAGCAACTGTTTATCAGGAGGGCGATGACCGGATCAGTATTGAGATCCCGGGCGTCAGCGATGCCAATACGATCCTGGATGAACTCGGACAGCCGGGAAGTCTGTATTTCATTACCCAGACGGACAGTGAGGGCAACTTAAATTATAAAAATGAGAAGAATACAGGAAAAGCAGAAGATTATAAACTGACGAAATCGATCGAGGAACTGCAGAAAGACGGCTCCATCGTGCTGACCGGTACGGATGTGAAAAATGCGGAGGCAGTCACACGATCCAATCAGGTCAGCGATGCAAGTGAATATGCCGTGGCTTTGGAGATGAACAAAGAGGGTGCGGCAAAATTTGCGGAGGCGACGAAAAAAGCGCTCGAATCCGGAGAGAGCATTGGTATCTATTACGATGATGCATTCGTAACGGTTCCGAATGTCAACAGTGAGATCAAAGACGGACGTGCGGAGATCAGCGGAGGGATGGATTACACAAAAGCCAATGCACTGGCGACGACGATCCGAAGCGGAGCGCTGAATCTGGAACTGGAAGAACTTCGTTCCAATGTGGTCGGGGCACAGCTCGGGCAGGATGCGATCAAGACCAGCCTGATGGCAGGTGCGATCGGACTGGCGATCGTATTTGTATTTATGTGTGTTGTATATCTGCTTCCGGGATTTGCGTCCGGACTTGCGCTTCTGATCTATACCGGATTGGTTCTGGTATCCCTGAATGCGTTTGACATTACGCTGACGCTTCCGGGAATCGCGGGTATCATCCTCGGCATCGGTATGGCGGTGGATGCAAACGTCATTATCTTCGCCCGTGTGGGAGAAGAGCTGGCAGCAGGCAAATCTGTGCGCAGTTCGCTGAATGCCGGATTTAAAAAGGCAATGTCGGCAATTCTGGACGGAAATATTACGACGCTGATCGCGGCGGCAGTTCTTTGGCTTCGCGGAAGCGGCACAGTCAAGGGATTTGCGCAGACACTGGCGCTTGGTATCGTCGTATCCATGTTTACGGCGCTTGTGATCACACGGGTGATCATCTACTCATTCTATGCGGTTGGAATCCGGAGTGAAAAATTATACGGACGTCCGAAAAAGGAAAGAAAAGCGATCAATTTCCTCGGAAAGAAGAAACTGTTCTTTGGTGTTTCTGCGGCATTGATCTTGGCGGGGTTCGTACTGATGGGAGTCAATTCCGCGCGCGGCGTCGGAGCGCTGAATTACAGTCTGGAGTTTAAAGGCGGTACAGCGACCAATGTGACATTTGCAGAAGAGTATACATTGGAAGAGATTGATGATAAGATCGTGCCGTTGATCGAGGACGTGACCGGCGACAAAAATGTACAGGTTCAAAAAGTAGAGGGAAGCAAGCAGGTTGTCTTTAAGACACAGACATTGGATCTGGAAAAACGAGAAGCGTTTAATAAAGTGATGACAGAGCAGTTCGGCGCTTCCGAAAAAGAGATCACAAGTGAAAATATCAGCTCAACGGTAAGTTCCGAGATGCGTCAGGACGCAGTGGTAGCGGTTGCGATCGCGACAGTCTTTATGCTTTTGTATATCTGGCTGCGATTTAAAGACATCCGCTTTGCGACAAGCGCGGTTGTGGCGCTGCTCCATGACGTGCTGATCGTACTTGGATTTTATGTGCTTTCCCGCGTATCTGTCGGAAATACATTTATCGCGTGTATGCTGACGATCGTCGGATATTCGATCAACGCGACGATCGTGATCTTTGATCGGATTCGTGAGGAACTGAAAACACAGAAACGCGGAACCGATCTTCAGGATCTGGTAAACGGATGTATCACCAAGACATTGACAAGGAGTATTTATACCTCTTTGACAACATTTATCATGGTTGCCGTTCTTTATGTGATGGGCGTAAGTTCGATCAAAGAATTTGCGCTTCCGTTGATGGTAGGTATCATCTGCGGAGCATACTCTTCCGTATGCATCACAGGCGCGCTCTGGTATGTGATGAAAAAAGCATCTGAGAAAAAAGCGGCAAAGAAAGCGTAAGAAAGTTTTTTGTTTATTTACGATAAAAAGGGCAGGGGATATCCCTGCTCTTTTTCTAAAGGAGGAACGGCGATGGAAAAATGGTTCGTTACAATGAAAAAAGCCGATTTTCAGTCTATTTCCGAGAAGTACCACATTTCTCCGATCCTGGCACGTCTGATCCGGAATCGGGAGGTCATCGGGGAGGAGGCGATTGATTTTTATCTGAATGGAACGATCGCGGATCTGTATGACGGCATGTTGATGAAAGATATGGACAAGGCGGTGGAAATCCTGTCGGAGAAGATACGGGAGAGGGCGGCGATCCGGATTATCGGGGATTATGATATAGACGGGGTCAATGCAACGTATATTTTACAGGAGGGGCTTGCCGGACTCGGCGCCGATGTGGATACGGATATTCCGGACCGGATCCGGGACGGATACGGACTGAACCGTAATCTGATCGATCGTGCGTTGGAGGACGGAATCGATACGATCATTACTTGTGACAATGGGATCGCGGCAGGAGAGGAAATTCTTTACGGAAAAGAACGGGGGCTGACTGTGATCGTGACAGATCACCATGAGATTCCGTTTTTGGATGCGGGAGGCGAGAAAGAATATCTGCTCCCACAGGCAGATGCGGTCGTAGACCCGCACCGCCAGGATTGTGAATATCCGTTTAAGGGTCTTTGCGGAGCGGCGGTGGCATATAAACTGGTGGAAGCATTGTATGAAGTGATGCAGCGCGATGCGGAGGATGTGGATTATCTGATGGAAAATGTGGCGATCGCGACGGTGGGGGATGTGATGGACCTGTGTGGAGAAAATCGGATTTTTGTCAAACAGGGACTGGAGATGCTGAAACGGACCCGCAATGAGGGGCTGAAAGCGTTGATGGAGTGCACCAATGTGCCGGTGGACCGGCTGAACGCGTATCATATCGGATTTGTCATCGGGCCTTGTATCAATGCAGGGGGGCGGCTGGATACCGCAAAGCGTGCGCTGGAACTGCTCTGTGCGAAAAACCGGAGAGATGCGGTGATGCTGGCGGAAGACCTGAAAGCGTTGAATGACAGCCGGAAAGAGATGACGGAAAAAGGCGTGGAACAGGCGGTGGAACAGATCGAATCGACATCCATGCAGGAAGATCCGGTGCTTGTCGTTTATCTGCCGGATTGTCATGAAAGTATTGCAGGCATTATTGCAGGGCGGCTTCGGGAGCGGTATTACCGACCGGTATTTGTGCTGACGCGCGCGGAAGACGGGGTGAAAGGATCCGGGCGTTCGATTGAAAGTTACAATATGTTTGAAGAAATGTGCAAGTGCCGCGCACTGTTTACGAAGTTCGGAGGACATAAGCTGGCGGCAGGGCTGTCTCTTCCGGAAGAAAACGTACCGCGCTTCCGGCAGGTGATCAATGAACTGGCGGAACTGAGCGAGGAAGATCTGATGGAGAAAGTATCGATCGACATGCAGCTTCCGCTTCCTTATATTACGGAAAATCTGGTGGAAGAGCTGGAACTGCTGGAACCGTTTGGCAAAGGCAATACGAAGCCACTCTTTGCGGAGAAAAATCTCCGGGTGATCCGACCGCGGATCATCGGAAAAAATCGGAATGTATTGAAGTTTCAAGTGGAAGATCGAAACAAAAACCGTATGGAAGCCGTTTATTTCGGAGACGTGAACACATGTCTGGAAGAAATCGAAAAAGGCGGCGAGATGTCGTTTACTTATTATCCGTCGGTCAACGAATATATGGGGCGGCGGACGCTGCAGATCACCGTGGTAAACTACCGGAGATAAAAACGTTTGAAAATTGTGAAAATAATGCTATACTAGAAAAAGCAAATACAGGAAGAAAAGGGGACACTGATATGGCAGGAACACCGGAATATGAATTATTGAATCGGAATTTTGCGATGGTTGACGGGCATGCCGTGAAAGCGCCGGAGGATTATCAGGATCCTGAACAGTTATATCAGGCATTGATCGAACGTGTCAGGAAATATCATCCGTCTGCGGATATTTCCATGATCGAAAAAGCATATAAGACAGCGTCGGAAGCGCACAACGGGCAGGCGAGAAAATCGGGCGAACCGTATATCATCCATCCGCTCTGGGTGGGGATCATCCTTGCGGATCTGGAAATGGATAAAGAGACGATCGTGGCGGGGATGCTGCATGACGCCGTGGAAGATACGGACATGACATTGGATGAAGTCGGACTGGAATTCGGAGAAGAGGTGGCTCTTCTTGTGGACGGCGTTACAAAGCTGGGACAGTTGTCGTATTCTCAGGATAAGCTGGAGATCCAGGCGGAAAATCTTCGGAAGATGTTCCTTGCAATGGCAAAAGACATCCGTGTGATCATCATCAAACTGGCTGACCGGCTGCATAATATGCGGACGCTTGAATTTATGCGTCCGGAAAAGCAGAAAGAAAAAGCAAAAGAGACGATGGATATTTATGCGCCGATCGCCCAACGGCTCGGTATTTCCAAGATCAAGATCGAGCTGGACGATCTGTCTTTAAAATACTCCCAGCCGGAAGTGTATCAGCAGCTTGTCCACGATCTGAACGAGCGCAAGACGAAGCGGGAAGAATTTGTCCAGCAGATCGTCTCGGAAGTATCGACACATATGAAGAACGCGCATATTCAGGCGAAAGTATATGGAAGAGTGAAGCATTTTTTCAGCATCTACAAGAAAATGGTCAATCAGAATAAAACACTGGATCAGGTGTATGATCTGTTTGCCGTGCGGATCATTGTGGATTCCGTGAAAGACTGTTATGCGGCGCTTGGTGTGATCCATGAGATGTATACGCCGATCCCGGGACGTTTTAAAGATTATATCGCGATGCCGAAGCCGAATATGTATCAGTCCCTGCACACAACGTTGATGGGACCGTCCGGACAGCCGTTTGAGATCCAGATCCGTACAGAGGAGATGCATAAGACTGCGGAGTACGGTATCGCAGCCCATTGGAAATATAAAGAGGGCGGGGATGCGGCGAAAGTGGTGCAGGCGCAGGAAGAAAAATTAAACTGGCTGCGTCAGATCCTGGAATGGCAGCGGGATATGTCCGACAATCGGGAATTCTTAAGTCTCTTAAAAGGAGATCTGGATCTGTTTGCGGAGGACGTCTACTGTTTTACACCGAACGGAGATGTCAAGAACCTGCCGAATGGTTCGACGCCGGTTGATTTTGCCTATGCGATCCACAGCGCCGTCGGAAATAAGATGGTCGGCGCAAGAGTGAACGGCAAATTGGTCAATATCGATTACAAGATCCAAAACGGTGACCGTATCGAGATATTGACGTCCCAGAATTCGAGAGGACCGAGCCGTGACTGGCTGAATATCGTAAAGAGTACGCAGGCGAAATCCAAGATCAATTCCTGGTTTAAGAAAGAGTTCAAAGAGGAAAATATCATCCGCGGGCGTGAGATGGTGGCGGCATGCTGCCGTGCCAAATCGGTGAACCTTGCCAATGTCATGAAGCCGAAATATCAGCAGATCGTGCAGCAGAAATACGGATTCCGCGACTGGGATTCCGTGCTGGCAGCGATCGGACATGGCGGACTCAAAGAGGGGCAGGTTGTCAACCGGCTTCAGGAAGAGTACGAGAAAGAACACAAGAAAGAAGTGACTGATGAGACGATCCTTGAAAAGCTTTCAGGGAACGGCAATCAGAAAGTCCATATCGGGAAATCCAAGAGCGGGATCGTCGTCAAAGGGATCGACGATATGGCGGTGCGTTTTTCAAAATGCTGCTCACCGGTGCCGGGAGATGAGATCGTCGGATTTGTCACGAGAGGGCGCGGTATGTCGATCCATCGGACGGACTGTGTCAATATGCTCCATCTTTCCGCGGCAGAGCGGGAACGTCTCATCGATGCGGAATGGGAGAGCACGGAGGAAAGCGACGGCGGCGGACAGTATCTGGCGGAATTAAAGATTTATTCCGGCGACCGTCAGGGACTTTTGATGGATGTTTCCAAAGTATTTACGGAAGCGAAGATCGATGTGAAATCCATGAATGTGCGGACGAGCAAAAAAGGAACGGCTACGTTGGAGATGGGATTTATCGTGCGCGGCAGGGAAGAACTGAATCGCCTGATCGAGAAACTGCGTCAGATCGAGGGCGTAATGGATATCGAAAGAACTGCGGGATAAAAAAGGGCATGGAGGAAGAAGATGCAGATTGAACGATTTATAGTCGGAATGGTAGGGACAAATTGTTATGTGGTATCCAATGAGGAAACTTCGGAATGTTTTCTTGTCGATCCGGGAGCGTATTCGGATAAGGTGATCGCATACATCCGGGAACATGAGCTGAAACCGCAGGCAATCCTGCTGACCCATGGACATTTTGATCATATCATGGGACTGGATGGAGTTTTGAGAGAGTTTCCGATTCCGGTTTATGCGCAGGAAGAGGAGGAGATCCTTTTGAAAGATGCGTCTTACAATGCATCGGTTTCTTACGGACCGGCTTACACATTTTCCGGAGCGTCTTATATAAAAGACGGGCAGATTTTGGAACTTGCGGGGATGACGATCCGTGCGATCCATACGCCGGGACATACGATCGGCGGATGCTGCTACTATATAGAATCGGAACATGTGTTGTTCAGCGGAGATACATTGTTCCATGATTCTGTCGGAAGAACGGATTTTCCGACGGGAAGCCAGAGTCAGCTTGTACGTTCGATCCGGGAAAAACTTCTCGGGCTGCCGGAAGAGACGGTTGTCTGTCCGGGACATATGAGCGAGACGACGATCGGACATGAGAAAAAATATAATCCGTTTCTTTGATAAGGAGTAAAGTATGATTGAGATCATAAGTAAAGAAACGTTATTCACCTACAATTTATACCATATTACGAAAGCTTTTTTTCCGGAGGAGGAAATCAGGCAGTGTGTAGACGGGGAGCAAGAACCTCTGGTGAAACTGACAGTGGACGGAGGCTCTTGCTTTTCCGTTGCCGAAGAACCTCAGATCGGGGAAGATGTACAGCCGGAAGTGTTCCGCCAGATGCGCAAACGTTTTGTGACGCATAAAGTGTACGGGTATCTGTCGGAGAGGACAGGCAGGAAACTAGCCTGGGGAATGTTGACAGGGGTTCGCCCTACAAAGCTTGTCATGCAAAAATTGGAAAGCGGAAAAAGCGAAGAGGAAATTGTTGAGTTTCTAAAAGAAGAATATAGTGTATCTGACGAAAAGGCAAAACTTGCGATTGAAATCGCAGAGCGCGAGAAGCGGCAGATGGAATGTCTGCACACGCCGGAGGGATTCAGTCTTTATGTGGGAATCCCGTTTTGTCCGAGTATTTGTTCCTATTGTTCTTTTAGTTCTTCACCGGCAGATCAGTGGCAGGATCAGATGGATTCCTATCTGGATGCGCTGTGCAGGGAGATCCGGGCGACGGCAAAGATGGCAAAAGGAAAGATACTGGATACGGTTTATATCGGCGGGGGAACACCGACGACATTGTCTGCCGGGCAATTGGATCGTCTGCTCTTATGCATCGAACAGAATTTTTCGATGGAGACGGTACAGGAATATACGGTGGAAGCGGGACGACCGGACAGCATCACAAAAGAGAAACTGGAAGTGATCCGGAAATATCCGGTGACACGGATTTCGATCAATCCGCAGACGATGCAGCAGAAGACGCTTGATCTTGTCGGAAGAAAGCATACGGTCGGGGATGTGAAAACGATCTTTCATTTGGCGAGAACGCTTGGATTTGATAATATCAATATGGATCTGATCGCCGGACTTCCCGGAGAGAGCGCGGAAGAGATGCGGGACACGCTCGCGCAGATCGAACAGCTCGGACCGGACAGCCTGACGATCCATTCTCTGGCGATCAAACGGGCGGCAAAGATGGGGCAGTATGCAAAAGCAAACCGGGTGTCGAAAGCAGAGGAAACATTTTCAGGTGAAATCGGACAGATGGTGGAAGACGGCGCAGCCGCGGCAAAGAGGATGGGGTTACTTCCTTATTATCTGTACCGGCAGAAAAACATTGCCGGAAATTTTGAAAATGTTGGTTACGCAAAGGTTGACAAAGCGGGAATTTACAATATACTTATTATGGAAGAAAAGCAGACGATACTGGCGTGCGGAGCAGGTGCAGGTACAAAGATCGTTCTGCCGGAAAAGATGACGCTTGAGAATGGAAAGTCAACGAATCTGATCCGAATTGAAAACGTGAAGAATATCACAGAATACATCAGTCGTATTGATGAGATGATAGAGAGAAAAGGAGAATGGCTATGGCATTAAAGAAGAAACCGGTAACCGGGATGAAAGATATGATGCCGGAGGAGATGGAGATCCGGGATTATGTGATCGCACTGATCAAAGAGACATATAAGGCATTTGGATTTTCTTCCATTGAAACTCCATGCGTGGAACATATCGAGAACTTGTGCAGCAAACAAGGCGGAGACAATGAGAAGCTGATCTTTAAGATTTTGAAAAGAGGCGAGAAATTGAAGATCGATCAGGCGAAAGAGGAGATCGATCTGGTGGACGGCGGACTGCGCTACGACTTGACAGTGCCGCTTTCCCGCTATTATTCCAATCATGCAAATGAACTTCCGGTCCCGTTCAAAGCGCTGCAGATGGGAAATGTATGGCGTGCAGACCGCCCGCAGAGAGGACGTTTCCGTCAGTTTATGCAGTGTGATATTGATATTCTCGGGGAGCCGTCCAATCTTGCGGAGATCGAACTGATCCTTGCGACAACGACACTGCTCGGCAAACTGGATTTCAATCACTTTACGATCCGGATCAACGACCGCCGTTTCTTAAAAGCAATGGCGGCATACAGCGGATTTGCGGAAAGCGAATACGATAATGTCTTTATCATTCTGGACAAGATGGACAAGATCGGTCTGGACGGCGTGAAGAAAGAACTGGAAGAGTGCGGTTATGCAGCCGAGTCCGTAGAAAAATATCTGCAGATTTTTGAAGAGATCACAAGTGATGTGGCAGGCGTCCGCTGGTGCAAAGAGAAACTGGAGGGATTTCTTCCGGCTGATGCAGCCGAGTCTTTAGAGACGATCATCACCAGTGTGGAAAGTGCAAAAGAAGCGGACTTTAAGATCAGTTTCGACCCGACGCTTGTACGTGGAATGTCTTATTATACAGGGACGATTTTTGAGATTTCCATGGACGAGTTCGGCGGTTCTGTCGGCGGCGGCGGACGCTATGATGAGATGATCGGCAAGTTCACCGGACAGAACACTCCGGCAGTCGGTTTCTCGATCGGATTCGAGCGGATCGTCATGCTTCTGCTGGAGCGCGGCTATCAGGTGCCGACCGGAAAACAGAAAAAAGCATACCTGTTGGATAAGAACCTGCCGCAGGAGAAGATGCTTGCGGTTCTGGAGCAGGCGAAAGCCGACCGTGCAGACGGAATGCAGGTTATGATCGTAAATATGAAGAAAAATAAGAAATTCCAGAAAGAACAGCTGGCTCAGCAGGGATATACGGAGATCGAAGAAATTTTCAGCAGATAAATCATGGAAACTGTCTGTTTGGCAGAGAAGAAAAGGAAGAAAAGAGGAAGTAGAGTATGTCAGAATCGATGAAAGGACTGCACCGCACACATCGGTGCGCCGAACTTTCAAAAGCAAATATCGGAGAACAGGTAACCATCATGGGATGGGTACAGAAGAACCGCAACAAAGGCGGGCTTGTATTTGTGGATGTCCGGGATCGTTCCGGACTGATCCAGGTTGTATTTGAAGAGGGAAAATCCGACGCGGCGCTGATCGAGAAAGCAGCAGGGCTGCGCGCGGAATATGTGGTGGCGATCACAGGTGCTGTCGCGGCACGTTCCGGTGCGGTCAATGAGAATCTTGCAACCGGTGAGATCGAAGTAATCCCGGATTCCCTGCGGATCCTTTCAGAGTCCGAGACACCGCCGTTCCCGATCGAGGAAAATTCCAAGACGAAAGAAGAACTTCGTCTGAAATACCGTTATCTGGATCTGCGCAGACCGGATCTGCAGAGAAATCTGATCATGCGGAGTAAAATTGCAACATTGACGAGACAGTTTCTGGCGGATGAGGGATTTTTGGAGATCGAGACTCCGATCCTCGGAAAGACAACGCCGGAGGGTGCGAGAGATTATCTTGTTCCGAGCCGGATCCATCCGGGAAGTTTTTACGGACTTCCGCAGTCTCCGCAGCTTTACAAACAGCTTTTGATGTGTTCCGGTTACGATCGTTATTTCCAGATCGCAAAATGTTTCCGCGACGAGGATCTGCGCGCCGACAGACAGCCGGAATTTACACAGATCGATATGGAGCTTTCCTTCGTTGATGTGGAGGATGTGCTGGACGTCAATGAGAGACTGTTAAAGACATTATTTAAAGAAATCTGTGATTATGACCTGCAGCTTCCTATCCAGAGGATGACATGGCGTGAGGCCATGGAGCGTTTTGGTTCCGATAAACCGGATCTGCGTTTTGGGATGGAGCTTAAGAATGTATCGGATACGGTAAAAGACTGTCAGTTCGTCGTATTTAAGGGAGCGCTGGAAAACGGCGGTTCCGTCCGCGGTATCAATGCAGAAGGACAGGGAGCCATGCCGCGTAAGAAGATTGACGCCCTGGTCGAGTATGCCAAAGGCTTTGGAGCCAAAGGCCTCGCCTATCTGGCGATTCAGGAGGACGGCAGCTATAAATCTTCATTTGCCAAGTTTATGACAGAGGAAGAACTGGCTAAGGCTCCTGAAGGAATGAAGGCTCTTGATATGACAGGAATGCCCGGAAAGAAATTTGCGGTTTCCGTATCTGTACTTGACTGTACAGGATGTGGTTCCTGCGCTAACGTATGTCCTGGTATGAGAG
>OGJR01001959.1_pt1 | contig 11554 bp, 10 predicted proteins | sample 1572301 | NCBI WGS metagenome assembly OGJR01 (sample SAMEA2582083, study PRJEB24529) | metagenome | biome: Human gut stool | place: China | collected 2011 | reverse complement strand
AAAGGGAAGCCGCCATGTCAACATTCCGCGTCAATAAAAACGTCAACTACACCGTCATGAGCAACCACCACCTGCAGGATAAGAGGCTGTCCCTGAAGGCCAAGGGACTGCTGTCCTATATGCTCTCCCTACCGGACGATTGGGATTACAGCCTGAAGGGACTGACCGTTGGTTGCAAAGATGGTCTGGACAGTGTACGCACCGCTGTTCTGGAACTGGAAGAACGCGGCTATGTCCGCCGTCAGAAAGTCCGCAATGCCAAAGGGCAGATCATCGACTATGATTATCAGGTTTATGAATCGCCTGTTGAGGACACTCCTGCCATTCCCGGCAAAGAAGGCGAGCCGTCGAACCCATCCGCATCCAAAAGTCTGAAAAGCCGCATGAAGCCTTGCTCTTCACCATTTTTGGATTTTCCAAATTTGGCTGAGCCCAATTTGGAAAAGGCAACACAACAAAATACTAATAAACAAAATACTAAAAGACAAAGTACTAATCTATCAGGGCAGACGGACGAATCCGCAGATTTTGACCAGATGGAAGCACAGGTGCGGGAGGAGTTTCGGGAACGGCTGGAGATCGACACCCTTGCCCAGCGGTACGACCCCGACAAGCTGGAGGAGTTGCTGGACAACATTGTAGAGATGTACTGCTGTCCACGGCAAACCCAGCATATTGGCAAGCAGCCGCAGACCACCAAAGCCATCCGGCTGCGATTGGACAAGCTGACCAGCCAACACGTTGAGTACATCTTCGATGTGATGTCCAACACCACCCAGCCCATCAAAAACATCATGGCCTATCTGCGCACCACCATCCTGAACGCCCCCACCACGATGGAGCACTACTATCAGGCGCAGGGCAACTGGCTGACCGCACAGAATCGGAAGAAGTAAGCGCTGTTTTCCACAAAGAACGCAGCACCTGTTGAAAATGCAAAGGAGAATTTCCATGAAGAACACGAACGCCGTCCGCACCGAGATCCATTACGCACAGGTTGGGGAGTATCAGCTGCCCCTGCTCACCCTGCCGCAGACCGATGATACCGAACCGCTGGGCAAGTATGGCCGGATGCGGTTGGTCTATCTCAAGAATCAGCGTCCTGTGCTGTACAATCGGATGTTGCTGAACGGTACGCTCTGGCCGCATTTGCAGGATGTCCAGAGAGTCGCCTCAGAACAGCTGGAGCGCACGATTGCGGCCTTGGCAGACAAGTTCCCTGCGCCGGACAAAGAGCGATCACGGCTTTTCTGGGCGGCCCATATGAATGGACTGAAAGCACAGGCGGAAGAAGTGGCGGTAAGGGAGATCGTGTACGCAGAGTGATTTCAACCGTTCCTCATGTTTCTGTTTCAGCATCAAAAAAACTCTAAGTTCGATTTCGTGTTTTAATTTTGAAATTTTTCTGCAAATTTTGAAGTTAAAATTTGATTTCCTGCCAAGAATGGAGTATACTGAATTCAGAAATCACTTGGGAGGTTTTGCGATGCTGCTTCAATTTTCCGTTACAAACCACCGTTCTATCAGGGATACCGCCATCATCAGCATGAAGGCATCCACAGATAAAAGTCTGTCCGACTGCCTGATTTCACCGGACGACAAAAAGCAGCTCGTGCCCGTCCTTGCACTGTACGGCGCAAATGCGGCCGGAAAGAGCAATGTCCTCCATGCACTCCTGCTCATGCGTGAGATGGTCTGCGGACGGTATGCCAAGCTGCTCAAAGGCGAAGCTCTGCCACAGGAACCGTTTGCCTTTACAGAGCAGCCTCCGCAGCCCACCAGTTTTGAGGTCATCTACTTCTATAACGGCATTAAGTATGCTTATGGCTTTTCCTTCGACAAAACCCGAATCCTGACTGAATATCTCTATCACTGGCCCAATGGTCGGGAGGCTCTGATTTTTTCCAGAGAAGGCAATGGTTATCAGTTCCGCGAGAATATTCAGGAGCAGTTTACCCTTGCCGGACGCACCGCAGAAAATCGACTTTACCTGTCCAGCTCCAACGAATGGAACTGCCCCCAGACCGAAAAGGCCTATCTGTGGTTCTTTGAAAAGCTGACCGGTTTCATGGGAACCGAAATGCGGCTGGATGCCACCTTGTCTGCTATCCGGCAGGGCGGCTCTGAAAAGAGCCGTATCCTGCATGAAATGCTGTATGCAGACCTCGGCATCAAAGACATCCGCATTACCGGCTCCAAGGACGAACCGATCATCTCTGCCCTGCACACGTTGGATTCCGGGGACGGTGCTCCCAAGGGATTCTGGCTTCCTCTGGGGCTGGAATCGGTCGGCACACAGCGGTTCTTCTCCCGCATCGGGATGTGGCTGACCGCTCTGGAATCCGGGGCCGTGCTGGTCGTGGATGAAATCGAATCCAGTATGCACCCGCTTCTGACCCGGCATCTGATCGAGATGGTGCAGGATAGCACCATCAACACAAACCATGCACAGCTTATCTTCACCACCCATGATACTGGCCTTCTCGACCTGACCCTGCTGCGCCGAGACCAGATCTGGTTTGCAGAGAAGAACGAAAAGACCATGCAGACCGATATTTATGCCCTGACCGAGTTTTCTCCCCGGAAAGGTGAGAATATCGCCAAAGGCTATCTGCAAGGCCGGTATGGGGCGATTCCGTTCATTGGAGGAAATGCAGTATGGGCAGAATAAAAGAACTCAGTCGCAAGCCTGCCCGAACCAGAAAGCGGAATCCTGTCGTATACCTCATCTGCGAAGGAAGTGAAACCGAGATCCGGTATTTCAAGCGTTTCCGCAGTCGGGGCTGTAATATCGACATTATCCCGATTTCTTCCCAGTATAAGTCTGCTGACAGGCTTGTGCAGAAAGCCAAAGCCACTATGGGCAATAATCCCTACTATCCCGATGAGGGCGATTCCATCTGGTGCGTCTTTGACCGTGACGATAATTCCAACGAGGTACTTCTGCGTGCCAAACAGTCCGCTCAAAAGGAAGGCTATCATTTGGCCTATTCTAACCCGTCTTTCGAGTTGTGGTTCCTGCTGCACTTTGTAAATCAGCAGACAGAGGTTGAAGATTGCCAAGCATTGATTCGATTACTGAAACAGCCGGGCAGACTTCCTGATTATGAGAAAAACAAGGATTACTTTGACGGTTTGAAGCCTTTGCAGATTACTGCAATTCAGCGAGCTAAAACTCGTGCCGGCCAGCTTCAGAATCAGGATATCGAGCCGATTTCACGGCAAAGCAATCCGTTGACAACGGTTTGGGAACTGGTGGAGTATTTGAACTCCAAGATTTGAACGACATCAATTTGAAAATATAGCAAAGCCCACAGGCTAGACTTGTATCTAGCCTGTGGGCTTTGTATTAAGGTTCAGTATCTATTATTTTGCAATCGGAGGCTTCTCTCCACTCGGAAAACTCTTCGTATCAATTAGTTCTGCGCTCCCAGATAACGCACCGCCGCACTTGCGGAGAGTTTTATTCAATGGCATAATTTCAGCTATTCTTTTCCTTCAGCATTTGCTCAGCCTCATCGCGTGTAACCATATAATATTGAAGGACATCTCTTGCTTCTTTTGAATATTTTGAGAAATCCAAATCCTTGAACTTGTTTACTGCCACAACAGATTTCACTTTTTCAAGTTCCTCAGTAGGCAGACTCCAAAACTTTTCTTCCCATTCCTTTGCGAGATTTTCCTTGAACATAAAACGATAAATTATAAAGGTTTCAGGCATCCAGAGAATTGTCCAGAATCGATGCTCATCCGCACCAAATGCTTCCTCAAAGAAATGCTTCCCTTTGCCGACTTTACCCTTGGTCGAATTCAGTACAGCCTGAATTGCTCGAATGAATTTTCGGTTCCAATGTTCGCCTATATAATCTCGGTTCATAAAGAAATCCGGATCATTGATAGGATGGTATTTCATCGGGAAAGAATAGATGTTTGCCCCTAATTCATCACACAGATCAACATTCAACTTCATGCGATAATACAGATGTTCTGGTTTATCTCTGAAATTATATAGCATATAGTTCGATAGATTTGTAATGCCATGTGCTACTGCGGTACGAACCGCTTTTTCGTAGATGTCCTTTTGCTCCCAATGGTCAAAAGCAATTCTAAGAGGCGAAATATTGATTTCAGCCAATTTTGCCATATTCTGATCATTTATCAGTCTTGCGTCAATCCCTTGGTTAAAATCAACAATGCGTTTTACCTTTTTTGTATGTTTAAAATGTTTCTTGAATAATGGCGCAACAAATTCATCAAGTTTTAAAATCTCTTCTTTTGTCGCAGTTTCATAATGCAAACATGCTGCTTGTTCTAAACGAAGATATAACTCCGTTTTTTCTTCCAACGGGAGTTTCTCCGTCAATTCTTTATATAGCCTTATGCATTTTCTTACATAGGCACGATCATTGTAGCCATCCTTTAAATTTTGGATAGCAATTTCGTACTGATCAGGCGGCATATAAGTTGCACCTTTTTGAAATCCGCACGCTTTAATCTCATCGATAATTCTATCATAGCATTTGGATGCCAGCACATTATTGTCCAGCAAAAGCAAATCACGTTGCTCACCAAATCGGTCTCTTGCCCGTTCTATTTGCTCTTTAAGTCCAATATAATCACAATAGTGTGGCTCTAGTTTAGGAACTGCACAAAATGCGCAATGATTGATGCAGCCACGTGTCATGTAAGCAAAATACGCATTATTCGCCGGATATTTATAGTCGATTTCTTCAAGAATCGAATAATCCAACGGAAGTGTATCTATAATGCGTGTATCGCCTTTATCAATATCTCCCGGATGGTTCAACAGTCCTTCGAATGGATGAATTCCTGTTGCTTCGTACACTTCGTTAGGCAGAAGTGTTGACATGATACCGCCGACCATCACATCTTTGGGCTTTTTGCATAGCTGTTTTACGAAGTTTATCGTATCAATAGTAATATTCCAATAGAATGTAAAAAGAGTAGTTATACCAACCTTATCAAACGGTGGGTTCTTGAAGTATTCTTTCTTTCGATAGGAGCTTCTAGCGTTCTTTACCAACTCTATGGCATCTGAATTGTTTTGGAAATGGGCTTGTTCATCCAATAAAGAAATCGTTCCTTTTCTGACACACTCTACCAGAATTTTTTTATCGGTTTTCCAGTTTGTTTCAGCGTCCAAAGTCACAAGTGCGTTCAACAAATCCTCAACAACGATATCTGCTGCTAAATCTAAAAGGTCGCCTTTGAAGAACCTTACGTCATCCCCCGATTCTCGATAATATGTTGCCAGTTTCATCAATCCCATTGGAGGATACTTGTTTTTATAATTAGGCTCTACCAAAAGCACTTTTCTGTTCATTTTTATCTAAATTCCTTTTCTATTGCTTCCTGAATTTGGTCTGCAACTTCTTTCGACACAATACGTCTTATAATCGCCATTATCTGTTGCACTAGTTTTCGTTTGCTTCTATCCAGTTTAGATAGATTATCCGTAAAATACTTTGTTTTTGACCCTCCTGCCGTTACTTTAGAAACAGCTTTTTCTGCATCTTTGGCCCGCTGCGTTGTTTTCTGATCTTCATACTTTTGCTCAATAGCTCTACGAACGCGCTGTTCCGCTTCGCTTCCTGCGCCAGATTCTTTAAATCGGGCAATTCTTCTTTCGGCTTCTTCTTTTCGTTTTCTAGCTGCCTCTACTTCAGCTTCCATTTGAGCCTTTTCGTTAATATCAATAAAACCCTTCTGGCTTTTTTCTTGGTATTTTGATACAGCAGTTGAATATGCCTCGATTTTTTTATAGTCATTTCTTGTTGCACTTGCCATATAATATAATTTGTGCAGCGTATCATAAAAGAACTTTTTTAATTGGATTTCAAATTCAACTCGTTCGACAGTTTCATTAAAATTATCTCTTTGAGAGTTTGGAATCAACCCCTTTGAGACTGCAAATATTTCACCCACAAAGTAACTGTTCCCACGTTCCTCTTTAAAAAATTTTGCAACGGTCGTATTATCGCCAATCTGGATATTTCCTTGACGAACTCTAAGCCCACACATTGGATTTGCTGCTTTAGGAATGGCCTTTTCAAATCGAGAAACGCCATACCACATCCATGCGAGCAACTGCCCATTAGAATCAACAAAGTCCTTAAAGGCAACGCTCGAAATTTCGTCATATGCCTTTTTCACTTTGTTAGTTGCATTGGTTATATCATATAGCCTGTTTTGATATTTCTTAAAAAGCGGATTGCCATTTACCTCAACATTATACTCATCGATTTTGAAATGCAAGCTCGCGGCATGTTCGTAAATTGCATCTCTATGATGAAAACTATTCACGTATGGAACTGGAGCAACAAAACTCAAGTAATCAGAAACCAACTGTTTATCCAACAAATCCGTATTTTCATGATTTATATCAATCATTTCAACCTTGAAATAGTGCTTTTCTTGTTCTTCCGGAAATGTTTCCGTCGAAACGATTGCTCCCATGATATCATCTACTGTATACTTCACTGGTGAGCTTAGCATTTCACGCATTTTCTTTGCATCAAATACCATTTTAGAACCTTTAGTTTCGCCCCTGTACGAAGTAGAAAACACCAGCGTCTTACAATATGCCAAGCCGCAGAGGCGTCCTATTCCTCGAAAACCTTTGTCAACGCCTATTTTTTTGTCAGAGTTTGCAATATCACCCAGCTGTGCAACAAAATCCGCTTCCTTAACGCCAGTAGCGTTGTCTTCAACAGAGATAAATCTTTCATCTTCTTTTATTGAAATGAAAACCTCAGCTTGCTCTCTATCAATGATTCCAAGTTCAACTGCTTTATCTATCTGGTCGCATGCATTTTGGACATACTCGCGGTATATCACTTTTGAATCCGCATACATACCAGTTGTCAAATTTTCAAGGATGTTTTTTCCTATGGTTGCCATAGTTGCTTCCTTTCCGTTATTTCACCTGTTTGTAAATCGGTTTCGGGAATTTTATATGAAGCATTGATCTGAAAATTGGATTCTGAACAATATATTCTCCCTGCTTTAAACGAGTCATCATCGTCTTATACACAGGGGGAACACTCTTATAATCGCTCTTTGTCACTTCAATGGTGTTAGTGCGTCCATACGCATGTGTAGAACAGTTTCCAGTTACCCTATCATGAATGGCACTTCTAAATTGTTCTGCTGCAAACAGCACGACACCCAAAGAACGTCCACGCTCTGCAACATCCAAAATTTGGTGGAGAATAGGGGAATTTTTAGGAGAATCTTTAGAAGCGTACTTATTCAGCTCATCAATAAAGATAATAATTCTTGATGGAGGTGCAACATTTTCATCGCCATTATATTCGCCCAATTGCAGGTTGTAAATCGTCCTTACTGCATCACCAAAAACGTATGCCTGTTTATCTTCTGAAAGCTTGGCAATATCAACAACATGTACTTCGTTCTTTTTGATGTATTTTAGGGCATCTCCGAGCCGTGTTTCGCCTTTGCCTGCGTTAATATCTCTGGCAAAAATTGCAGCCTTATCATTGATTGCTTTGTTGACAATACGATAAAATTTCCGCCAACTTGCTATAGGAATCTCTTTTTCCCTATCAGATTGTGCTCCAGCTGCACATTTTTCGCGAATTATTTCAAGAAATTCTTGCCAATCATCAGCACCGGAAAATTTACCCTGCCCAGCCATGATATAATTGATAATAGCATCCATGGTCTGAGTCGAATCATCAATATTAGAGAACATCAGATCCAAATTGTTCCGATCTTCTCTATAAATGTATTTATACTTTTTAGCTTTTTTGGTTTTTATCGCATCATCAACTTCTTCGGGAGTTAGATATGTGTTCCAGCTTCCCTCGGTAGAATACGGATAATAATAGTGGACATTATGAAACGGCTCAGGCGAAAGGCCAAGCTTTTTATACAGAGCTTCATTTTCAGCCTTTTCTTTTGCCGGATCATCCTCATCATCATAATCGTTTGGCTGATCAATCGTCAACAAGTCACGGCCTTTAACATTGAACATAACGAATGCAACCGATTCGTCCTCGCTTTTGTTCTTAATGTAAGTATCCTGAATAGCCTTCATCAAGAACATTGCATAAGAAGTTTTTGCTGCCAATCCAGAAATGCCAGAAATATTCAGATGTGCACCTTCCGGTCCAATAATAAACTTTGAATTGAGCCGAACAGGCAGTGTTACTTTTTCACTGCCGCTTGTGCCTTCATACATTTCCAAATAGCCACAAACCAGCGGATTGCGAATATCTTTCAAGCCAAGTGCATATTCGATTTCTTCAGCAGTTGCTAAAAACACTTTCGAGTTGCTTTGCAACGGTATATAAATGTTTTTGTCATTACATACTACCTTTGCCTGAACATAGTTCATTCCAACTCGCAAAGTCGGAGATTCTACTTCTACATCGCCAAAATCGCTCGAAATATAGTTAGTCAAAAAGCTCGCCGCATCTGTTATGTGCGAAATATCTTCTATCATGCCATACGAAAACGAGCCATTTACATGTTCAACCTTCACAATATCAAATGGATTTAATATTAAGCTCGGATTCGTCCAAAAAGCAAAGTTGTCAATCGTTGTTGGTGCTTTTTCTGTTGCTAAAATGCGACCAATGATCACAGGACTAGGCATTGTTTATTCCTCCTCAAAACAAATGCAGAAACATTTCCGTACTCATATACTGACTTTTGACATAGGATTCTGTCAGAAAGACTGGATATAGATGATTAGCCCATCTCTTATCCGTTCCATAGCAAGTAGGCGTTCGTTCGTTAATTAAGGTTGCACTGATCAAATCGATTTCTTCACTATCAATTCCAGTGTCTTTTTCTTCATCCATCATGATTTTCTCGACCTTGATCACACCATCGAAAGGAGTCCGTGTATACTTTTTGTCTCTGATTCTGATGTACCAAACACCAAATTTCACATCGCCTAAGTAAGAAGCATTTTCATATCTTGCTACCGGTGTTCTATGAAAAAGCGGTAAGTCTGCGATATAGTTTGCATTTGCCTTTCCCGTGTGGTCTAAAATGCTTTCTGGATTGAAAGATTTTGATACGCCAATAACCCACTTATAATTGTGTTTGATCTTTTGAAGCGTCCTTAAATCCTCTCGTCCTGATTTCATTGGTTTATATTCGAGCGAACCGTCTTTTAAAAGATAATTGTCCTGATTTAGCTTTCCAGCTTTCACCAGCTCAGCGACCATTTCTTTTTCAGACTCAATCATATAATCTTGAATTCGTGCAATACCCGAATCCTCCATCTTCCCATTTTTCTGATCCTTAGGCGGAGAATATGGAAGGATCGTAGCAAATTCAATCCCTAGCTTCTTCAATTCTTCACTTTTATTGAGCTTTTTCGTTTGAGCTGCAAAAAACACATCATCCTTCCAGCCATCTGCGTTACTAACCGTTGGAAGTGACAAAACCAATCGTCTGTAAAATTTTTCGGGTCGCATTCTTCCATCGGTACGTTTGCAACATCCAATACCAACTTGTCCTGCGATAACTGGATAAACCTTTTTATTGTATGAAATATCATCCACCTTATAAGTGTGCCTCGATCCGTCCAAAAAGTAGCTGATGACTGGCCGCTTTCCAATCTGTCTTTTCGCTTCATTCGTTAAATCAACATACGTTTTATGCTTTTCCGTCTCCCCGGACACTTGCCATTTTATAAATTTTTCGCCATCGTCATCGTAGTCAAATGATGGCATACCAATTGTGTCATAGGAATACTTTTCCGTGTTATAACTTTTTCCGCCTGTCTCTTTGGAGATAATTTCCATGATTTTTGCCATGAGCTTTCCCTCCACTCAACCAACTTTTAGTTTTCGAGCTCGATTGTAAACGTCAAACCATGCTTTTCAGAAAAATTCTTAAGCTTCTTTAATGCCGCATAACTCGGTCGGCTCTTTCCCATTTCCCAACGATTTACGGTTGAGAAGGACACTCCCAATTCTTTTGCAAATGACTCCTGACTTAACAGTACCGCTTTCCGCAAGTTTCTAATGTCTGTAGGCAATCCCATGTAGTTCACCTCGCAGTTGCAAATTCTTTATTTGAGTATAGCATCTGCGCTATAGTGTTGCAATAGCATTGCTATAATGAATTTTCCTATTGCGTAAAAATTTTTAGGAGCTTTTTTCATTATCTCAGCAAGCGGTGCCGTTGTGCGCACAACAGCTAAATTCTTTCGATCATCACGATTCCGTGATGGTTGCACACTCCTGCGGAGTCCTAAAAAAGCGTTTTGCAAAAAACGCGTAGCCTGCATCCATCGGATGTAGTTCAAGGGTTTGGGATTTCCCAACAAGCATTTTGCAACGCAAAATGGTCTTTGTATATACGAAGACACTGCTTGCCACTGCTATGAACGCCTTTTGAATTGCAAAATGATTTTTCAGTTGCTATACTGGGCTTATCAAAGTTTTTTCGGGAGAACGCCGCAGTGACCGCACAGACAATGCAAATCGGGAACAGACCTTGCCGCATTTACGGTGAAGCCCATGCGGAATACCTGCTGCTCCAAATGACAGGCGAACACGAGCTGCAAAGCATGGACCATGAATTGACAGTGATTGCGCAGAGCAGCTGGAATTTTTTGTTTGCGGCTATCCCGGTGGAAAGCTGGAACGATGCACTATCTCCGTGAGAAGCCCCTGCTGTGTGGGGAAAGCAAGGGTTCGGCGGCAAGGCTGCGGACACGCTAAGCTTTCTGACTGAACAGGTCATTCCGACACTGAAACAACGGTTTCATCTCCCGGAAAACGTCAAAATCATTCTGGGTGGCTACTCGCTGGCCGGGTTGTTTGCGCTGTGGGCATCCACCCAGACTGATTTGTTCTACGGTGTCGCCGCCGCCTCGTCCTCTGTATGGTTTCCGGGCTGGATGGAGTTTGAACAACAGCGCCCGATACAGGCACAGCGCATTTACCTGAGCCTTGGCGACCGGGAAGAGCGCACAAGAAATGCAACGCTGGCTGCGGTAGGGGATAACATCCGCGCCCTGCACAGTCAGCTTATAGCGCGCGTTGCAGACTGCACCCTTGAATGGAACAGCGGCGGGCATTTCAAAGACGCTGACCTGCGCACGGCGAAAGCATTTCAGTGGGGGATGAAGGAAAGCCGATGAATATTTTGATCGATGCAGACGGCTGCCCGGTCGTCGATCTGACGTTGCAAATTGCAAAGCGGTTCGGCATCTCGATCATCATCCTGTGCGACACCTCTCACCAAATCGAGCGAGAAGGTGCGCAGACGTTGGTGTTCGACAAAGGAGCTGACAGCGTGGATTTTGCTCTCGTCAACCGGGTAAAACCGGGAGATGTGGTTGTGACGCAGGACTACGGGCTGGCGAGTATGTGCCTTGCCAAGTGCGCCCGGGTGCTGAACCAGAACGGTTTGGAATACACCGCCGACAACATAGACGCTCTCATGCTGCGGCGTTATGAAAACAAAAAACTCCTCCGTGCCGGAAAGCATCCCAAGGGGAGCCCAAAGCGGACGAAGGAGCAGGATGAAGCATTTGTCGCCACAC
>OGJR01001957.1_pt1 | contig 11558 bp, 14 predicted proteins | sample 1572301 | NCBI WGS metagenome assembly OGJR01 (sample SAMEA2582083, study PRJEB24529) | metagenome | biome: Human gut stool | place: China | collected 2011 | reverse complement strand
CTTATAAAAAGCGTAGTGTACAAAACGGGGAACAATATAAAAACGAATAAGATTCTATAATCTACTTTATATCCTTATCGCATGGAAAAAAGATAGAAATTGCTTGCAAGATTTCTCTTCCAAGCTCTTTAATTGGACTTAAATACCACATATGTATCGAAAAGTACCCAAACCGTCAAGATTCATATAATAAGGAATTAATGATTATACTCTAATTTTGCAGACTGAAAATCAACAAGTTGCAAATATATGAATTATATACAAGATTTAGAAGAAAGTATTTCAATCAAAGAAGGAAAGGAAATTATCGAAAAGGTGTTTCAAGAACTTTACTTTGATGAACCGCTATCGAATAAAAAAATATCTCAAAGAACAATGTTGCCTGTTCCAGTGGTAACAGCGCTGAAGAAAGAAGGTATCAAACTTAGTGTATGGGAACAGTGTGAATGCGGAATGAGACTAACCATCGTAGGACAAGAATATGTTGAACAGATACTTGGATATGAAGGCGTTAATAGCGTCCTATATAGTCAGTTGATGAAAAATGAAGAAGCGAGAAAAGCGTACGCAGATGTTTTGAGCAAAAAGTATCGAACGGCATTTGAGGAACGCCCCTTAGCCGATGTAACTCTCGACCAAGCACAGTGTACGGTTCAGACAGCATTCCGTCGTGCCTTACTTTGTTTGGCTCATGGCACATTAGTCGGCAAGAATATACTTTGTCTTGGTGATGATGATTTCATCAGCCTTGCCATCGGTTTTCTGTTGAAAGAACTTTTCCCAGCCAAAGAGAGTTATCCAACCAATATTCATGTACTTGATGTGGATGCACGTCATCTTGATTGCCTACTTCGGCAAGCGAGAGAATATGATTTGCCTGTAAGTTGTGAACAGATAGATTTGAGAATGCCTTTTCCTACGCATTTGTTAGGGCGTTTTGATTGTTTATTTACTGACCCTCCTTATACCCAAGAAGGGGCTTCTTTGTTCTTGTCCCGTGCCATCAGTACCTTGAAAGAAGAACGTGGATTGAAGATTTTCTTTTCGTTCGGAAGCAGACCTACGAATGAATACTATTGGCTACAAAAATGCTTCATGCTTCATGGATTGTGTATAAAAGATATTCTTGCTCAATTCAATGAATATGAAGGAGCAGCACTATTAGGAAACAAGGGGCAGATGTTTGTATTGGAGACGACAGACTACACCCGAACAGTTATTCCGGTTGAGAAGAAAGGTCGTAATGACATTTATACGGCAGACAGACATCCAAAGCAAAACCATTATTGTTGTAAACAATGCGGACAATCATATGCAGTAGGCTGTGATAAGGACTTCCGGACAATTAAAGATTTAAAGGAGCATGGTTGTCCAACTTGCGGATGCCAAATATTCCGTCGTAAACATAAAGAAAATAATTCCGTTGTTCGGCAACACCTTCCATTAGGGCATCATGTCCTTGCGGATTTCTATAATTGTGGTAGCGATGTGCTTAATGACACAGAGCAAATACGTATCTATATGCGCAATGCGGCAAAACAAGCCGGTGCAACGATTGTACAAGAAAGTTTCCATAAGTATGCTCCTATGGGAGTAAGCGGTGTAGTCGTTATTCAAGAATCGCATTTGACCATACACACCTGGCCGGAATGTCGCTATGCCGCTGTCGATTTATTTACTTGTGGAACCAATGTCAATCCTTGGGTAGCTTTTGATTATTTGCAAGAGCAGTTGAAATCAGAGAATGTAGAGTATAGTGATTTAATAAGAGGCTCGAAATACACATAAGCCATTAAATCCGATTACGATATTCGGAAATGGAACATCCTGTCATACGACGAAAGAAGCGACACAGATAGGACGCATCATCAAAATGGAATAAAAAAGCCAAATCTTTAATAGATAAATCGGTGTTATTCAATATCTTTTTGATTTCTGTGAGAATAAATGTGTCGATAACTTCTTTCGGGGTTTGTTGCTCCACTTTATCAGTTACTTTATAGAGGTAATTTGTTGTTACACAAAGCTTGTCTGCATAAAATTTTACGTCTCTTCTTTCATGGTAATGCTTAATCAAAAGCGACATGAATTTGCCAAACAGCATTCGAGCTTTGTCTTTCTTACTGTTTTGCGCCAATACAGACAAGGCTTTCTTGAACTCTGTATCTATCGCAAGAAACAAGTTGTATGTACTATTTTGCAGGATGGTTTTCTGATAAGTGTCACTACTGTTTTTCATTGCCCACTTCATATGCATAAATAGCCCTTGTACTAACTGATACTGTTCCGCTGACAACCGCAAAACCGGATGGCTGTACACTTCTTCCCAGAACTTTTCAGAGGTCATCTTATAAAAGATTTCTTCCATCAGTTCTTGCGATAAATAGATATATTCAGCAGAGAAAGTGACAGAAATTTTGAATGGAGCAAACAACATATTGGAAAACAATAGGAGCAAATCGCCGTTAATAAATGTTCTTTTCTGTGTGTTGGTAGAAATCACCGCTCTACCTTTTGTGCAAAAAAGCAATGTACATCCTCCGTCTGAAATAAACGGAAGTTCCTCTTGTAGATTTGTTGTACCAATCTTATTCTCCTTATGTGTGGAAGTTAAGTCTTGCATATTGAATTACATTAATTATGATGCAAAATTAAGTATTTTATGCCATCTGCCTTTCTTTTATATGAAGAAATAAAAGAAACCGCATGATTTATATAACGCCTGTTAAACTAAATTCTTTAATAAATTAGTATTTTTAAATGAAGCTATTGTTACAACAGAGATTTTTTCGACTATTGTCGGAATACTCACAGCGTAAAGTTTCTGCATCCGAGTTTGTAGAAGCTATTGAAGAGTTGGCCACCCATGTAGCCAATTTTAGTATCAACGAGCAGGATTACAGCGTTTTATTACGTTATTTTTCCTTTGGATTGCACAGGCTTAAATCGTATCGTATACGATTTGAGCAAGAAAAAAATGCCCTATTTGCATCTAATTGATGAAGCAATTGAGTTATTGAATACCGAAATTTGTCTTATCGAATGGCGTATCAAGTACCCGGAACAGTTTAAACAACACTATAAACAATCGCTTTCCCCTCTCTATTTGGCTGACAAAACAAGCCTTATCAATATCATGGAAATTGTCAGCGGTTTGTTTCTTTCTAAAAACATCGTATACCAAAATGGAAAACCTACTTATTTGGTCGATTTAGCAAAAGCCTTTGAATGGATGTTTAATATCAAGATTAGTGATTATCACCAGAAGCATGAGGATGTAATAAAACGCAAGTCGGGCAAAATCACGGAGTTTCTTAATGGGCTGGCAGAGCTTATTCAAAAAGAACATAATAAAAAAGGATATAGATAATCAATGACTTATCTTCAATTTATAGGGGATTCCATGTGCTACCCCATAATCCCTTTGCTTTCATTTTCTGAACTTTGCTTCATCAATAGATTAACAAACGATAATGTATAATCAAAAAAATGAAGCAAATATGTATATAGAAAACTACGATTTCAAGGAGTGGATGCAGAAGCTATTTGACAAGTTGGATGAGCTTTGCAAGGATGTACGGGCACTGCACACTGCCGATAAGGTACTACCCGAAGATGACAACCTGCTGGATAATCAGGACTTGTGCCTGCTGTTCAAGGTGAGTATCAAGACCTTGCAACGATACCGTGCCATTGGTGTACTACCTTACTTTACCCTTAGTGGAAAAGTGTATTACCGTGCTTCGGATGTACGGGCATTCATTAAGGAACGGTTCAATGCTGTTACGCTGCGCAAGTTCGAGAAAGAACACTGCGCTAAAAAGAAGAAGTGAAATAGACAAGCCGGAGTGGTGGGTATCAACTGCTCCGGCTTTCTGCTTCTTATGGCTTCCCTAACCTGTTCGCCTGTTCCTTTAGATGTTTGGCTTGCTCGTCCAGCAGCCTTGCCCTTTCCAGTGCTTCCGCTTGCTTTCGGCTTCGGTATTCAAAATCAATCACCGTATCAGTCAGGCTTTGGATAAAAGCGTTATCCCGTTCCCGGCTGAAATTCATTTCCAGCAAATTGATGTCGCTTCCCTCTGCTTTTCCTTTCATCAGGAGATAACGGTATTTTATATCATTATCCTGTAACTGCTGCATACGTTCTACAAAACGAATGTTCAACGCCAGCGATACAAGGCAAACGATACATCCTGCTGAAAAAAGAAAGAATTTCGGTTGCAGGAACGGAGTTATCCGGCTTAGAATTCTATCGTAGCGTGAAACGGGTTCCGGCTTTTCAGGCTGCTGCGCATCTGCCGGAAATAATACCTTTAACCGTTCCTTAAAATACCTGTGCGAAGCCGCAATCATTCCCTTTATATCTTCAAGGTCTTGTTTCTGATTTTCAGACTGCCCTTTCCTGATACTGCCGATTTGGTTTAGAATCTCCTGCACTGCGTTTTCAGGAATAGTGGGCTTGTTCCGTATCTCCAAAATGCGCTGCTCGATAACATCTAACCGGTTTATCGTTTCCTCCCGGCTGGCAGGTGTAACCTGCTGTTCCTGCTTTTCTTTCAGTTCTGCAACCATAGAGAGAAGCCCCTCTAAAATTAAATTGTCTTCCATATGTCTATAACTTAAATTGTCGTTTCTTTTTCTTCTTCTTTTTTCTTAAATCAGGGTTGTCAGGTATTTCATCAGCCGGAGAGGATGAAGCGGAAAACAGACCGCCCAAACCTGTGACAAATGAATTATCCGCTTTGCCGGGCATGGGTGCTGGCTCCCGAATGGATTCGCCAACCGACTGCCTGTTACTTCCGGCAGTAGTCAGTCCTGCATCCTCGAAATGTTTATCTAATTTTGAATAGCTGAAATTCCGGTCTATCTCCGACCCCTTGAACGTATATTCACCTTTGGAAAAGGAAATGCCTTGTACTTCATCCGTTTGCCCTTTGTACTTAAACTGAATGCCAATACCTTTTTCAGCTAACTGCCGTTGTAGCTGTTGCCAGTTTCGGGATTTGCTGATTTCATTCTTTACAGCCGTGTAAATCTCGTATTTCGATTTGTCCGGCTCTCTCAAACGGTGCTGCTTTACCTGCTCCTTTCCACCTGAAAAGTAAAGCCCGTGTTTGGTTTTCAGCTTCTTGCAAACCTGCTCGTTCCGGTACATATCGTTTTTATCCGAAATCGTTTTTCCGTTGTTGTCTATCCGGTTGAATACGATATGCACGTGCGGATGTTCCCGGTCTTGGTGGCGCACGATGATGTACTGCGTATCGTTGATTTTCATTTCACGCATATATTCCTGCGCCAACTGTATCATCTTCTCGTCTGTCAGTTTGGGCGCATCCACTGCCGAATAACTTAGCGCAATATGTCCAACAGGCTTTTTCAAACCGGGATTCATTTCTGTTTGCATACAGAAACTACGGATAATGTCCTGCTTGCTTTCGGCTAATACTCCCTCTGCATGAAGCAAAACTGCCTGTTCCTTGCCCAGCACATAGTTTACACAACCCTTAAATCCGCTTCCCTTTTTTATTTTTCCAATCATCCGAAAGTTGGTTTATGATTTCAACGATTCTATTTTTCAGTTTCACCAGTTCCACTGCCACTAGTGCGAACCCTCCGGCATTGGCACGGTGTGCCAGTTGGTTGATGTTGTTGGCTTCTCCTGCCAGCTTGCGGATGGTGTCAGCATCCTGCCTGTTTAGTCGGGGTGTTATCTCTGCCGAAACGACCGCTTGCCGGACGTACTCGCTAACAGGCAAACCGGATTCTCCAGCTCGCTTCTTGATAGCGTAATATTGAAGTTCCGTCAGCTTCGTACTAACTACCCGTTTCTGTTTGTCAATCCGGTTCTTTGCCGGGCGACCTCCTGACTTGTTTCTTATTTCTGTCATACGTTTTGCTTATTGAATGGTATCTTTAAAATTGCGACCAACGGGAGAAATTTTCTTTGCTGTCAGGCAAAGCAAGGGGTTTCGGTCTACCGAAACATAACCTTGCTCTCCTAAATCACACCGCTTGCCGTTGGTACGCCTTGCCTGTTCTCCTGCCTACAACCGTCTGCCTCTTTTTCTTTTTTCACCGGGAGATTGTTCGTTTTTCTCTTCCTGCTTCGGTTGCTTGGCAAACCGTGTTTGCTTCTCCGGCTGGCTGGACTTTTGGCATAGGTAGTCGTTCAAGTCCTTATGTCCATTGTACAAGTGTGAGGCATCACGCACACGCCAGCCGTATTCCTTTTGTATGGCTTGTGTGGCTTTACGTCCGGCTTCGTCATTATCCAAAAGGCAGTGGATTTTCTCGTACTCGCCTAACGGGTACAAAGCCTTGTCCACATTGGCGGTCGAGTTCAGGATGATGTAATCCTGCCAGTCGATACAGGGATAATCCGGGCTGTTCTTGTGCCGGATAGTCAGGAAAGAAAGGTAGTCCATAAACCCCTCGAACACGAAACAGGCATCGTTCTTCTTTCCTGCGAACCGTATGCATGTAATGTCTTTGGGAGAGGTGCAGCCTTTGTAGCCGGGATTGCGTAGTTCATACCCTCCTGCATCGTTCTTGAAAGCGAGTGCAAAAAGCGGCTTCCCGTTTACACGGTAATACATTTCCTGCACATAGTCTGACACTACTTCGGGCGCAATGTTCCGGCTTTTCAGATAGTTAATGAGTGCCGGATTCTGTAACGACTGGATTTTACGGATTTCTATCGGGCTGGTAGCCTTTTTCTTTTCTTCCCTTGAAGCATTCCTTTCTGAAATACTTTTCCCTTGAAAAGAGAAAGTATTGGCAGAGTAATAGCCCTGTTCCAGTCGGCTGATAGCCCCGTAAGCATTGCAGCCGTGTTGTTTCATCACAAGGTCAATAAGCGAGCCGCCTTCGCCCGTTCCAAAGTCACACCAAAGGTTTACACCGTAATCCACCTTGAAACTGGGTGTATCATCCTGCCGTAACGGGCTGTGGTACATACCGTAATAAAGTTTATCCACTACGGGCAAGATACCCAATGATTCTAAATAGTCTTTGATACTTATACTGTTAGCTTCCTGATAAGTCATAATCATTATATTCGCCATTTTTTACAGTGGCATAAAGTGTGGCGATTTCTACTTTTATGCGCACATATACATTATTGATAATCAATTAATAATAAGTCAAAATGTGGAAAGTGTGAGAAATGCGGACTCTATTAAATCAGCTTCTTATATCTTCCATGCTTGACATTTTCAAATAGTTTTCCTTTTTTGTCCGCTAAAAAACGTTTGAATGAATCTGCCGAGATATTTTGCTTTTGAGCAACTGCAATGCCTTCGCTTGTAGTGAACTCCACAGGTAAAGCATTATATAACGAAAGTTTATCTGTCGGTAACTGTTCTAACATAGCCGATGAGTTTGTTATACCTTGTACCCTTTTGGCTGTAATGCGGAAATATTCAACGATTGATATTGCACCTTCAACACTTGTACTGTCTATTTCCTTTTTATCGCTTTCATCACAAGCCCATCGTGAGAGCTGTAATATCAAACTAAAGCGGATAACATATATATCCAGCTTGCTATATACGCCAACTAACACTTCATCCATTTCGCTATTGCATAAATCTGTATTCTTATGTTGCCAATGATAAAGCAGTGTACGGGCTTCTGTATTAAAAGGAAGCCGGGTAGGTACAAGTTCTCCATCTTCATCTGTAATACACTGGATGTCTGTTAGTCTCTTTACAATGGAGTTCCAAAGAGGAACTATGTGTGTGGATAATTCAAGCTCGTTCCAGTACTCTTTTTTCAGATTAGGTGGGAAGACAAACAAAATACGGTCGATAAAACCGTTCTCGCTCCTTTCCCCTTTCGCCAGTTCTTTGAGCAGTCCTTTTTGTATCGTGCCAATTACAGATATAAAAGAATGTTTGATGAATGCGGAGTTTTTATTTCCTTGTCTATCAAGTATGATAGGTTTTCCACTGAACACGGATAGCCAAAATTGTTCTTCCGAACCGCTATTATAGCGATTGAAGTTTTTGAGCCATGACATCAGTTCGTCCACATACAGGCAGATTCCTCTTTTATTATCCTGATGAATGGTGATAAGCCGTTCAGGAGTAATATCCGACACAATAAACTTTTTCAATACGGGTTCTGTCGCTTGCTCCTTATCTTCTTTCTCTTTTTTACAAGCAAGAATGTATTTTTCATATTCTCTTCGCTCTTTCTGATATTTTACAGATGATTTAATATCCAGTTCAAACAATGGCTGCATGGCAAAACTAAGCGGATGGCTCTTGTTTACTCCTGAACGTCCGATGATTGCCATGTACAAGATGGCACGTTCATTCCAGCCTTCCTTTACCTTCGCTACAAAATTGTTGCCTATACCTACGGATAAGGTAAAGCATATAGCGGAAGCAATAAAGTCTGTGGGATAGTTCAGAGTGGCTTTCGTTTCGTTTATAATTTCCCTTATCAATTTAGGAAAAACAGAAACAGGAAAGCTATCCTCCTTTTTTAGCTCTGATATGCAGATATTTGTTTCTTTGGGTATTGTCATGTCAGTTCGTTTGTTGGGTAGCGTCCCTTTGCAGAAACGCTACCTTGCTTTTTCAAGTGGTGGATGAAAAAGAATCTTCAATTCAACTTTTAGTTTAGTAAATAGCTTTACTTGTTGTTGTACTCTTTAATAGAACTCTCAAAAATACGGTTATCAGCAGTAGCCTTTAGTACGCCTGCTGCCACAAGGTCTGAAATTTTCTTGTGTGAGCGTCCCATCATTCTGGCTACTTGATTAATACTATAAGTCTTCTCTACATCCGATTCAGGAGGCTTTGGCAACTTCTTATCCAATACTCTTTCCATTATCTTTTCGATAGCGGATTCTGTAGTTACAATTACTGTTTCCATACTTCTACTTTTTTAGTTAGAAAATCTGTTTATTATTTGAACACTAAATTTTATTTCTTATCTTTGATGCTGCAAATATAGAAATAATATATTTAAAGCTAAACTAATAGTTTAGTATTTAACTTTTAAATACACTTATATGGTTCATCTTGAAAGAATAAAGGAGTTGTGCGAAAAGAAAAACGTAACAATGAAACAGGCTGCTGTTGAATTGGGTATGACAGAGCAGAGCTTGCACAAAATCATCAAGGCAAACTCTACTAAAATAGATACATTATTAAGTATGGCTCAATACTTTAATGTAGAACCTGCTTATTTCTTTGATAGCTATTCTACTGGCACATCAGATGGCGTTTGTATCAGTAAAGAAGAAATGGAAGGGCTTATTAAAAAGGTGATAGCTTACTCGATTCATGGCTTTGGAATGGTGAAACTTGAATGGGATGCTAAAGAACAAAAGTTTAATTCCTATTTCGATGTACTAAAAAAACAGTATAGTCCTGATGCTTCGGATTTAAAATATATATCTTCGATGCTTGAAACAGATATTTATATCACCGACAAGACTACTCCTAAAGATGTGGCACGGGTATTGATGACTAAAGATGAATTTGATTTCACTTCTACCTATTATTACGGCATCCGAAAAATGGAAGTACAGGAAGAACTTCAAAAGCTCACAGCCTTTTTGGATAAGCATAATATTCCTATCTCTGATTCCATTAAGAAAGATATTGATGAACTTAAAGGCAGGATTAAGTATTATGAAAGTAAGAGTATTATAGGAAATAACAAGATTTGACCATAAACTATGGAACAGATATTTAATAAAGAGCAACAGGAAAAAGCGCAATTCATTTTGAATCATCCTTTGGCAAAGCTATCGGATTTGCGCTCAAATGAAATAAAGGACTTAGCTGTTGTATGGTGCTACTATTCCGGTAAAATAGAAGGTAATACCTATACTTATGTAGAAACAGAAGCATTGCTTAAAGATGGCATCACCTCTGAAAAGAAATATGAGGATGCCAAGATGTTGAAAAATTTATATAATACTTTCATCTCTGAATTGGAATATATCAATAAAGGGAAAAATCAGGAAGTGATAGATGAGTGTACTTTATTCAGAGTGCATCAAGCCATTTCTACGGGTTTGGTTTCCGATGAAGAATCCGGTTATTTAAGAACGAGAGCTGTCCGTATCAGCGGTACGGAATATATACCGCCAAAGGATTTGCATGATATTCGGGCAAAGTTGAATGAAATACTTTATCAACAAGAACAATATACAAATCCATTGGAGCGAGCTGTTTATATTCATTGCAACATTGCCAAACTACAACCTTTTATAGACGGGAACAAACGTACCTCCCGAATGATGGAAAGTATTGCATTGATGAACGCTGATATTATCCCAGTTTATTCTTCAAGGGATGCCGATATACTGAACTACAGGAAAGGGCTGATTGGCTTTTATGAAACAGGAAATTATTCTCCGTATGCCGATTACTTCCTGAATAAACAAGTGGAACGAATAAAAGAAATAGAGTAACCATGAATGAAAATATGAATGTTATGCTGAAAAAGGTAGATGTTCTTAAAGAACAGCTATCGGCTTTGCGTCCATTGCCCGAAGAAGCTTTGAAAAAGATTCAGGATGCTTTGGATATTGAATACACCTACGAAAGTAATCGTATAGAAGGCAATACACTCACTTTGCAGGAAACAGCCCTTGTAGTAAACGAAGGCGTTACCATTTCCGGAAAATCCATGCGTGAACATTTGGAAGCAATCAATCATACGGAAGCTATCAGCTATATTAAAGATATAGCCAAACAAGATATAGAGATAAGCGAACGTACCATCAAAGAAATACACGCCCTTATTCTTCATGGAATAGACCGGGAAAATGCCGGGAGATACCGCACCGTTCCTGTTATGATTTCAGGTAGTACACATATTCCACCACAACCGTATCTGATAGAGAAGCAAATGGAAGATTTTATTCTCCGTTTCAAGCAAATGGAAAAAGAAAAAGTACATCCTGTTCTTATTGCTGCCTACCTGCATGACGAACTGGTGCGGGTTCATCCGTTTATAGATGGTAATGGGCGTACTTCTCGTTTGTTGATGAACTTATACCTTCTTCGTAATGGTTACGTTATTATTACTTTGAAAGGTAGTAATGATGCAAAGGTAAGCTATTACATGGCATTAGAGAAATCGCATACAGAACATTTGCCGGAAGACTTTCAAAAGTTGGTTGTTGAAGCGGAGATAGCTGCTTTGCAAAAGTACTTGTCTATCATGGCTTAATGAAGAAATAGAATAAATCTTTCCATTTTTTCTTTGCAAATCAAAATTATCAGTTTATCTTTGTGATTATTAATAAACGATTTAAACAGAATATTTGTTTTACAATTGTTTTACAGTAGCGAAGCTAAAGAGATTCTAATCAACTGGAAATAAAAGGATTATCTTGGCAGTTTAAAATCCGCCAGGAACCTCACGAAGCCCTTTCAGATGTTTTCTGGAAGGGCTTTTCTTTGCTCTTAACTGAAAATGTTCCCACTTTGTTCCCACCTTTTTAAAGCTGTATTGGGAATGGTACTACAAAAACGGCTCAGTCTGAAACCTTGGGGGATTGCGTTAAAATTCTTATTTTTGCATCATGA
>OGJR01001945.1_pt1 | contig 11599 bp, 12 predicted proteins | sample 1572301 | NCBI WGS metagenome assembly OGJR01 (sample SAMEA2582083, study PRJEB24529) | metagenome | biome: Human gut stool | place: China | collected 2011 | reverse complement strand
GGTTGGACCGCAGGCCGGAGCGACACCGGCTGTATTTCTGGAATAGCCATTGCCTCCAGTGTTTCCTCCGGTATCACCTGACTTGGATGGTACTATTCAGGGCGTAAAACAGCAATTTGCTTTTTCTGAAAGGTATACTTTTCCAGCAGATTTTTTACTCTGCCGTAATAAATATGCAGGAACTTATTGGAACCGCTGTCATGTAAACCGGGTAAGGCCTCCCTCAGAGCGTTTCACGTCCATGACTCAGGAAAGGGCTTTCGTAGTGCGGGTGGCCCACTTTTAGAAGTCCTATTAGTATATTGCGCCCACAGCATCTTTTTGAAAACAGGTTGATAGAGGCCGCTGCGAGGAAAGCCTCAGACCGTTCTCTGCGGAAAGTGTCAAAATATATCCCAGTCCGTTGGGAGCCTCGATCTGTGGCCATTGCTCTGGTCCCCAGTGGTTCAGCGCTGTGACCGCTGTTTTAATCAGTCCGGAATGTGTCACTACCGTAGCGCTTTGACTTCCCTGAGCCAGGCAATCCCTCATCAAGCCTGCTACTGCCTCCAGAACCCTCCGGCGAAACGCCTTATATGTCTCTACATCAAGGATGGGGTGCCCTGCCAGCCAAGCCCGGAAAAAATGCATAAAGTCCTCCTGTGTACCAGGACGGTTTTCCAATGAGCCAAAACAGATCTCGCGGAACTCCGGGCGCAGGCCGTCCAGTACGATGTGCGGTCCGTACAGTTCCTGAAACGTCTCCCTGCAACGGGAAAGGTCGGAGCTGAAGTAGCGTCCTGTCCTAGGGTAGCGGATTACCTGCCGCAGCTCCCTCAGTTCCCGGCGCCCCTTTCTGTGAGCGGTACGTCGCTCCACCCGCTGAACAGGCTTTTTTCGTTGCCCAGCGAGTAGCCATGGCGCACCAGAACCAGTTGAAATTCCATCAGGGCACACTCTCCTCCCGTTTCAGGGCTGGCAGTTCCACCGTCATCAGTGTCTGTGCCAGGCGCACTTCTCCGTTCCACTGGGCCTTCACCTGGTCCACCAGCAGATGAGGGTCCCCATACAGCGGCAGATGACTGAGTAGCAGCATGCCTGGCGCAGCCTTACACCCCAGTTGGGCCACGTCCGTACTGGTCATGTGGCCAGCACGGGCTCCATCCGCCCCGGCATACAGGCTGCACTCTGCGATCAGAAGATCGGCACCCTCTGCAAACTCTGCCAGTTGGGGCGTATAGGCGCCATCTGCCGTATACACCAGAGTGGACTGCCCACATTTTACTTTTACCGCAAGGCACTCCACCGGATGTGCTGTTTTGTGAAAGGTGCAGCAAAATGGCCCGATCTGCAGCTTATCATCTGCCCCAATAGTCTGCGCATAGGTATACGGCTCCATGGTCAAACGTTCAAAATACGGTTCGACCGGCAACCCATAAAAATGCAGTGGTTGCTGTGCAGCCCCAGTCTGCATTTGGATCAGCCTGCCATAGCTCAGTGCCCCCGCGTCGCTGCAGTGGTCGTAATGATAGTGGGACAGCAGCACATGGTGTAACTCCTGAAGAGGCAATGCGTTCTGCAGCATAGACGCCGCCCCGCTGCCGCAGTCCAGAAGTAGATGTTCTCCTTGGCAACTCAACAGATAAGCACTACAGGCTTCGTTTACCCGACAGCACCCCCCCCCAGCAGCCGATTACCGTACACCGCATACACAGCCCTCCCCCGTTGAACATAAGCTTGCAATCAACCGTTTTGTATAGTCGTCTTTCGGCGTACGGATCAACTGGCTCCCCTCTCCCTGCTCCACAATGCGGCCACGGTTAATCACAACGATAAAATCCGACATATAGTGGATCACGCCAATATCGTGAGAGATAAAGAGATATGCTGTAGAAAATTCCTTTTGAAGATCCTTCAGCAGGTTCAGGATCTGCGCCTGAATGGACACATCCAGCGCGGACACACATTCATCGCAGATAATGACCTCGGGCTAGAGCAGCAATGCGCGGGCAATGGCAATGCGCTGGCATTGCCCGCCGCTGAGTTCCGAGGGATATTTGCCCAGGGTGGAATCCGGCAGTCCCACACGGTTGAGCATCTCCCGCACCGTTACCCGGGCTTTATGCGGTTTAAAGCCGTCCACCAGGATCTTCATAGGCTCTACAAGGATTCTCTCCACAGTATAATAAGGGTTCATGGATTCTTTGGGATTTTGGAAAATATATTGCACATTGCGGCGAAAGCGCCGGTACTCCTTTTCTCCCAGTGAGCGGATATCCTGCCCTTTGTATCGCACGATTCCCGATGTAGGCTGCTGCAGATCGCCAAATATCTCTCCCAAAGTGGATTTTCCGCTTCCGCTTTCTCCTACCACGCCCAGAGTCTGTCCTGAGTACAGTGCCAGATCGATCCCCTGAAGCGCCTGAAACGTGTCCCTGCGTCTCAGCAGCATCTGTTGCTTGACGGGAAACCGCTTTTCCATGCCGATTGCCTCCAATACTGCCGTCATGCCCTGCACTCCTCCCATGCTTTGCTGCACCGCACAAAATGTCCATCTCTCCGGGAGCTCTTAACCGAGCCGCCGCACTCCTGCCGGCATGCACTGCAGCGGGGCTGGAACAGGCAGTGGCTGGTATCCCTTCCATGCTCCGGGACATAGCCTGGAATCTCATTGAGCCGGACGTTGCGGTCCTGGTCCAGCCGGGGGATCACAGACAGCAACGCCTGTGTATAGGGGTGCTGCGGCTGTGAAAATACTTCGTTGCTTCCGCCCGACTCCACTATCTGTCCCGCATACATTACCGCCACCTTGTCGCAATACCGCCGAATCAGGTTCAGATCATGAGAAATCATAATGATCGCCACATGCTGCTGTTCGTTGATCGAGTGGAATAGTTCAATGACCTGCTGCTTTACAACGCAGTCCAGCGCGGTGGTGGGCTCATCCGCAATGATGACCTGAGGCTCGCACATCAGCGCCATGGCTATGTTTACCCTTTGGCGCATCCCGCCGGAGATTTGTGCGGGATAGCTCTCCATCACGCGGTTTACGTCGCGGATACCCACCCGGTCCAAAAGCGTTTTCGCCCGTTCCTGCGCAGCCTTTTTGGACGTCTGGAAATGGATGCGGTACCCATCCGTCAGTTGATTCTTGATTTTGATCAAGGGATGCAAATAAGCCACCGTGTTCTGCGGTACAAAACCGATTTTCTTGCCCAGAAATATACGCCGCTCCTTTTCCGGCAGGTTCAGCAGATCCTCCCCCAAAACCCGCAGATGTGTCACAGAGGCTGTCAGATCCTGCGGCAGTAGATGGAGGATCGCTTTTGCTGTGATTGTTTTTCCTGAGCCGGACTCGCCTGCAATTCCCAGACATTCCTGCCGTTTCAGACAGAGGCCCACATTTTTCACCAGAGCGTCTCCCTCAGCGCTGCGCACCGTAAGTCCCTCAATTTCCAAAACCGCATCATTCATGTTTTCGATCTCCTTTTCACCAGCCGGTCGTTCAGCCCATCCCCCAAAAGATTAAACCCCAACACCGTAATCAGGAGCACCACACCCGGGGCAATAGCAATATACGGATAGTTCAGAACAAACTGCCGTGCCTCGTTCAGCATCATGCCCCAACTGGGCGTCGGAGGCTGGATCCCCAATCCTAAAAAGGAAAGAGAGGACTCCAGAAGCACAGCACCGCCGATGCTGGAGCTGAATTGGGTAATCAGTCTGGGAAGCATATCCGGCAGCATATGAAACAACACAATATATCCTCCACTGCATCCATAGCTGTGCGCGGCCTTGATATATAGGCGCTGTTTATTCTCCAGCACCATGGAGTATACCAGCCTGGAAAATGTAGGAACCATAAAAAGCCCTATGGCCAACACAGCGCCCAAAATCCCCTTGCCCAAAACCGTGACCAGCATCATCGCAAGCAAAATACCAGGAAAGGACATCATGCCGTCAATAAACCGCATAATAACTGCGCGCACCGCGCCTTTGAGCATGGCCGCCGATGCGCCAATAATGCTGCCCGCCAGCGCGCCCACGGTGACCGAGCACACGCCTACCAGCAGAGCCCAGCGAGACGCCTCCATGATTCGGCTCAGGACATCGCGCCCAAATTGGTCGGTCCCTAAAAGGTGTGCCGCACTGGGCAGCGCAAACCGGTTCAGTGTATCCATCTTTTCTGGATCTGCAGGCATCCAGAAAAACGAAATGATACATATAGCTGCGATGCTGGCCGCCATGATAGCACCTGCCCAGAAAGATACGCTCTGTTTTTTCTTCATCCCTGTACGGTCTCCTCTCCGGTACGGATAGTGGGGTTGGCGGCCATAACCGCCAGATCCGTGACCAGCGATACCAAAACCACCATGGAGGTAATAAAGAGCACGATTCCCTGCAAAAGAATGATGTCCCGCTGCTCCACGGCAGTCAGCATCAGACGGCCAATGCCCGGCAGAGCAAAAATTGTCTCTACAATGACCGTTCCTCCCAATAGTTTTGCCAGCTGCATACCTGAGATGGTGATGGGGGCAATAATCGCCGAGCGCAGAGCATAATGCACAATGGCCCTAGCGGGAGGCAGGCCTTTCACATTTGCGCTCATCATAAAATCCTGTTGCAGGGCTGTCAGCATGGATGACCGCACAATGCGGATGAGAATTCCCAGTTCCCCGATAGCCAGCACCAGAGAAGGTAATGCGATGCATTTCAAAAACGCGCCGAAATTTTCACCGGGAGCGGTATACCCCGTGACCGGGAACCATCCCAAATAGGAGGAAAACAGCAGCATAAACAGCATAGCCAGCCAGAAAGAGGGCACCGCACCGCCAATCTGCATCACGGTACGCGACAGTAGATCCATAGGTGAACCCTTTTTCAGCGCAGCCAAGATTCCCAGAATAGCGGATACAACAAGTGCGGCTGCCATGGACAGCAGCGCAACGGAGAAAGTAACGGGAAGCCGCTGACAAATTAGCGTCCAAACATTTTCACCGTACAGATATGAAGTGCCCCAATTCCCGGTAAGTACCCCCTGAATCCAATGCATATACTGGACGTACCAAGGCCGGTCCAGCCCCATCGAGGCACGCAGGGCCTCAACCTTTTCCGGCGTGGCCTCAACCCCAAGAATCAACTGCGCGGGGTCACCGGGGATACATAATAGAACCACAAATGTAATAAGCGATACAACAAACAGCACGGCAATGGCGCTGAGTAGACGTCTGACCACCAGTTTCAGCATAGAGAACTATCCGTCCTTCCTGAGGTTACTCTCCCTTATCTAAGAAGTGCGTGCAACATCAAAATCCTTCAAAGCAGGCGGGCCCTGCATCCGGCAGGACCCGCCCCCTGTTCTTATTGTCCGAGAGATATATCTTTCAATTCATAAATATCGATGGGATACAACTGAAAACCGGTTACTGCGCTGTCTGTCACGTAAATGGTAATAGGGTCCTGAATATAATAGGCAGGCACATCCTGAGCCAGGATCTCTTGGACCCGCTGCACGATTTCTGTACGCTTGTCCTCATCGGTTTCGCTCTTATAATCTGCAAGCAGCTGATCCACTTCTTCATTGGAATAATTGAAGTAGTTCTCACTGCTGTCAGACTGATAACGTGCCAAGAGCACATACGGGTCCAGACGCCCCGTGTGTCCTACCACAGTCAGATCATAGTTTCTTCCGTTGTACACGTCCGACAGCCACGCCGCCCATTCCACGATAGTGATATTACAGGTGATTCCCACTTCTTTCAGCGAGTCAGCGATGACCTGCCCGGCGCTGACATATGCTGGATAACTCTTGGGCAGATACATTTCTAGCGTGAGACCGTCCTGATATCCCGCTTGAGACAGCAGTTCTTTGGCCTTTTCCGGATCGTAAGGGTATCGGTCATTCATATCCACATATTCTTTCAGAACTGTGGGGTAATGCGAACCGATCTTCTGACCATAGCCCCACCATACCGTGTCGATCAGCGCCTGCTTGTCCACCGCATAGTTGATAGCCTGACGCACCCGTACATCCGACAGCGCCTCGTTCTGCAAATTCATCGCCATCAGCTGAAGACCATTGGACGGCGTGGTGATTACATTGAACTGCGGGTCATTTTCAAAGGCAGCCACCTGATCGCCGCTGACCGAGATAATGTCCAGTTCTCCATTACGCAAAGATGCAATCTGCGCCGTTGCATCCGGCATCATCTTGAAGTTGATCGTATCCAGATTGACCGTGTCATAATAGTCCGGATTTTTTGCAAGCGTCAGGGATTGCTGAGGCACCCACTCTTGCAAACGATACGGGCCGGTGCCTACCGGTTGATTTTTCAACGTATCTGCGGCCTTGACATCCACAACGGCGGACCATGGATAGGCAAAATTGGAGAGTGCTGCCACATCTAGTGCTTCACAGGTTACTACCACAGTATCCGCATCCTGAACAGAAAACGTATAATTGGCATAGTCCGCAGCGCGGGGGCTTTCCTCTTCCTTCAGACGCTGGAATGAGGCTACTACGGCCTGTGCGTCACAGATGTCGCCGTTATGGAAGCGAACATCCGGCCGCAAGTGAAACGTCAGTGTCAGACCATCCTCCGATACCTCCCACTTCTGGGCCAGCCCTTCCCTCAGAGAACCATCTGTATTGACCCGAAGAAGCGTATCGTATAGATTATTGGTAATCTGAAATGTACTGGCAGCTGTTGTGCGCTGCGGATCCAAGCCATCTGGATCTACTGAGAGCGCCATACTCAACTCCCGTCCAGCAGACTGCGATTCCGCCGTTTGAGATGGCGGAGCGGGCGTCTGACCGACAGAATCCTTGCTGTTGGAAGTACCGCAACTTGCAAGAGACAGCGTCGCGGCAAACGTCAGTGCTGCGGCAAGCAATCGTTTCATCCTGTTCATTTTAAATTACTCCCTAAAAAGTATTGCGCATATTGCACAAATTAAGTATAGCAAAAATGTCATTTTGAATAAATCAAATGTATGAAAAAAACGAGTGCCTAATGTAATGGTTTATATAGTCTAAGTAAAAAACGTGCTGAAATGATTTGACAACATCATTGGAGCAGTGGAATCCATTCTTCCAAATTAGCAGGAAAAAGCCGGGTCAAGGACAAGATCGTTTTCGTGAGAAAAGGTAATGTCCCGGATAGCGATATTGTTGACAATTAAAAGCGCAAGAAAAAAGCAAGAATTTTTTTGGAGAAAACCCGTGGATAATGTGCTAAACTATATTTAAATATACTCTGCAAAATGGAGGAAACCTCTGTGGGCACTATACATATTTCTCCTCACGAGCGTTTGAAAAAATACGCATTAAAAGATATAGACCAGCTTTATAATGATTTTCATATAAAGGAAGGCGGCTTAACCCAAGAACAAATAGAGCAGATGCGAAAACAGCATGGCAGCAATCATGTCGGCTATTCTTTACAAGTCCATTCTTTTTTTCAGCGTATAAAACGGGCGTTTATCAATCCCTTCAGTGTGATATTGTTTGTATTGGCTATTGTCTCTTTCATCACCGATGTCTGTTTGAAATCCAACTCCGGCAGAAACGGGACCAGTGTGGTCATCATTTTGTCTATGCTTATAATCAGTGGGATGGTACGGCTGATCCAGGAACGAAAAGCCAGCCATGCCGCGGATACTCTCATTCAGCAAATTAAAACGACCGTTTCCGTCTACCGACAGGGACAGCAGCTTGAAATTTCGTCGGAGGAATTGGTAGTAGGAGACACCGTGTGGCTTTCAGCCGGTGAGCGGGTCCCCGCGGACCTGAGATTGATTGAAGCGCAAGACCTGTTTGTTTCGCAGGCCCTTTTAACCGGAGAGAGTAATGTATTAGAGAAAAATACAAATCGTCTGGCCTCTGCTACTCAAATTCCACTGGATCGCTTTTCCAATATAGCCTTCATGGGGAGCAGCGTAATCAGCGGAGAGGGAAAGGGTATCGTCTTGGCTGTGGGCGGCAGCACCGTATATGGAGGCTATCTCTCCGAACTCCAACGGAACAAGCACAGCTTTGATACAGGAGCAAATTCGATTGCCTGGGTTTTGATTCGCTTTATGGTGGCCTTGGTTCCGGTTGTATTTGTCGTTTCCGGCATCACCAAGGGCGACTGGCTGACCTCGTTTCTATTTTCTCTTTCCGTGGCTGTCGGCCTGACCCCGGAGCTCCTTCCCATGGTGATCAATGCTTGCCTTGCAAAAGGAAGCTCTGCCATGGGGGAAAAACAAACGATTGTAAAAAACATAAATGCGATGCAGAGCTTTGGCAGCATGGATGTCCTGTGTGTAGATAAGACGGGTACCCTAACCGGAGATGAAGTGATACTGGAATACTATCTTGATATTTTGGGGGAGGAAAGCAGGGAGGTATTGGACTGCGCCTACTTAAACAGCTTTTATCATACAGGCGTTGCAAACCATTTAGACCAGGCAATCCTGAAATGTTCCAGTATGCCTGGAAGGGAAAACCATTTTTTCTCGTTGGGCGAAACGATTCAAAAATTAGACGAGCTCCCTTTTGATTATGAACGTAAGTGCGTTAGTGTCCTCTTATCTGTTCCAGAAAAGGAAAACTATATTATCACAAAAGGCGATGTCGACAGCGTATATTCCCGCTGCCAGTATGTCCAACACAAGGGACAGACACTAAAGATAGATACCGCTGACTCTGGCGGCATCCATGCTATCGTTGACGAAATGACCGAAGATGGAATGAAAGTCCTGGCTGTGGCCTACAAACCTGTATCAAGCCAGAGCAGGCTTCAGATGGAGGATGAGGCGGAGCTTATCTTGCTGGGATATGTCGTGTTTTTTGACGCGCCCAAAAGCTCTGCCGCCAGTGCTTTGCAGAAATTGGAGCAGCTCCATGTCCAGGTAAAGGTACTGACTGGCGATCAAAAAAGTGTAACCCTTTCCATCTGCCGGAGGCTGGGAATCGAGACAGAACATATCTTAACCGGAGAAGAAATGGAGGAGCTGTCTGAGGATGAACAGCTTCTTGCCGTAGAAAAGACAACCGTTTTTTCCCAGCTTTCCCCCGGACAGAAATCTCAGATCATCCGTATGCTGCGCGAGAATGGTCATGCAGTCGGCTTTTTGGGTGATGGAATGAATGATCTAGCCGCCATGACAGCGGCAGATGTGGGGATTTCCGTAGACACGGCCACACAAGCCGCAAAAGAATCTGCGGATGTGATTTTGCTGAAGAAAGATCTGAATGTGCTGGAACAGGGTATTTTAGAGGGGCGGAAAGCATTTGCCAATATGTTAAAGTACATACGGATTACCGCGTCCTCCAATTTCGGCAATATCTTTTCGATTGTACTTGCCAGCGCCTTTTTACCCTTCCTGCCGATGACGGCACTTCAACTTCTTTTGCTGAACCTCCTTTACGATATTCTGTGCATGACTTTGCCGTGGGATCGCGTCGATGCGGATGTCTATGAAAAACCAAGCGAGTGGTCAGGAAAAACATTGGGGCGCTTCATGCGCTTTTTCGGCCCGTTAAGCTCCCTGTTTGATCTGGCGACTTTTGCTTTTCTATACTTTATCCTGTGTCCAGCTTTACTGGGAGACAATTTTACAGAATTGTCCTCTGCGATGCAGAGTCAATTTGCAATTCTATTCCATACAGGATGGTTTTTAGAGTCTATGTGGACGCAAGTGCTTATTCTGCACCTGCTCCGCACAAAGCAGCTTTCTATTCTAAGGAGCAGGGCATCCGGGGTTGTATGGCTGGTCACCTCTGCCGGGCTTTTGATCCTTACTGCGATTGTCTATACCCCAGCGGCCCACCTGCTCGGCCTGGCTCCCCTCCCGCTTTGGTATTTTGGATTTCTGGCGGTCACCATTCTGGCCTATATGCTGCTGGTAACGGCCGCCAAACGGTGGTATATTCAGAAATACCATACATTGTTGTAGGGGAGGGGACTTGATGAAGAGAGTAAACTTTGTATCATTGGATTTCCTTACCTTACAGTGGTTTTGCAATACGCTCCAAACCCAGCATCCACAGACACAGGCAGCGAAGGAACTGTATGACGCCTTGGAGGCGTTGTATGCAGGAAAATCCGACTCTCTCATGCTGGAGTTGGGAGAGGCAATCCCAGAAGCGGCCAGCACCTCTTTGGTTTGCGGAAATCTTCTGATTGATTCCAAAAGCCGCCGTGTTATCCGGGACGGCGCAGAGATCCAGCTTACTCCCAAAGAGTTTGACATCCTCTATTTCTTGGCCCGGAATCGTGGAGAGGTGTTTACAAAAGAGCAGATCTATCAGGCGGTTTGGGCGGAGGAATACTATACTGCGGACAGTAATATTATGGCCTTTATACGCAAACTGAGAAAAAAGATAGAGCCAAATCCGGATGCGCCGGAATATATACTTACCATTTGGGGAATTGGATATAAATTTAATGATAAGCTCTAACAATCAGAAATTTAGATGTAAACAGAGCAATCGTATGAAAAAGGGTTTAAAAGTCATCGTTAAAATATGTAAGCAGTCACCAGATGGTGACTGCTTATTTTCTTGCCGAAAAGCAAGGGAATCGCAAGGATTTAGCCATAGGCTTAACAGTAAAAAACAGTTATACTTTGCCCTGTAAAAAAAATTTGAGAATGGGGGCGACCCTATGGGGTATTGAAGTTTATGGGCCGGATCGGTCTTTCGGTTCTATTGGGATTCTTGATCGGATTAGAGCGCCAGATTACCGGCCATCCCGCCGGAATCCGTATCAATGTTCTGATTTCAATGGGGGCCTGCCTGTTCCTGATGTTTCCGCTCATGTCCGGCTCGGATGAGGTGTACCGGATTGCCAGTTACGTTGTGTCCGGCGTTGGATTCCTGTGCAGCGGGGTGATTTTTAAGGAGGGCGGAACCGTCCGTGGGCTAAATACAGCAGCAACTCTTTGGTGTACGGCCGCTGTCGGTGTACTGTCCAGTTCCGGCAGCTGTCTTTTTGCGGTTGCCGCAGCGGTTATTCTGATTCTTTCAAATCTGCTGTTCCGGCCGCTGGCGGTAAAGATCAAGCCCATTACCTGCGGTGAAGAAACGGAACGAACCTACCGCATTTCTGTTACCTGTCAGGAAAATGCGGAAACAGAAATACGCGCGCTTCTGATCAACAGCAATTCGTGTAAAACATTGTATCTTACGAATTTGGAGAGCAGCGATGTAATTGGCGGCAAGGTAGAGATTCAGGCGGATTTTCTTTCCGTTGGTAAAGCAAAGGCTCAGATGGCCGAGGCGATTGTAAACCGACTTTTGACGCTCTCCAGCGTAGTCAGCGCCGGATGGGAATTGGTATAGGAGGGACAGATATGAAGTTTGAATTGCTCTTATCGCATTGGCTTAGAGTGACAAATATTATTTATGCGGCGCTGTCCTCCGGTGTTTTAGCGGCAGTTCTTGCCTTTCCAGAATTCCGCAGGATTCTCTTTCAAAGCTGGCTGGTTGTAACTGATGTGTTTCAGCTTTTCCTCATTATCCTGCTTTTTATACTGCTCTCTAAAATAGCCCAGTTGAACAGGATTAGAAATGGGTGGAAGTTTGAAACAAAGCGATAGCCGAAGCAGAAGGAAAAAGGGCGCAAAAACACAG
>OGJR01001941.1_pt1 | contig 11634 bp, 8 predicted proteins | sample 1572301 | NCBI WGS metagenome assembly OGJR01 (sample SAMEA2582083, study PRJEB24529) | metagenome | biome: Human gut stool | place: China | collected 2011 | reverse complement strand
GCAGCGGGCCGCGGATGCCGGGGATGGCGCAGTAGTGGCAGCGGTTGTTGCAGCCTTCAGCGATCTTTAAGTACGCATAGTGGGCAGGCGTGCCGATGACACGCTTGCCGCCCAGCGGAAAGTCCTTTTTGGCACCGTAGCTTTCCAGATGGTCCTCACCATGGAACAGGCGGGCCACGATGGTGTCGATGGCCTTGTTGGAGGCACAGCCCACCACCGCGTCCACCTCGGGGATCTCTTCCTCGATCTGGCTGCGGTAGCGCTCGGCAAGACAGCCGGTGACGATGACCTTCAGCTCCGGGTTCTGCTGCTTGTAGGAGCAGGCTTCCAGAATGTTTTCAATGGCTTCGGTCTTGGCGCTCTCAATGAAGCCGCAGGTGTTCACAAGGATCACATCTGCTTCGGCCAGATCGGCCACGGTCTCGTGGCCGGCAGACAGCAGGATGTGCACCATCACATCCAGATCGACCTGATTCTTGGGGCAGCCAAGGGAAATACACGCAATTTTCATAGGGGATGATACTCTCTTTCTCTTTTGAGGGGTGCTTTTTATTCTTCTTCCGCTCTTTTTATCGCTTCTTTTATGACCGAATACGCAAAGCCGCGGCGCTGCAGGGCGGCCACCACAAGGTCGCGGCGGCCATCGGCCAGCTTTTTCATGTAGCGGCTGCGCACCAGAGCGGCGGCAGCTTCCAGCTCCGGGCTTTCGCCGTCTACGTCCGGGGCATAGACGCTTTCCAGCGCCTGCTCGATCTGCGCGCCGGAAAGGCCCTTCTGCCGCAGGTTCTGGGCCGCCGCACGGCGGCTCTTGCGGGCGGCAAGCAGGCTGTGTGCCCGGGCTTCGGCATAGCGGTCATCGTTTACGTAATCCAGCTCCACCATCTCAGCCACAGCAGCCGCTGCAGCCTGCTCGGTAAAGCCATAGCACAGCCGTTCATACAGCTGTGCCGAGGACATCTCGCGCGAGGCCAGCGCATCCAGTGCGCGGGCGCGAGCCTTGGCCGGGTCGGCGCACTTTTCTTCTTCCTGCTTCGGGCGGCGGCGTTTATAAAAGGACATTTAGTCCTCCACCATGATATCCAGTTCGCTCTCGCTGCTGCGGGCAGGAGCCTTGACCACCGGCTCCTTGGCATCTGCAGCCTTGGCGGGTTCCTCGGCCTTGGCCGCAGCGCCCTTGCCTGCCGGGCGGCGGGATGCGTACAGCTTATCGGCATTGGCGCGGATCTGGCCCTCGATGTCGTTTGCGATCTCGGGATTGTCCTTCAGGAACTGCTTTGCGTTGTCGCGGCCCTGACCCAGACGGATATCGCCATAGTTGAACCATGCGCCGCTCTTCTGCACGATGCCCAGCTTCACGCCCACATCAATGAGTTCGCTCATCTTGGAAATGCCCTCGCCGAACATGATATCGAACTCTGCCTCACGGAACGGAGGTGCCACCTTGTTCTTGACGATCTTGGCGCGGGTGTGGTTGCCGATGAACTGGCCGGAAGAGTCCTTCAGGCCCTCCACGCGGCGGATGTCGATGCGCACCGAGGCGTAATATTTCAGGGCGCGGCCGCCGGTGGTGACCTCCGGGTTGCCGTACATCACGCCCACTTTTTCACGCAGCTGGTTGATGAAGACGCAGACCGTGTTGGTCTTGCCGATGACCGAAGTCAGCTTGCGCATGGCCTGACTCATCAGGCGGGCCTGCAGGCCCACATGGCTGTCGCCCATTTCGCCCTCGATCTCAGCCCTCGGCACCATGGCGGCAACCGAGTCCACCACGATGGCATCGATGGCACCGGAGCGCACCAGTGCTTCGCAGATCTCCATGGCCTGCTCGCCGGTGTCCGGCTGGCTGACCAGCAGATTGTTGATGTCCACGCCCAGCGCTTCGGCATAGGTGGGGTCCAGTGCGTGCTCCACGTCAATGAAGGCCACTTCGCCGCCCTGCTTCTGGGCTTCGGCCAGAATGTGCAGAGCCAGCGTGGTCTTACCACTGGATTCCGGGCCGTACACCTCAATGATGCGGCCGCGGGGCACACCGCCCACGCCCAGAGCCAGATCCAGACCCAGACTGCCGGTGGAAATGGCATCCACCTGCATGGAGGCGTTATCACCCAGCTTCATCACGGCACCCTTGCCGAACTGCTTTTCGATCTGGGCCAGCGCAGTGGCCAGCGCATCCTTTTTGGCCTCCGGCTCGGTCTTTTTGGTCGCCGGGGCAACGGTGTTGTTGTTCTGATTTTTTGCCATAGCGTGCTGCTCCTTTTCTTCCTGCTGCCCGCCGTGCGCGGGCTATCCGTATACTTTCCAGTATAGTATACCACAAAATCAAAATATTACAACAAGAAGTTGTTTCTATTTTCACTTTTATTTTTCGGGTCTGTGGGCGATCATGCACCGGTCATTGCCGCCAAAATCCTTGCGGCATTCAATGTCTGCCCAGCCGTTTGCAGCCAGCAGTGCCGCCACAGCCTGCCGCTGCTGCCAGCCGATCTCCAGCACCAATGCTCCGCCGGGCCGCAGTGCATTCTGGTAATGCTCTGCAAGGGCACGGTAAAACACAAGGCCGTCCTTTCCTGCTTCCAGCGCCATGGCCGGCTCCTGCGCCACCTCCGGCTGCAGATGCCGCATCTCCTCGGCGGTGAGGTAGGGCGGGTTGGATACGATCAGATCAAGCTGCCCTTCCGGCAGGCCCTGCCAGTAGGTGAACAGGTCGCCCTCCACCGGCTGCACCGCATAAGCTGGCTTTGCCTTTGCGCGCAGAGCGTTCAGCGCCGGCCCCCAGTCAAAGGCCGGGGCAGCCTCCTGCTCAAAGGCAGCAGGCTCCAGCAAGTCCTCCGTCTGCCCGCCCTGCCCTTTCAGGGCGCAGCGGCAGTTCTTTTCCAGATAAACAAAAGCTTCCGGGCTTTTTTCCACGCAGGTCACCTGCGCCGCCGGGCAGAAGCGCTTGACGCCCAGCCCCAGACAGCCGGTCCCCGCGCAGAGATCCAGCACCCGGGGCGCTGCAATGCCCGTCAGGGTATTGGCAGCCGCTTCCGCTACCACCTCAGTGTCTGCCCGGGGGCAGAGCACACCGGGGCCAACGGCAAGGTCAAAATCCAGAAAGCTCCAGATCCCGCACAGGTATTGCAGCGGTTCCCGCTGCTCGCGGCGCGTGCAGAGGGCTTCCAGCTTTTCCGCTTCCTCCGTGGTCAGCACCCGGTCGGAAAGGCGGGCATCCCGCCCGGCTGCCACGCGGAACAGCTCCCGTGCATCGTAATCGGCATCCGGACACCCTGCAGCGGAAAGCCGGGCTTCCACGGCCCGCACCGCTTCGCGCGGGGTCAAACCAGCAATTACCATCTGCCATCCTCCGGGTCCTCGGGCAGCACAGGGGTCACAGCGGCAATAGCCACCTCGATCATGCTGTCGTCCGGTTCAAACACGGTCAGGTGCTGCACCCAGATGCCGGGCTGGCGGATGATGCGGGTGGCAATGTTATCGGACCGGCCGCACCACTTGAGCAGCTCATAGCTGATGCCCATGACCAGCGGCAGAAGCAGCAGCTTAAACAGCACCCGCAGGCCGATGCTGCCCCACGGCAGCACGCTGTAGAGGAACACGCTGACGATGACCACCAGAATGAGGAAGCTGGTGCCGCAGCGCGGATGGAACCGAGTGTACTTGCGCACATTCTCCACGGTCAGCTCATCACCGGCCTCATAGCAGGCAATGGTCTTGTGCTCGGCACCGTGGTACTCAAACACGCGGTGGATCTCCTTCATCTTGGAGATGGCCACCATATAGGTGAGGAAGATGCCAACTTTCAGCACCGCTTCCAGCACCACCTTGGCCCAGCGGCCCAATGTTACAAAGTGGTTCACACCGCCCACGATGAGGGTGGGCAGCACGGTGAACAGCAAAATCGCCAGCAGTCCGCCCAGTACGGCGGCACAGGCCAGCAGTGCGTCCTCTGCCTTTTTGCCCAAGTGGTCGCCCACCCATTTTTCAAAGGCAGTCTCTTCCTCTTCGGGGTCGTAGTCGTCACCCATGCTCACCTGAGCCGAGTACATCATGTAGCGGTAGCCCACGATCAGGCTTTCGATCATGGAGATGGCACCGCGCACCAGCGGGATCTTTGTCCAGATGCCGTGGTTCTTCACAGGGTCGATCTTGGTCTCAATGGTGCCGTCCGGCTTGCGCACGGCGCAGCAGATGAGCTTCGGGCCGCGCATCATGATGCCTTCCATCAGCGCCTGCCCGCCGACGCTGGTCTTGAAACGTTCCTTTTTGGGTTGATTCATTGGGTTCTCCTATCGGATCATATTTTTCCCGGCTATTTTACCACAGAATTGTGACAAAATCTTCACGCCTTATGGTACAGCGGCAAGCCCAGTGTGACCACTGTGCCGCGGCCCAGCGTGCTCTTGATGTCCATGGTGCCATCCAGTGCAGTCATGATGGAATCCACCAGCGCAAGGCCGATGCCGCTGCCCCGCACCGAATTGCTGCCCTTGTAGAACTTGGTCTTGACATTCTCAAGGTCTTCCGGCGGGATGCCGCGGCCCTGATCGATGATCTCCGCAAAAGCCTTGTATTCGCCCGCCCACAGCTTGACCGTGATGCGCCCGCCGGGGGCCGAGTACTTGATGGCGTTGTCCATGATGTTGATGAACACCTGCCGCAGACGGTCCGGGTCGGCATAGACCGGGATCATCTCCTCCGGCTCGGTGTAGCTGAGCACAAGGCCCTCGCGCTGGATGCGTGCTTCACAGAACAGCACCGCATCGGTCAGCTCTGCCACAAGGTCCAGCGGGCGGCAGTCCATACGGATGCGGCCGTTCTGCAGACGGCTGAAATCCAGCAGCTCTTCCACCATGTTGTACAGGCGGCCCGTCTCATTGTTGATGATCTCAAGGCCCTTGCGGTAGTTCTCGTCTGCCGGGTCGTCCAGTGTGCGCAGGGTCTCCACCCAGCCCCGGATGGAGGTGAGCGGCGTGCGCAGCTCGTGAGAGACGGAACTGATGAACTCGTTCTTCATCTTCTCGGTCTCTTCCAGCCCTTCGGCCATCTGGTTGATGGTGCCGCGCAGGCGGTCCACCTCGTCGTGCTCGTTGCCGGTGACCGGCAGGCGCACATCCAGCTCACCCCGGGCGATGCTGGCTGCGGTGCGCTCCACCTGCCCCAGCGGCACCACGATGCTGCGGATGAAGTACAGGCCGGACATCACGGTGAAAGCAAGGATCACCGCCGCGATCACAACACTTACCGCGATGGCGTTCTTGATCTGCGCTCCCACAAGGGTCAGGCTGGTGACAAGACGCATCGCCGCCACATCCTCGGCGGCATAGGGCACCAGATAACAGGCCGCCATCACCAGCTCACCGGACTGGGTGCGGTAGACCGCCACACCAAGGCCATCAGAAGCCTCCTGCGCCTGCTCAAAGTCGATGCCGGTCACAATGCCGTCCGCATTTGTGCCGCTGGAGGACGCAATGACCCCGCCATAGCTGTCCAGCAGCATGAACTCGTATTTGTCCTTATCGGCAAACTGCTCCACCATGCGGCGCAGGGCCACGCTGCGGGTAGCCGCCGTGCTCTGCACCGTATCGCCGGTGTACATTTTCAGCTGGCCGGACACCGAAGAGAACCGCCGGTACATGGTCTGCTGCACGCTGTTATAATAGCTGCGTGTGTAGTTGTACAGGAACATGGTTTCGGCCAGCAGCACCAGCAGCACGGTGATGAGCAGATTGCCCCGCAGCCACCGGCGGGTGATCCCGCTTCTCATTCTTCCCATCTGTAACCGTAGCCCCACACAGTAAGGATATGGGTGGGATGGCTGGGTTCATCCTCCACCTTCATGCGCAGACGGCGGATGTTCACATCCACGATCTTCACGTCACCAAAATAGTTCTCGCCCCAGACACCCTTCAAGATCTTCTCGCGCACCAGCGCAATGCCGGGGTTGCGGAAGAACAGCTCCATGATCTGGAATTCCACCTGCGTCAGCTCAATCGACTGGCCTGCCTTGAGCAGCACGCGGCGGTTCTCGTCCAGCACAAATTCGCCGCTGGTGAGCATCCCCAGCGGGTTTTCCTTTTCTTTTTCGTCCCCGCCTGCAGTACGGCCGACGCGGCGGCACAGCGCTTTCACACGGGCCAGCAGTTCGCTTACGCTGAAAGGCTTGGTCATATAGTCATCGGCACCAATAGAAAGGCCGCGGATCTTGTCCTGCTCCTGTCCCTTGGCGCTGAGGATGATAATGCCGATCTTCTGATCGGTGCGGCGGATGGTCTCGCACAGGGAGAAGCCGTTCATGCCCGGCAGCATCACATCCAGAATGGCCGCATCGCAGCCCGGCTTCTTCTCCAGCAGCGGCAGAGCCGCCTCGGCGCTTTCGGCCTCCACAGCCTCCATGCCCGCAAGGCGCAGGTTCAGCGCGATCATCTCGCGGATGTTGGCTTCATCTTCAACGACAAGCACTCGTACCATGAACTGTTCCTCCGTTCTTTAGTTGAGCAGATACAGCGCCTTGGACAGGCGGTAATTTTTATCACGGATCTCCACATCCGGGGCAAGCTTCGCCTGCATCTGGCGGGATGCCACGATGCCAAGGCGGGTCCAGCCCTTCAGGCTGGAGGTGGTGCGCACCAGACGCAGGGTCATTACCAGCTGGTCTTCGTCCACCGTGCGCAGCTCCACTGCACCATCATATTGTTCGCTGTCGGTCAGTTTGAGGTTTCCCTCCCACTCCATGGGCAGCTCGATATAGCAGTTGGTCTCTTCGTCCAGCAGCCCGAAGCTTTTTTCCGGGTGCGGGCTGGTATAGTCCATCCACACGATAAAATCCATGCGGCGGCTCTGGCTCATGTTCAGCAGGCCCGCTTCGTCCGGCTGGGTGGGGATCTCCACGATGCCGTCGCCGTCCAGATCCTGACTGACCAGACTGGGCACATTGCGCAGGGATGCGGTGTAAAGCTTTTCGGTGCTGATCTGATCGGCAGGCACCATCTGCTGCGTGTCCTCGTCAAAACGCAGCAGCACGCTGGCCAGATTGTTGCCGGAAATGCCGGTCCAGCCATCCAGCACCAGATAATGCCTGCCGTCCGCACCCACACCCGCCGCCACCGAGGCGCAGCCGGCGAACCGATTGGCGGAAAGGCCCATAACAGCCACCTGCTGGAAGCTGCCCTCTTTATCCACGGTCAGCAGTTCGATCTGCACGCCGCCGTCCTCCAGCGTGGACATCAGGATCAGGTCCTGATTGCCGCCGCCGGTGATATCCTCCACCAGATACTGCTGGTACTGCTGCTCCAGGATCGTGGAAAGCACGCCGTCGGTGTAGGAATACACAGCCAGATAATGGTCGCCCTGTGCCGCTGTATAACCCACCACCAGTTGGGTGGCATCGCCGGGCTGCAGCTGGGCCAGCCCCACCGACTCTACCGTGTCTGCAAGGCCCTCTACGTTCTGGCGCACATGCCAGATGTCGGCATCATCCTTCTGCAGGATGGCAATGCACACGTTGGAGCTTTGGGCGGTGGTGTAAAGCACGGCGGCATCCTGCCTGCCGTCACCGTCCAGATCCTGCAGCAGGAAAGGCGAAAGCAGGTCGCCCTGCATGGGATATTTGAGCTGTGCGCTCTCCCCCAGCCAGTCGTTCAGGGCAGTCTGCACATCGCCGTAATCGCCGGAAAGCTTGGGCGCACGCAGAAGCTCTTCCACCTGCACCTGTTCACCGGGCATGCTGCAGCCTGCCAGAAGCAGGCACAGCAGCACGCAAGCCAACCACCGGCCAAAATGATTCGGATGTTTCAACCGCTGCGCCTCCTCTGTGTGGAAAACTTGTCCGGCCAAAGGCCGAAAACATGCTATTGTCAGTATACCACGGGGCGGGCGCAATTCCAACACCCGAAAACGAGAAAAGGGGCTGCCGCACCACATTTGGTGCAGCAGCCCCTTCGGGGTCCTGATTTTTATTCTTCGGTCTTGTCAAACAAGCCTTTTTCTTTTGCGGCGTTCCAGGTCAGGCAGGTGCGCAGCTTGCTGACGGGGAAGGCCGGGTGGAATTTATTGTTGTCCGCATCGTCCTTCATCAGATCCTGCTCCACTGCCCAGCGGGCGGCCTTTTGTGCGTCGGTATCGCCCTCGTCGATGTCGCTGTAGAGGGCGGTGCTTACAGGCTCAGGCTTCCCGGCGTGCTCCCACAGCAGCTCGGCCAGCTCGATGCGGTTGGAGGGCATGGGGATGCCGGGCATATTGATGACGCGGTAGATGCCGGTGCCGGCTTCATAGATAATAGCACCTGCGGCAGCACCGATCACCACAGCAGAGATCGCGCCCTGAATGTTGCCGGTATCGCTGGGTCCAACCGGGTCGGGTTCAGGAATGGGGTCATCCGCGAAGGTTGCCTTTACTTCCACGTTCTTATCCGGCATGGTAAAGGTCACCTTGGTGGGGTCGTTCTCGTCCGGGGTCGTCAGGAAGGTGTCTGCTTTCTGTTCCTCACCGCCTACCTTCACCGTCCAGCCGGTGAAGTGCTGTCCCTCCGGCGCAATGGCTGTCAGGTGCACGGTTTCACCCACCGGCACAGTGCTGCCGCTCGGTACGGACGCATCGCTGCCTTCAATGGTCGCCGTCACATGGTCGCCGACCCTCAGAGTGGGGTTCAGAGTGGGGTTGCTCGCAAAGTTTGCCGTCACTTCCACATTCTTACTCGGCATCGTAAAGGTCGCCTTGGTGGGGTCGTTCTTGTCCGGGGTCAGGAAGGTGTCTGCTTTCTGTTCCTCACCGCCTACCTTCACCGTCCAGCCGGTGAAGTGCTGTCCCTCCGGCGCAATGGCTGTCAGGTGCACGGTTTCACCCACCGGCACAGTGCTGCCGCTCGGTACGGACGCATCGTTGCCTTCAATGTTCGCAGTCACATGATCGCCGATGTTCAGCGTGGGAATCCCCTCAAAGTTTGCCTTCACTTCCACGTTCTTATCCGGCATGGTAAAGGTCGCCTTGGTGGAGTCGTTCTTGTCCGGGGTCAGGAAGTTATCTGCTTCCTCACCGCCTACCATCACCGTCCAGCTGATGAAGTGCTGTCCCTCCGGTGCAGTGGCTGTCAGGTGCACGGTTGTATTCTCCAGCACGGCGCTGCCGCTCGGTACGGGCGCATCGCTGTCTTTAATGTTCGCAGTCACATGATCGCCGATGTTCAGCGTGGGAATCCCCTTGAAGTTTGCCGTCACCTCTACATCAGCATCCGGCATGGTAAAGGTCACCTTGGTGGGGTCGTTCGCGTCCGGTTTCGTCAGGATGTTTTCCGGGTTGTCTTGCTTAACACCATTCAACTTCACCGTCCAGTCGGTGAAGGTCTTGCCGGGGATCTCTTTGGCGGTCACGGTCACGGTGGTATCCGCATCCACAAGGTCCGTAGGGGACACTACATTCTCACCGACCTTTGCTTCGGCATCCACGGCATTTACGGTGTGCTGCGCGATCAGATAGCGGTATTCCTTGTCAGCATCGTTTTTCTGATAGCCAATGCGATAGTTCTCGTTCTTGCTGATGAGGTTCAAGTTGTTCTGATAATTTGTACCGTTCGTTTTCGCTGTGACCTGACGGCCATGGCTTGGGTCTTCCGTCAGGACGGTCAGTTGTGCATTGTATTCTTCTGCAATGTTGATCTGCCGGTTCTTGCCCAGATAAATATCTGCTTCATCTCCGGAGATCGTGCCAGCCTTTATTGTATGCTTCAGGTTTTGTTCTTCTGTGAGAGAGCTAGACCATTCCTTCAGCTTAATACCATTTTTACCTGTGATTGTACCACCGGTAATTTCCATCGATGCCACGCCATCAAGAATAGCATTGCCCTTTGGTGCTGTAACACTGCCGCCCTTCAGAAACAGCATACCGATATTTTCAATCGCATTTGCATCTGCATTCGGATTGCTGATTGCTGTCACCATTTCACCGACTTGATCAATATACAATTCATCCTCATTGCAAATTGTCGTCGACTCGCTTCCTCCATCGGAAACTTTAAAAGTGCCGCCATTGATACACATCTTTCGACTGTTGTAAATTGCACAACCTCCTTCTGTTCCTGTGAATGTACCTCCATTGATATAGAGTGTACTTCTACCATTACCCCGCATATTATAGACTGCGCTTTCATTTGCACTATAAGTTCCGCCATTGATCGTTAGTGTTCCGTAATAATTATCGATTGCGTCGCAGTCCGTTCCTGTTACTGTCGCATTGTTCACAGTCATTTTTGTGTCTGCGCCAATATTTCCCAGCACGCCGTTGGAAATATCGTTAAGAAAGGAATAGTATATATCGCTTCCAGTATAAGTACCCCCGTTAATAACCGTCTCAGGTTTAGTTTCTGTATGCGACTCCCAGATGTGCACGCTTTCGTTCAGGACGGCTCCCTTATTCTTTGTTCCGGATACCGTTGCGTTGTTCACTTCCAGGTGTCCGTTGGTATTGTAAAGTGTTGCTTCAAGTTGATCTGCTGTTCCTGCACCGCCAGTTGCGCTATATGTGCCGCCTTCAATCGTAACTGTTGCGCCGTTGGTAACGAGCACTGCGCTGCATCCGCCCGTATGGGACACGGTTGCACCTGTTAAGTTTGTTGTATTTGCACAGCGAATCGTTGCAATATAAGAATTATACCAGCTGTTTGACGAGCTACAGTAATTACCTCCTGTAATTTTAGCAATTCCCCCATTATATACAGCCGTCGGTTCTCCAGAATACTTAATATCGTTCAGGTATACTGTTGCATTCGGATTTTCCAAATCGAACATGAACTCCTGTGTACCATCGGCTTCCGTTGTATAGGTTCCGCCATTGACATAGATCGTATATGTATGCGTATGGACAGTCGCAAGAGTTTTCAAAAACGCCTGACCATAACTGCTGACAGTATGTCCGTTATTCTTGATCGTCAGCGTGCCAACATCGTAGACAGTAATACCAGCAAATCCTGTTATCTCCCCTGTAATTTCAATTGTTACGTCCTGACCTGCTGCGTCAATATTAACGCCGCTGCTGTCTACCGTTTGAGGAAATCCATCATCATCTGTATAGTACCTTGCATAGTCTCCGCCTTTCAAAATATATGTACCGGCCGTATTAATCTCATGAAACAGCTTCGTATTATCCAGCACGGTTCCCGTATCTGCCTGCGCACTTACGCCATTTTCCTGTTCTTCCGCCCCCGGCTCCGCCGCAAACGCGCCCACCGGCAGAACCGACAGCATCATGCACACCGCAAGTGCTGCACTGAGAAGTCTCGTACTCTTTTTTCTCATGTTCTCTTCCCCTTTTCGTTTGTTATTTTGCAGGCACCCACCCCAAAAGGCACCGTCTGCTCTTCAAGTTTACCCCCCCATACAACATATCAAGAGGCATTTTGGCCGAAAATAGGTTCGAGTTTTTAGTGGAATTGTTGAAATGTTTACAGTTTGGCCCGCTATTCCCGGGAACATTCAGAAGCAATGAAAATGCCACGCAAAAAAAGCCCTCTCCCATTGCTGGGAAAGGGCTTTTGAACACTGTATCAAACAGTCAGAGCAGATCAGACGAGCTCCAGAACTGCCATCTCAGCTGCGTCGCCGCGGCGAGCGCCGATCTTGATGATGCGGGTGTAGCCGCCGTTGCGGT
>OGJR01001915.1_pt1 | contig 11758 bp, 9 predicted proteins | sample 1572301 | NCBI WGS metagenome assembly OGJR01 (sample SAMEA2582083, study PRJEB24529) | metagenome | biome: Human gut stool | place: China | collected 2011 | reverse complement strand
ATAGCCCCTTTCATCCTGCGGTGCTGCGTGCGGTGGCAAAGGTAATCGCGGCAGGGCATAAGGAGGGTAAGGAGGTTGGGATGTGCGGCGAATTTGCGGCAGATGCAAGAGCGGTGCCGCTCCTTCTTGGCATGGGTCTGGATGAATTCAGCATGGCATCTAATGAAATTGCGGCGGTGCGCTATCAGGTGCGGGGGCTTGCCGCAAAGCAGACTGCGGAGCTTGCGAGAAGGGCTCTGGCGGCAGGAACGGAAAAAGAGGTCAGGGGGTTACTGGAACGCTGAAATCGAAATGCTGAAATCGAAACGCTGAAATCGGAGTGGAAAATCAGTGGAAAAACAAAGTGGACACATCTGCAAAAACGGCTGAAAAGAGGTGTCCACTCGGTGTCCACTCTGTCCATAAGTCCGCAAAAGTGGACACCCTGTGGACAGCTGCTGAATTTTGGCATATTTTCGCCTAGTTTCAAAGAATCTCCCGTTGCATAGCCGCAGGATTTTGTAGTACAATAAAATAGAAGAGATATGGCAATTTAGTCGAAGGAGGAACCCCTTTGGAAATTATAAATTGGAAAGAATTACTTTATCCCTATGAGCAGGCGGTGGAGGAGCTGCTGCTGAAGTTCAAAAATCTGGATAAAGAATGTCGACATTTAGGCATTTATTCTCCTGTCGATTCTGTCACGGGCAGGCTGAAAACCCCTGCCAGTATTCTGGATAAGGCAGGCAGAAAGCATATCGCACCCGAGCATATCGAGGAGGAAATCGAGGATATCGCAGGCATTCGCATTCTCTGCCAGTTCGTGGAGGATATCCAAAAGGTGGTTGATATGGTGCGTTCCCGCACGGATATGACCATCGTGCAGGAGAAGGATTACATAACAAATACAAAGGCGAGCGGCTACCGCAGCTACCACATCATCATCCGCTACCCGCTCAGTACGGCGCTGGGGCCGAAGGAGGTTTTCGCGGAAATTCAGATTCGCACAAACGCAATGAATTTCTGGGCAACGGCGGAGCATTCCCTGCGGTATAAATACAGCGGCAACATTCCGCAGGAGCTGCAGGACAGACTGCATAACTGCGCGGAGGCGGCGTTCCACTTAGATCAGGAAATGTCTACGATTCGGGAGGAAATCACGAATGCACAGCGGCTGAATGAAATCCGCAGAAAGATGACCTCGAATATTCTGGATAACATCCAGAAGCTGCATTTTATGCTGAATCTGGAGGATATGAGCGCCATCAATAAGGAATTTTCGGATGTATGGAACAGCAACGATATTGATAAACTGCGCGAATTCAACGAAAAGCTGAATGTGCTGGTGGAGGTTTATCGGATATAAGAAAGGAAGGGAGAAAATGGCACTTTTTGCCATTGCAGACCTGCATTTTGCCTTTTCCGTGGATAAACCCATGGATATTTTTGGGGAAAACTGGAAGAATCACAGTGAAAAAATCATCGCAAGCTGGAAGAAGTATATCACCGAAGAAGATACCGTTCTTCTGCCGGGAGACCTTTCCTGGGGGATGCGGATTGATGAAGCGGCGGCGGATTTGGATGTGATTTACAGCCTGCCGGGGAGAAAAATTCTGCTTGGCGGCAACCATGATTACTGGTGGAAATCCTCCTCAAAATTAGAGGCGAGGTACCCCGGAATGCGGTTTCTGAAAAACAATTTTGATCGATATGCGGATTGGCACATCTGCGGCACAAGGGGCTGGCTTTGCCCGAATGATGTGCAGTTTACGGAGCAGGATAAAAGGATTTATGAAAGGGAGCAGGTGCGGCTCAGGCTGTCTCTGGATGCTGCCATGCGCGATGGTGCGGAAAAAATCATACTGATGATGCACTTTCCGCCGATGAATGATAAGCAGGAGGATTCTGCATTTACGGCGTTATTTCGGGAATATCCCATCAAAAAGGTGATTTATGGGCATTTGCATGGCGCGGCAAGCCATAAAACGGCATTTGAAGGAAAACGGGAAGGCATTGATTATGCGCTGATTGCGGCGGATTATATTGCGTTTTGTCCGAGGCGGATTTTATAAGGAGGAAGGCAAGTGAATATCGACAGGAAAAAAATACGGATATTTCTTTGTGCCCTTTGGCCCGGCGGCGGCTATATGTACTTCGGCATGATGAAGAAGGGGACAATGGTGATGGCACTTTTTACGGCGGTTGCGGGGCTGACGCTGACAATTGGATGGAAATTCCTTGCATTTTTGCTGCCCGTTATCTGGTGCTACTGCTTTTTCGATACCTTCCATGTTGCAAAGCTGCCTGAGGAAATCCGCGAATTTGAGGATCAGGATTGCTGGGATACGGTGGCTGCGTTTGTGAAAAGCGACCTGCTGAAGCGCTTTGAGGAAAAGAAAACACTGGCAGGCGTGCTGATTCTGCTTGCGGCACTTTATACGATGATTTATGGCGTATTTCTGCCGTTCTTCCGCTGGAGTGAGGAGTTGCGGCTGGTGCGGATGGCATTGACGGCAATTCCCCCTGCGGTGATTGCGGTGCTGCTATTTATGGTCGGCAGAAATATTTTGCAGAAGGAGCAGGACAGAAGGGATGCCGAGGCAGGCATTGCGGAGACGGATGCACCCGATGTGGAGGAGACTGCTCTGGAGGAAGGCAATGTAGAACAGCTGGTGAAGGCGGTTCTGGGGGCAGAAGCCGAAAAGGAAGCAGAAGAAACGGCGGAAGCAGAAGAAATTGAAGCAGAAAATGCCGATAAAGCAGAAGAAACAGAAAAAACAGAAATCAAGGAAACGGCATAAATAAAAGGTCTCTTGGACGAAATATCCGAGAGACCTTTTTGCTGTTATTTTTTCGTTGCTTTTTTCTTTACGGATGTTTTTTTCGTTTTGCCCTTTGCAGGCTTCCGTTCGGTTTTTCTGACGGGTTTGGTTTCCTCTTTTTTGCGGACGGAATAGCCGAAGGTACCGATTTTTCTGCCCAGACCGTAATACGCGCCATGCGAGTAGCAGATAGGCTTTGCGCGGTCGAAATGGAACTTGCCTGTTTCATCTAAATATTCATCGCTGACCTGCACGGAAACAACCTCCGCGAGGAACATATCATGCGTGCCAAGGGGGATAATTTCCTTTACCTTACATTCAATATTTACAGGGCTTTCATAAATGATGGGTGCATTGACCTTTTCGCCCTTCTTTGCGGTGAGGTGCATGGCTTCAAATTTATCCAAATCTCTGCCGCTGCGCACGCCGCAGAAGTCGCAGGCATACGCCAGCCTTTCCGTAACCAGATTGATGACAAATTCGCCTGTTTCCTTGATGATATTGTAGGAATGGCGGCTCGGACGGATGGAAACGTAGGTCATGGCAGGGTCGCTGTTGACAGTGCCTGTCCATGCTACGGTGATGATATTTTTCTGCTCCATTGTGCCGCAGGAGACCATAACGGCAGGGACGGGATAAATGACAGTCCCCGGTTTCCAGATATCTTTTCCCATAGTGCTGTACTCCTTTCATGGGTTTCTTACTGCTTATCTTAGTATGAAGCGAGGCGGTTTGTAAAGAGAAAAAATGAATTTTACTTGTAAAACCGACATGGCTTCGGTATGATAAAATCAAACAAAAACGATAGGAGAAGAACGATGAAGCTACCTTTAAAATATACCGAAACAATGAAAGCACTTCTGGGGGAGGAATATGACGCATATCTCGCCTCTTTTGACGAGGAGCGGTTTTACGGACTGCGCGTGAACACGCTGAAGCTTTCCGCGGAAGAAATGGCGGCGAAGGGCTTGTTTTCCCTTCAGCCTGTGCCTTGGTGCGAAACGGGATTTTATTATGACGGGGCAGAACGCCCTGCCAAGCATCCGTATTACCATGCAGGGCTATATTATTTGCAGGAGCCAAGCGCCATGAGCTCTGCGGCGACGCTGCCGATTGGGGAAGGAGACAGGGTGCTTGACCTTTGCGCCGCACCCGGAGGAAAAACCACACAGCTTGGCGCAAGACTGGGCGGAACGGGACTTCTGGTTGCGAATGACATCAGCGCAGGCAGAGCAAAGACGCTTCTGAAAAACGTGGAGCTTGCGGGGATACGCAATGCGATTGTGATGAGCGAAACACCGGAGCGGATTGCGGAGCGGCTGCCGCATTTTTTTGATAAGATTCTGGTAGATGCGCCTTGCAGCGGCGAGGGAATGTTCCGTAAGGAGCCGGATATGGTGAAAAGCTGGGATGCGGATATGCTTGCGTTTTGCCGCAGTGAGCAGGCGAAGATTCTGGAGGCTTGCGCGCCCATGCTCAAGGCAGGCGGAATGCTCCTTTATTCCACCTGTACCTTTTCGCCGGAGGAAAACGAAAAAAGCATTGGTGATTTTCTGGAACGGCATCCCGAATTTGATCTGATGCCGATTGCAAAGAAAAACGGCTTTGCGGCAGGGCTTGCGCCGTATACGGACTGCGCCAGACTCTATCCGCACAGGCTGAAGGGCGAGGGGCATTTTCTGGCACTGCTGCAAAAAAAGGAAACGGAGGAGAGCAAGGCTGTTCCCTTGGAAAGCGGCGGATGGACAAAGGAAATGGATGCCTTTGGGGATTTTGCAAAGGAGGTTTTGCGGGAGAAGCCGAAGGGAACCTATAAAATTTACGGCGAGGGGCTGTATCTTCTGCCGGAAGGGACACCGAAGCTGGAAAAGCTGCGCGTACTGCGGACGGGATGGATGCTTGGGACGCTGAAAAAGGGGAGGTTTGAGCCTTCGCAGGCATTTGCAATGGGACTGCGGAAGGAAGAAGTGAAAAATGCGGCGGATTTTTCTCTGGAGGATGAACGGGTGATTCGGTATCTGAAGGGGGAAACGGTTGAGGCGGAAGGCAAGGATGGCTGGACACTGGTTTGTGTGGACGGGTTTCCGCTTGGCTGGGCAAAACGGCAGAAGGGACGCTTGAAGAATAAATACGCTGTCAGCTGGAAATGGGAATAAAAATGTGTACAATAGACAGACATTTGTTTGATTCCTGTTGACAAATGCGGAATCGCCTGTAAAATAGAACTATCATAAGCAGACATAAAAGAAAAGAAGGAGTGGAACAAATGGCATTGACATATATCGGCACAAGAGACAGAAGCATCAAGGCGACAGCATCCGAGGCGATTCTGCGGGGGATTTGCCCCGATGGGGGGCTGTATATTCCGGAGGAGATTCCCAAAATGGAGAAATCCTTGGAGGAACTGGGAAGGCTGAACTATCGGGAGCTGGCGTATGAGGTGTTGGGCAAGTTTCTGGACTTTACGGAGGAGGAGCTGAAGGCGTGCATCAGGGGGGCGTATGATGAGAAATTCGATACACCTGAGATTGTGCCTGTGGTGAAAAAGGGCGATGCACTGTTTTTGGAATTATTCCACGGGAGAACACTGGCATTTAAGGATATGGCACTTTCTATACTGCCCTATCTGATGAAAACTGCGGCGAAAAAGAACGGCTTGCAGAAGGAGATTGTGATTCTGACTGCGACAAGCGGTGATACAGGCAAGGCGGCACTGGAGGGCTTTGCGAACGTGGAGGGTACAAGAATTATGGTATTCTTCCCGGAGGATGGGGTCAGCCCCGTGCAGAAGCTGCAGATGAATACGCAGGAGGGCGCGAATACCTGCGTGGTCGGCATTAAGGGGAACTTTGATGATGCGCAGTCTGCGGTAAAGAGCATTTTTACGGATAAGGAGCTGGAGCAGGAGCTGGCGGCGAAGGGATTCCAATTTTCTTCGGCGAACTCCATCAATATCGGCAGACTGGTGCCGCAGATTGTTTATTATTTCTGGGCATATTTGCAGGCGGTACGCATGGGCGAAATCAAAAACGGCGAGGAACTGAATTTCACTGTACCGACAGGGAACTTCGGGGATATTCTTGCAGGCTGGTATGCGATGCAGATGGGCTTGCCCGTGGGGCATTTCGTTTGCGCCTCCAATGACAATAAGGTGCTGTACGATTTCTTCCGCACAGGGGAATATAATAAAAACAGAGCCTTCCATGTAACGGTTTCTCCCTCCATGGATATTCTGATTTCCAGCAATCTGGAACGCCTGCTGGCACACATGGGCGGGCAGGCTGCCACAAAGGCGGAAATGGAAAGCCTGAATAAAACAGGGGTATATCATGCGGAGATTACAGAAAAGAAAATCAGCGGCGAATACGCAACAGAGGCGGAAACCTTTGCGGCAATTAAGGATTTCTACGAAAAAACAGGCTATGTGATGGATACGCATACGGCAGTTGCCTATGCGGCATATCAGAAATATAAGGCGGAGAGCGGCGACGATAAGCCGATGGTGATTGTTTCCACCGCAAGCCCGTATAAATTCACAAAGGACGTAATGACAGCACTGGATGCGAAATACAAGGATGGGGATGCCTTTGCATTGCAGGCGGATTTGGAGAGAATCAGCGGCGTGGCTGTGCCTGCACCCATTGTGGGCTTGGAGCATAGACCGATTCTGCATAAGAACGTCTGCGAGAAAAATGAAATCAAGGAAGTTGTGAAAAACTGGCTGAAATAAAAAAAGGAGGCACGTATGGAAGAAAAAAAGCTTGAACATCCGGAGGAAAGACAGGAAGAAAAGCAGGAGAAAAAGAAGCAGTATCCTGTGACGCGTAGGGATTTTTACGGCTGTGTGATTATTCTGCTGATTGCGATTTTTTTGCAGGGGATGCAGACAAGAGCACTCATCCGCAGAGGGAATACACAGCTTGAAAACAGCATAGCAAACCGAATCTCAAGCGTGGAGAGCCGCATTGGCAACATCCCGAACAGCATTGAGACTGCATTGCTGGAGGCGGATAATCCCTTTCGGGAGAGCAGCATGGAAATCGTAGCGGCAGATTTGAAGGCGAAGAAGGTAACCCTTCGCATGACGGCAATGCCGAAGGAATGGAAAACGGGGGATACCTCCTTGCAGTTCTATCTTTCCTGTGACGGCGGCGAAAAGATTGCCATTGATGCGACCGCAGGCGCAGACCATAGCTTTACGGCGGAAAAGGAAATTCCCTTTTGCGAAACAGCGGCGGTTACGGCAATCCTGCAAAGAGGGGATACGGAGTACCCCTTCGATTTGGGCGAAACGAGTGTAGCGGGGGCGGTATATCCTTATTTCAGCGGTGAGTTTTTGGGCAGCTATTCCTGGGTAGCTGTCGGCAAAGAGGCAACGGTCGGTGGAGACATCAATGTTGAGGTGCAGCCGAGCGACTGGATGATGCAGAAGGACAAGAGCCTGACGCTGAAAAATCCCGCGATTGAAATTTATGTGGACGGAAAACGGGTGCAGAAGCATAAGATGCAGGCAGAAATAGACGATACGGATTTTACACGCTACACCTACACGATTGAGAAGGCGTTTAAAGTGAAAGAAGGACAGTACATTGAGGTTTACTTCAAGGCGGAGGATGAAAACGGCTTGAAATATACCTATTTGGTAGACCGCTCTCATGTGACAAACGGCGATGTAGAGACGGCGGAGTCGGCGATTGAGGCGGCTGATTCGGTGCAGGAGGGCAGATTGAAGGTAGAATAAAATTAAGTTGAAAACGGGGTTTTCAACTTGCTGAGACAGAAGAATAAACCGTAGGTTCCGGCGGCGAATGCCTTGAAACCTACGGTTTTCTTTGGCGAAAGTAAACTTCACCTGCGGATTTCGGTCGGAAAAACGCTTCGTTTCTTTGGGAGAAAATTGGAAAAGCATTGATTTTATTGCGTGCATGACGTAAAATAAAATCAGCATATTATGTGCGTTCGGCAGGGTGCCGGATGAAATGGATACTGATAAAAAAGATAAGATAAAAAAGGAGACAAGCATCATGAAAATGTTCATTGACACAGCCAATGTTGACCACATCAGAGAGGCAAACGATCTGGGCGTAATCTGCGGCGTTACCACAAACCCTTCCCTGATTGCAAAGGAAGGCAGAGATTTCGTTGAGGTGGTAAAGGAAATCACAACCATCGTAGACGGCCCCATCAGCGCAGAGGTCATCAGCCTTGACCACGAGGGCATGGTAAAGGAAGCAAGAGAGCTGGTGAAAATTCATAAGAATATCGTTATCAAAATCCCTATGACACTGGAGGGCTTGAAGGCGGTTAAGATTCTGGCGGCAGAGGGCGTAAAGACAAACGTGACACTGATTTTCTCCGCTACACAGGCACTGATGGCGGCAAGAGCAGGCGCAACCTATGTTAGCCCCTTTCTGGGCAGAGTAGACGATATTGGCTCTGTCGGGATGACACTGATCGAAGAAATCGTTGATATTTTTGATATCCATGGCATTGAAACAGAAATTATCGCGGCATCCATCCGCAACCCCCTGCATGTAATTGATGCGGCAAGAGCAGGCTGCCATATCGCAACGATTCCCTACAATGTACTGATTCAGATGGCAAAGCACCCTCTGACAGATATCGGTATCGAAAGATTTTTGAAGGACTGGGAATCCGTACCCAAGAAATAAGATAGTTTTAAAACAGCAAAGAAGAAATTGAAACCTTTGGAGGAAAACCAAATGAATAACATGGACAACCTGACAATCAATACCCTGCGTTTTCTGGCGGCAGAGGCTATCCAGAAGGCAAAAAGCGGTCACCCCGGTCTGCCCCTTGGTGCGGCACCTGCGGCATATACCCTGTGGGCAAAGGAGCTGAAAGCAAACCCTGCAAACCCCAACTGGGATGACAGAGACAGATTTATTCTTTCCGCAGGACACGGCTCTGCACTGCTGTATTCCCTGCTGCATGTGTTCGGCTACGGGCTGACGATTGAGGATCTGAAAAACTTCCGTCAGAGAAATTCCCTGACACCCGGTCACCCCGAATATAAGCATACAACAGGGGTTGAGGTAACCACAGGCCCTCTGGGGCAGGGCATTGCCAATGCGGTTGGTATGGCGTTGGCAGAAAGCCATTTGGCTGCAAAATTCAATACACCCGAATTCAAGGTGGTAGACCATTACACATACGCACTCTGCGGTGATGGCTGCTTGCAGGAGGGCGTTGCCTCCGAGGCGGCTTCTCTGGCAGGGACAATGGGTCTGAATAAGATTATCGTGCTGTATGACAGCAACCACATTACGATTGAAGGCGATACAGCAACCGCATTCTCCGAGGATGTGCTGAAGCGCTTTGAGGCTTACAGCTGGGACACACAGGAGGTTGCGGACGGCAATGATGTTGACGCAATTCAGGCAGCGATTGCGGCAGCGAAGAAATCCGACAAGCCCTCCATCATCAAGATTGAAACAAAAATCGGCTACGGCGCACCCAATAAGCAGGGCAAGGCTTCTGCACACGGCGAGCCTTTGGGCGAGGAAGAAATTAAGCTGACAAAGGAAAATCTGGGCTGGCCCTATGCCGACAAGGAATTCTTTGTTCCCGAAGAAGTGAAGGCGCACGTTGCGGCAATCACGGCAGAGGGCGCAAAGGCAGAGGCGGAATGGAACGAAATGTTCCGCGCGTATGCGGAAAAATATCCCGAACTGGCGAAGGAATATGCACAGTGGCACAGTGATGAGTTGGCGGCTGATTTGCTCAATGACGAGGATTTCTGGAAGAACGAGGGCGACCTTGCAACCAGAGCGGCTTCCGAGAAGGTGCTGCAGAAGGTGGCAAAGGTAGTGCCGAACCTGTTTGGCGGTTCTGCTGACCTTGCACCCTCCAATAAATCCCAGATGAAGGATAGAGAATATTACAGCAAGGAAAACCCCGCGGGCTCTAATGTGCATTTCGGTATCCGCGAATTTGCGATGACAGCAATCGCAAACGGGATGTCTGTGCATGGGGGTGTAAGACCTTATATTGCAGGCTTCTTTGTATTCGCGGACTATATGAAGGCAGGGCTGAGAATGGAAGCACTGATGGGTCTGCCCGTAATCAGTATTCTGACACATGACAGCATCGGCGTTGGCGAGGATGGCCCTACCCATCAGCCCATTGAGCATCTGGCAATGCTGCGCAGCCTGCCCAACTACAATGTATTCCGTCCCTGCGATACAAGAGAAACCGCAGCGGCTTGGTATACTGCACTGCACAGCAAAGCAACACCTACCGCACTGATTCTTTCCAGACAGAATTTGCCTGCACTGGAAGGCACAGGCAAGGATGCACTGAAGGGTGCGTATGTGCTGAAGGATTGCGCGGGTACGCCTGATGTTCTACTGATGGCATCCGGTTCCGAGGTGGAGCTGATTTACAAGGCGGCAGACGAGCTGGCGGCAAAGGGCGTAAAGGCAAGAGTCATCTCCATGCCCTGCTGGGAGGTATTCGAAGCACAGGATGCGGCGTATAAGGAAAGCGTACTGCCCAAGAATGTGCGCGCAAGACTGGCTGTGGAAGCGGCGGCTGACTTCGGTTGGCAGAAATATATCGGCTTGGACGGCGACATGATTTGCATGAACGGCTTTGGTGCATCCGCACCCGCAGGCTTATTGTTCAAGGACTTTGGCTTTACGGTAGAAAACGTAGTAGAGAAGGCGTTGGCACTGGTAAAATAATAGTATTTTAAGGAAGGAAAAGGCTCTGTGCAGTCCTGCGAGATAAGGCTGTGCAGAGCTTTTCTTGAGAAAAGGAGTTGGATACGCTTGCGTACATTTATTGCGATTGAACTGGAGGAGGAAACCAAAGCACAGCTGGCAGAGGTGCAGGCAGAAGCAGAGAAGCTTTGCCGCAGGGGGAATTATACACCGAAGGAGAACTTTCATCTGACGCTGCATTTTCTGGGAGAGGTGCAGGAGGAGGATCTGGATTATCTGCATGAGGCAATTTACGAAACGGCACGCCGCAATCGTCCCTTTACGATGACGATAGATAAAATCGGCTTTTTTCCGAGAGGGAACAAGGGAATTTTATGGGCAGGGATTGAAAGAAGCAATCATCTGCAAAGATTGTTCAGCACGCTGGAAAAATCTCTGGAGCAGCAGGGCTTTGCGAGGGAGAGAAAGGGACTCAGCCCGCATATCACCCTTGGCAGAGAGGTGGAGCCACAGCGGAATTTTACTGATGTGCAGAGAGGCGTTCGGGTGGAGCCGATGCGTGTTTCTGTGAGAAGCATTTCGCTGATGGAAAGTGTCAGAAGGGGTGCAAGGTTGATGTATGTGCCTGTTTTCAGACAAAATTTAATCGGAAAATGAGACAGAAAAATCTCATTTTGCAGGATGTAATAAAAAAAATACCAGTCTTTTCATGGGATTGGTATTTTTTATTTGTGCAAAGTGTGGGAGGTAGAGGGGAATCCTTCGTATAGAAGTAATTTAAAAAAATTAAACATAAGGTTTGATTTTGTGAAATTAGCAACAAAAATGAACAAATTTTCAGCAAAAAAAGGAAGAAAAAGGCATATTTTCTTGTTCATTGTTCCAAAGATGATTTGTTGTTTGCGAAATTGATTGAAAAATAAAGGGTTTTTACATATACTTTATTTGTATAACAACGGAATGTATTTCCGCTGTGTACAAAGAGGAGCCTGCTTGACAGGTATGAAAAGTTTTTGTTCAAAATAATGAGGAAGTTTTTGAGAATTTAAATTTTTTAGGAGGAATGTAATTATGGCAAACAATACTGTATTTTTCCCCGGCTATTCCGCAGGTGAAAATGCTTACAAGGAAATCGACAAGGTATGCTCTCCCTATGGTACAAAGGCTGTTGTCATCAGTGATGAAATTTCTATCAACGCAACAAAGAAATATCTGGATGAAGCAACACAGGACGGTATTGTAAAGATTGATTATATCCTGTTCCCCGGTGAA
>OGJR01001911.1_pt1 | contig 11820 bp, 7 predicted proteins | sample 1572301 | NCBI WGS metagenome assembly OGJR01 (sample SAMEA2582083, study PRJEB24529) | metagenome | biome: Human gut stool | place: China | collected 2011 | reverse complement strand
TATGATTAAAATAGCATTTTTCGATATAGATGGAACATTATTGAAAATGGGAAATAAAGAACCGACAGATAAAACAGTTAAGGCGTTAAATTCTCTTCGCCAGAATGGAATATTGCTTTGTATGGCAACTGGCAGAGGCTATCTTTCAATTCCTAAATTCAAAGATATTACATTTGATGTGCTTCTAACATTTAATGGTTCATATGTAATGGCTGGAGAAAAGATTATTTTCAGGAATCCCTTGAATAATAATGATAAACATCAGATAATTCAAAATCTTAATAAAATGAACAGAGCAGCTGCAATCAGCAATGAGCATTTTATTGTTACTAATGGCACAGATGAGCATCTGGAAGAGTACTTTAAATTTGGAAATGAAACATTGACAATTGCAGATAATTTTGATGAGTTATGTAAAGAAGATATTTATCAGATTATGTGTGCGTGCAGAAAAGAAGAATACGCCCAGATACTGCAAGGAACTGAAAATACCCAGATAACTGCATGGTGGGATAAAGCAGCAGATATTATTCCATTGAATTGTGGTAAGGGAAATGCGGTAAATGCAGTGCTTAATTATTATGGATTATCGAAAGATGAGGCGATTGCTTTTGGTGATGGTAGAAATGATATTGAAATGCTAGAAGCTGTTGGTACAGGAGTGGCAATGGGGAATGCCATTGATGAAGTCAAAGCAAGAGCAGATGTCATATGTAAATCCGTTGAAGAAGACGGAGTGTATCATTACTGTCTGGAGCAAAAACTCATTCAATGTTGATGGACTTATTATACAGCAGGGTTGCAGAGTGTTATATACTCTGCAACCCTGTTAGTCATTTATAGTCTTAATTTTACCACCACTTCTCACGGTAAGAATATTCACCGCGGTAATTAGAAGCATTATAATCAGGATACTTGAAAGGTGCATATACATCATCCTTAGGTGCATCATCCTGTGTATATATGTACATAGAATCATAATCCCATGTGACAATTTCATCACGGGCATCGCCGTAGAGGTTTACAGCTTCAGCACACATGGTAGGATGTCCATCATCAGGGAATTTAACGACCTGGATACCATTGCCATCAATCATTCCACCGCGTTCTATATCAGCATTAAGAAGGATGAAGTCCTGCCCGTCGCCAGTCCAGTTTACAGGAGTTAAGAGATTGCCATTAAGCTCGTTCTCCATTTCCCATAACTGATTACCCTCGCTGTCATAGAAATATATAATTCCCTGGTGTCCCCAGAAATTAACAACAACCATTTCATAGCCCGGGCGGTTAGGAAGATAATTAGCAAGACTGACACGCTGTGCATGGCCTATGCCATCCTTTTTAAGAAGCTTTCCGTTAAAATCAGATATCAGGAAGCCTTCCTTTCCTGCAACACAGGCAAAGAATTTAGTACCTTTGTGTGGTCCTGACTCAAATCTGCCTGGAACAATCTCATCAATATGGTCTTCATTAACAGGCATAGTCCACATTTTATTACCGTGGCAGTCAAGCATGTTATAACCAACTAAAAGTTCATCATGTCCATCTCCGTTAATATCAATTGCAAAAGGAAAATGTCCGGTATTCTTATCACTCTGGAAATGCCACATAACCTCAAGGTCATCGTTAAGTGCATATACTCTGCAATAACGGTCCTTAATGAGAATATCGCGTGGCTTGTCAAGACCACGGAAATTACATATACGCATACCATCAGGATTAATTCTGTCAAATACGTAGATTTTATCAGGAACACCGATAATAGTTCCGTCCTCTTCTGGTGTAGAGAAAGGTGTTTTGGCACGTTTCTTCACTTCACCTGTTCTGCCATCAAGAATCAGCACTTCAAAATTCTTGGCTGTAATAACCTCATCAAAGCCATCACCGTCAATATCATATATCTGCATAGGCATATCTGCTGATATAGTTCCAATGTCGTGATTATCAGTAGGTTCACCATGCTGCCATAATATATTGCCATCAAGGTCAAATGCGGTGAGACAGCTGATTGTTCCATAAGCATCACGGTTTACTCTTTTCTGGCACTGAGCCATAACCATCTGATACTCGCCATTGCCAAGAAGATGACCGAAACGAAGCTGTCTTCCGGTGCCGCAGCCTTTGAGGTCAATTTTCTTAAGAAGCTTCATCTTAGGATAATGTGCCTGTGCATCTTCACATTCAGCTTTATAAGCATTTCTTGCAGCATCAATAGAAGCAGCAGTACTTTCAGAAGTAGTAACATTTACAAAACCGAACTGTGTTGGGATAGTTGCAGTAATGGCAACCTTGCCACCCTGTCTTGCATATTCAGTGTCAAGGTCAAAATAAACCTTATCATCAACACTGCATATAACATGGCTGCCTTTAATCTCAGCCTTAAGTACATAAGTATCATCACAGTTGTAATCAAAAGGTACAGAATCGAGTACAGTAACCTCCTCCTTATGACGATACTCAAGTCTTAACTCATGCTCTTCAAAAACAAGGACAAGAAGATTAGCAGAGTTCTGACAACAAAAACCAATGCCGGCATTGCCCCATTTGGTAGTAAACATACGCACACTTGCAGTTATAGTATAATCGCGCCAGAATCTGTCACCGCTTGTGAGCATAGGAAATGTGCGGTGTGGCTTGTCATTGCGGATACGCATCTGCTCCATAAAATGTTTTCCATTATATTCAGAAATAATCCAGGAAGCCCCCTGACCGTTATAAACGTGGTTGCATACCGGGTCATACCATTTACCATAATATCCAGGATAATGGATAAAATGATACTCACCCATTGCCGAATGATTCTTATCATAAGGAAATTCACCAATAGGAAAATCAGAGAAATCTTCATCAAGTAAAATAAAATCTGCCATAATAACCTCCATTTTAAAATAAAAAAATAATTAGTGGCTCTTTCTGTAGCTTCCGGGCGCTTCGCCCATGATTTTTTTAAATGTGCCGCCCATAGTATTACTGTCGGCGAAACCGCATTTGTCAGCAATCTCAGTAATAGAGAGGCTGGTGTTGACTAAAAGGTCTGCTGCTGCGTGCGTTCTTACATTAATAAGATACTCTCTGAATCTGAAGCCTGTAAAAGCCTTAAATTTCTTGGAAAGGCTCGATTCACTCATATTAAATAGTTCTGCAGTAGCAGCCATAGTTATGTCATTGTGATAATTCTCGATAATATATTCAATAACCTTCTGGATAAGTTCATTACCTGTATCCATTTTCGTAATAACATTATCTTCGTACATCTGACAGCGCAGAATAAAAAGTATAAGTTCATGAAAATAAGAATGTACGAAAGATAAAGACAGACTGTCGACACCATTGTGTTCATAAGAAATCTTCTGGATAATTGATGATATATAATCAAGTCGTCTTTCTGGTATATGGACAACAGGATGTTTATGAAAAATGCTTTCTATATCCTGAGAAGAATCATCAGCAATCCACTTTAAATCATCATTATTAAAATATAACACATATCTTGTATGGTCACTTCCGGCGAGGTAAGTAGTCATGTGCGCCATGTCTGGTGGGATAAGAGCAAGTCCGCCCGGATTTAACATATATATTTCATCACCTACATAAAGGGTGCAGGAACCAGAATATATAAACATCAACTCCCATCTGTTATGTTCATGAAAATGTTTCATTTTATAAGATGGTGGCACAGTAGCAATATCCGTGTGGAAATTGTCATTAATAAAATGGTACATTGCCGTCTCCTTGGTATATGAATAATATCTTACGAAGCAAAATCATATACTGATTATAGGTCGTTTATAGAGAAACTGTTACTGATTTTTTACATATTTTTTTGATTTTGAAAGATTTCGTGCTGTTTTTTTGTATCTATAAAAAAACAATGTGAATATAATAAAAGCATCTTAAGAAGCAGAAACAATTTAATATTAAGGAGGAATAATATGATACGAAGAAACAAAATTATTGCTTCTGTTGCCGTAAGTGTCATGACAGGCGTTCTTGTTGCAGGCAACTTAGCTCCATTACAGGGATACTATGCATTTGCACAGGAAACAGGAGTAAAAACTGCAAGGTATTCAGCAGTAAAAGACATTAACAAAACATTAGAAGGTTACACACCAATCGACAGTTCAGATCCGGTTGAATTCGGTGGAACTTACATTAAGTATCAGGGTGAGACAATCCAGTTGTCGGAGACAGCCATATATCTTGATGGATCGTTATCAGATGAGCTTGCTGCCCAGTACCCATATGTATATAACGATATTACTAAGGCATTGTCAGCAGATGCATTAAAGAATGGAACAGCAGACAAACCAATGACAGTATATGTTGCACCATATGTATACTGGATTGATGATCCGGCAGCAACAGATACAGTCCAGAAAACAGAAGGATATTCAGTACCTTATGGAATGGTTGTTAATTCAGATTATCTTACTATCAAAGGTCTTACAGGAAATCCTGATAATGTTGTATTAGCAGGAAACAGAGGACAGTCACATGCCTCTAATGGTAACTACACAATGTTCAGATTCAACTGCAGTGGCGCGCTTACAGTTAAGAATATAACAATAGGTAACTATTGCAGCGTTGACCTTGATTATCCGCTTATGAGTGAGCTTAATCAGGCAAAGAGAACAGAGACAATCACACAGGCACAGCTTGCTGATGTTTCTGGAGAAAAGATGTTTGCAGATAACTGTAACTTTATAAGCAGACTTAATCTTGACCCAATAAATGGAGCATCAAGAAGTCTTTATAACAACTGTCATTTTGAAAGTACAGATGATGCTCTTAATGCAAATGCTGTATATGTAGGATGCGATTTTGATTTCTACGGAAACAGACCATTATATTCATCATATGGTACAGGTTCAACATTTTTAGGTTGTACATTTAATTGTAAGATATTAAATGTTGAAGCAGAACCGACACAGTTCTTTACTAAAGAGGGTGGCACAATTACCGCAGTAGACTGTGTATATAACAGTAATTTAAGTGTACCTATATCAATTGGATGGACTAAAACACCATCAACTTCATTAAAGTGTTATCAGAGCAACATAATTCATAATGGACAGAGCATTACAATCGGTGGTGAGGGTGCTAAAGAAACCGTTGATATGACAGGCAAGTCAGTACTTGATGCCTACAAGGTTGTGTCAGGTGGTAAGACATATTACAACACATACAATCTTTTAAAGGGCAGTGACGACTGGGATCCATTAGGAGTTAAGGATGTAATTAAAGCAGCCGGACAGGACACAGTTGCAACACAGCTTTCAATAACATCAGATGTCACAGAGATTGAATCTGGAAAGGAAACAGCTTCAATAGGAGGAACAGTTAACTATTTCTATGGAACTAATGATACAACACAGAAGATAACATACAGCGTATCAGACGAAGATAAGGCATATGTGAAGTTAACAGATAATGGCGACGGAACATGCAAAGTAGAAGGTACTAATAATGATGATGCAGCTAGGAAGGTCATTATAAATGCATCTACAGAGTCAGGTCTTGAAGCAGCAGTTGGAATTACTGTAAAGCCAAGCAAGATAGAAGCACCAGCATTTACAAAGGCACCAGTTATTACTAATGACGGACAGGGTAGTCTTAAAGTAGATTACTCACTTGATTTAGGAAGCAGAGAAGACATGTCTGCAATCTCATGGTACAGATGTACAGATGTAGAGGGCAGCAATCCTATACTTGTAGCAGTAACAAGAAATGATTCACCAGAGTATACATATAAGTTAACAGCAGGTGATGTAGGATATTACATCATGGCTAAGGTAGAATCTAAGAACATCAGAAGTGATTATGGAACACCGGAAAATACAGTATATGACAAGGCAATCGGAGTGAAAGATGTAAGAAGCAAGAACTTTGCTACAGATTTCTCTAACTTCCCTAATGTAAAGCAGTCAGAAATCAAAGCTGGCTTCTGGACTGTAGATTATAACCGTCCGGCAGATACAGAAAGTTTTGGAAGCTGGCAGGGAGCTGATACAGAAGAACCTTGGAAATATGGAACAACAGGTAACGGCTGTGTAGGCGCTGGATTATATGAAGGTACACAGGGCGCAAGACTTATGTATACACCAGTTGAAGGAACATATGGTGACATGTCACTTAAGCTTGTAGTTGACCCAGCCAAGACAGCAGGTCAGGGATTTGGTAGTGCAGGACAGTATATGGATGTACTTCTTAAGTTCGATACATCTACACTTACAGGATACGGATTAAGAATAGTAAGAACAAAGGCTTCATCTAATGCCGTAACATTTGTACTTGTAAAATACGACAACGGAACAGTAACAGAGATTTCTGATGAAGTTATCGCAAGCTGCTATGCAACAGGCTGTACAATCAGCTTAAAGGCTGAAGGCAATAAGCTCACAGCACATGTTGAGACACCAACAGAACAGCTTGCAGATCAGGCAGCTAAGGGATATCCACATGTGGTTGACCTTACAGCAGATATTGAAGCTAACAGCTTTGGCGGAGTTGCAATCCAGCATGCAGGAACACTTGGCGCAGGCGGATGGCAGAACACAACAATGCTTCATAATTTAGATATTACATGGGAAGGTGAGAATAACCAGAACCCAGAATATGTTGAAGGAAATCCATCAGATAACGAGAATCCTGCCGAGACACCTGATGATTCAACAGGAACATCAACAGGAGCAGACACAACAGTCAAGACTGGTGATATGAGTCATACAGGAATGTATGCAGCATTAATGGCAGCAGGACTTAGTGGCTTACTTGGAATGGCAGCAGTATACATGAGAAGGAGAAAAGATATCTAATTTCATAAGAATTTTCTTTACAGGAGCACCCGCAATTATATTGCGGGTGTTTTTGCGTGGTGAATGTGTGACCGTATGTGATTGACATTTTGATTATTATGCTATAAAGTTTTATGGAACTAACCAGTATAAGATGGAGGATAAAACTTAAAAGCATGAAATATAATATCAGAAAATATATATTGGCAGGAATTACAGCAATTCTTGCAGCGGCTGTTTTGACGGCATGTGGTGGCAGCAAGCCAGAGAAGGACGATACAGTCCAGAGTACACAGGAAATATTTGCAATGGATACATATATGTCGCTTACTGCATATGGCAGCAATTCAGAGGAAGCAGTAAGTAAAGCAGTTCAGGAGATTAACCGGCTTGATGCAATGTTTTCAGTAGGAAATGAGGACAGTGATGTTACTAAGATAAATGAAAATGGAAGCGGAGAAGTATCGGAAGAAACTGCATTTATAATGAACAGGGCAATGCAGGTGTCAGAAAAGACCAATGGGGCTTTCGATATTACGATATATCCTCTTATGGAGCTGTGGGGATTTACGACGAAGAATTACAGAGTGCCTGAAAGCAATGAGATTGCAGAGGCACTTAAGAGTGTTTCTTATACAAATGTATCAGTAAACGGGCAGCAGGTGGCACTGACAGGTGGTTCCAGCATTGACCTTGGCGGTATAGCCAAAGGCTACACATCTTCGCGGGTTATCCAGATTATGAAGGATTGCGGCATTGAGCATGCGATTGTCAATCTTGGGGGCAATGTGCAGGTGCTTGGAACTAAGACGGACGGTTCAGACTGGAGAGTTGCCATACAGAATCCTGCCAGTGAGAATAGTTATCTTGGAATATTAAGCACGGCGGATAAGGCTGTCATTACATCAGGCGGGTACGAGCGGTATTTTGAGCAGGACGGACAGGTATACCATCATATTATAGACCCGCAGACAGGTTATCCTTCAGACAGTGACCTGACTTCTGTTACAATTGTGTGTTCAGATGGAACTATAGCAGATGCATTGTCAACGGCACTTTTTGTAATGGGGCTTGATGGTGCGAAAGAACTTTACAGAAGCGGGGCTATAGATTTTGATATGATACTTTTCGATGGAAGCAGAGTGTATGTATCGGAGGGCATTGCCAGCGGTTTTTCAACAGGTATGGATAAGGAAATAATTACCAGACAGCCTTAATGAGAATTATTATTAACTGTCTGTATTGACAAATGTGGTGAGAAAAATATATTCTATAGAGCAGTTAGCGGAAACTAATTACAGATAGATTGATATACTTTTATTGAAGACAGCTAACCAAGATATACAGACCCGAAGGAGCAGACATGTTATTAATAATATCACTTATAATCGTAGCTTTATTTATATATTTTCTCAAGGATTCACTTAAGAAATATGCCAATATATTTTATATAGGTGTGGCAGTAATCTCTATTGCAGTATTCCTGCTTGAGTTTCTGTCAATGCCTTTGTTTGTAAAGAACAATATATTAGGAATATTTGCAAAAGGCTCTCTTGGAACGGCAATGTTTGTTGTGGTAATGTACACTGGCGCATTACCTAAGGGCAACAAGCTGATTGCACCGCTTATGAAGATAAGAGGTGAATTGTCAATTACAGCGGCAATACTTGTCCTGTGTCATAATTTCACATACGGAATAACATATTTTAAAATGCTTTTTATTAAGCCGGAGGCATTATCAGCAACACAGCTTACAGCAGCAATAATAAGCCTTGTGCTTATCATAATAATGATTGTGCTTACAGTAACTTCATTTCAGGCTGTAAGAAAGAAGATGAAGGCTAAGAAGTGGAAACAGTTACAGCGCACAGCATACGTATTCTACGGTCTTATGTATGTACATATAATGCTTATCAATATTCCATATGCAAGACTTGGACTTGGTACTTATATTGCAAATGTTGTTATCTACAGCATAGTCTTCTTAGGATATGCAGCTATGAGAATAGCAAAGGCTGTATCAGTAAAGGCAGCAAGAGCCGGAAAGACATACGGTAAGAAACCAGAGACGGTTCTGTATGGACTGGCATTGGTTATATGTGCAGTGATGACGGTGTCGTGCTTTGCAGGAAGACAGACAGTGTCGGCATCGGAAGACAATGAGGAATGGAACGATTTCTTTAACGAAGAGACAGTTGCAGCAATGGTCAAAGAGATTGAGAGCAGTACGGCTAAGACAGATGCCGAAGGAACAACACAAGAGAGTCTGGAAGAATCTGTTTCATCAGATGGACAGTCAGACTCACAGGCTGGTGGTGTAGGAAATGAAGTGTCGGGAAATAGCAATAATTCCGGTTCGGATAATGTTTCTGGTAATTCATCAGGTAATAGTTCTGACAGTGGTAATCAGTCAGCTCAGCCGGATAATGGTTCTGACAATAGTGGAGAGCTGAGCGGCGGTTCAGGCAGTGATACACCGGCTAATACAAAATTTAAAGCAGATGGAACTTATACAGGTTCCGCTGTGTGTGAGACTTATAACTACAATGTAACGGTTACAATAGTCATATCAGGAGATACGATTACATCGGTTACTGCTGAATCAGAAGCGAGTGCGCAGGATGTGCAGTATTTTAATATGGCAAATGCAAAGGTTCCTGCACAGCTTCTTGCAAATCAGAGTACATTAGGTGTTGACAGTGTTTCTGGGGCTACTAAATCGAGCAATGCCATAAAGAAGGCATTTTACTATGCTTATAAATCGGCTAAGAAGTAGAGCAGATTTGTAATAGAAAAAATTATAAGGAGGCAAAATTCCTCTCCTCACCAATGGGTTCGGATTTTGCTTCGCAAAACAAGGAGGAATTATGAGGAAGAACATTTTTACTAAGATTGCTGCTGTTGCAGCCGCTACTGTTCTTGCAGTTACAGCACTTCCAGCTCTTGTGTCTGATACACATGCAGCAGATGATGAGTATTCATATGTATATGCTGGACTTACATGGCAGGAATACTGGGCTAACGAGGGCGTATATAACGCAGGAGATGTAACATCATCTAATGAGAAGGATACACATGGTGAGTACGATAAAGGCGGTTTTGATACAGTAACAAGAGCTACAACCAATCATGGTCTTCACAGAGGAAGCTACCAGTGCATGGCAACAATTGATACAGAAGATGGTAAGAAGTATGAGCTTGCCGGCTGGAGCAGTGATGGAAAGCAGATGATACTTACAGATGGTACACAGCTTTCATACAACAGAGGCACAATTACTAATGCAGATGGTTCAACATCTAAAGTTTCTTCTTATGATGTAACTGGTATTAAGTATGTTCCGGTTAAGGTTAAGACATCTGATCTTGCTGATTTTGAGCAGCATTACAGAGTTGTCAAGAATGGCGAGAAGTTATACGGTGGATTCGGCGAGAACAAGCTTAGCTCATATGAGTATACAGCAGCAGTTAATGCAGATACTAACGGAATTAAGACAGCAGTTAAGAATGCAGATGGAACATATTCATTCTCTGCAAGACAGACTGGAAGTGGAAAGTCATTTGCAGAGCAGGATATAAGTGTGGCTGCTAACATTACATCTACAGTAAAAGATGCTACAGGTTCATACGGTGAATTCTTAAGAGTTGATATTAATGGTGATGGTTATGGCGCATTAGGTGCTATGATGCAGGCTGTTAAGTGGACATATTATGGAAATGATGCAACAAGAACAAATGCTGTTGCTACATATGGCACTAAATTCGCAGCAGATAACTGGATGCACAAAGTAATGGGAATCCAGCTTGGACTTACAGATTCAGCACGCTGCCAGTTACCAGCAGGATATGATGGAACAGGTTACTGGTCACTTACTGTATATGCATTAGGATATACTGATACTACAATTGATTTTGAAGCAACAGATGCTAATATCGTTAAGATTAAAGCACCTGTAAGTGATACATCAAAGCTTTCAGCAGCTATTGCAGCAGCAGATGCACTTAACGAAGCTGATTACACAGCCGAGTCTTGGGCAGCTATGAAGCTTGAGTATGAGGAAGCAGTCGATGCACTTGCAGTTGCAGAATATCAGGCAGATGTTGATGAGGCAACAGAGCATCTTACAGCAGCAATCAATGCATTAGTAAAGGTTGAGGCAGGCACAGAAGGAACAGGTGATACAAATGGTGCTGGTACATCAGACGCAGGTTCAGCAGATACATCTGTATCAGATGTTAAGACTGGCGATGCAGACAACATGGCAGTATATTCATTAGCTGCATTACTTGCCCTGGCAGCAGGTGCAGCAGTTGTATCAAGACGCAGAATTAAAAACGTCAGATAATTGATATGCTTACAATCATAATAAAACTATAAACAAGCCAGAGAACCGGGTCGGAGAGAATCCTTTGTGGGATTTTCTTGCGGCCCGGTTCTTTGTTAATTGTGAGTGAATTAATTTCTATACTTATCAAGTGAGCATTTTGTTGCATTAATAATATCTCGAAGAATATAAAAATCCTGTGTCGAGCAGGAATCCAAAACATTTAGTATTTCTGCTTTGGTAGATAGATTAATACTTGGTGTGTCATAAAGCAGCTCATCAGTCTGTACAGATAAAGCCTCCGCAATATCAACAAATACCGGTAAGCTGAGCTTAGTGTTTCCTGTTTCGATATGGCTCAAATGTGTTGTAGAGATTCCTACTTTTTCAGCCAGTTGTTCCTGTGATAATCCACATCCTTTTCTGAATTTTCTGATTTTTTGCCCAATCATATAATAATCCATAATACCCCTGCCTATAGAATATAATTATACTTGAATTGTATGGTCGGAAATGGTAATATTACATAAACTGTATGGGCTATTTTGTGTTTATACAGTTAAAATAATTAAAGGAGAATCATTATGAAGAGACAAGTTGCTTTTTTAATCACAATGTTGTTTGTTATTATTAGTATTTCTGGGTGTTCTAAACATTTAAGTTTAGGTACAGATGGGGATAATAGTGTAAGGAAAGAAAAACAG
>OGJR01001868.1_pt1 | contig 12138 bp, 10 predicted proteins | sample 1572301 | NCBI WGS metagenome assembly OGJR01 (sample SAMEA2582083, study PRJEB24529) | metagenome | biome: Human gut stool | place: China | collected 2011 | reverse complement strand
GTTGTGATTGGCGCACGGTCGGCGTTGTTTCTGCCGTTTCCGAAGGTCGGCGCGATTATCATGGATGAGGCGCACGAGAACAGCTATGTTTCCGATATTACCCCGAAATATGACACGAAGGACGTTGCGGCGGCACTGGCAAAACGCTATGGTGCGCTCCTTCTGATGGGGACGGCAACGCCGGATTTCATCAGCTATTACAAAGCAAAGCAGGGAGAATTTCTGCTGCTGGAATTAAAGGAACGGACGGGCGGCGGTGTTCTGCCGCGGATGTTTGTGACGGATATGCGAAAGGAGCTGGCGGAGGGCAACCGTTCTGCGTTCGGCAGAGCATTACAGGCGGAAATCCGCAGGAATCTGGAGAAGGGCGAGCAGACCATGCTCTTTCTGAACCGCAGAGGGTATGCAACCTTTGTTTCCTGCCGCAGCTGTGGGCATGTGATGAAATGCCCGGAATGTGACCTGACATATACCTATCATGCAAAGGAGCATGCGCTGGCTTGCCATTATTGCGGCAGGAGAGCACCTCTGCCGAAGGTCTGCCCCGTCTGTGGCTCGAAGTATATTCGTTATTTCGGCACAGGGACACAGAAAATAGAGGAGGAAGCAAAAAAGCTGTTTCCGGAAGCAAGGATTCTGCGGATGGATTTGGATACCACACTGACAAAGCACAGCCATGAAAAAATTCTTGCGGCATTTGCGGCAGGAGAGGCGGATATTCTGATAGGGACACAGATGATTGCCAAGGGGCATGATTACCCCAACGTGACACTGGTGGGCATTATGGCGGCGGATTTATCCTTAAATGCGGATAGCTTTACGGCGGCGGAAACGGGTTTTCGTCTGATGCTGCAGGCGGCAGGACGTGCCGGCAGAAGGGATGACAGAGGGCGCGTGTTTCTCCAGACCTATCAGCCACAGCACTATGCGGTGCAGTATGCCGCGAAGCAGGATTATGAAGGCTTTTATGAGGAAGAAATGCTTATGCGGCAGATGATGGGCTATCCGCCGTTTTCCGCATTTTTCAGTATTCTGCTGACAGGTGCTGCGCAGGAGGAGGCGGCACAGGCGGCGCAGGAGCTGGCAGAACGACTGGCACAGGCGGATGAGGAGGAGATTGCAACGATTCTCGGACCGACGGCACTGCCGAAATTTCGCGGAGAATACCGCTACCGGATTATTGTGAAGGCGGCGGAGGAGGAACCCCTACGGCAGCTGGTTCTGCCGGCAACGGAGAGGATGAAGAAGGAGCGAAGCCGTAATGTGCGCGTAGGTTTGGCGCTTAACCCGACCAATATTGTATAAAGCAGAAAAAAATGTTATAATATTTCATTGGAAAACGAAAAGCTCGCTTTCCGTTTCTGTTTCAGATAAATTTACAAAAAGTTTTTTGTTTGTTCAAATTTTGGAGATATTATAGAATTAGGAGGAAGAAAAAATGGCAATTCGTAATATTCGCATCAGCACAGATGAGGTGCTGAGAAAAACCTGTAAACCGATCAAGGAAATTACCCCCAATCTGCTGACACTGCTGGATGATATGGCGGATACCATGTATGAAGCAAACGGCGTTGGTTTAGCCGCACCACAGGTAGGGATTCTGAAAAGAGCCGTTGTAATTGATATCGGCGAGGGGCTGGTGGAGCTTTTGAACCCTGTCATTCTGGAAACGAGCGGTTCTCAGACTGACGAGGAGGGCTGCCTGAGCCTGCCCGGACAATCTGCCCCTGTGGAACGCCCCTATTATGTGAAGGCAAAGGCGATGGACAGAGAGGGCAATGAATTCATCATCGAGGGGGAAGAGCTGATGGCACGCGCATTGTGCCACGAGATTGACCATCTGGATGGGATTCTGTATATTGATAAGGCACTGCCGAGAGAGGAAGCGTAAGGAGGAATACCGATGAGAGTGATTTTTATGGGAACGCCCGATTTTGCGGTACCTTCCTTGCAGGCATTGCTGACAAGGCATGAGGTTGTGGCAGTTGTGACACAGCCCGATAAGCCCAAGGGCAGAGGGAAAAAGCTGCAGCCCACACCTGTAAAGGCAGTGGCACTGGAGCATGGGATTCCTGTTTTGCAGCCTGTGAAGGTGCGCGAACCGGAGGTTATCGAGCAGCTGCGCGGCTATGGCGCGGATTTGATTGCCGTCACTGCATTCGGGCAGATTTTGCCGGAGGAAATTCTGAATATGCCGAAATACGGCTGTATCAATGTGCATGGCTCGCTTCTGCCGGAATACAGAGGGGCGGCACCGATGCAGCGCGCCATTATTGACGGCAAGAAGGTAACAGGCATTACCACGATGTTCATGGCAAAGGGCATGGATACGGGGGATATGCTTTTGAAAACGGAAGTGGAGATTCTTCCGACAGATAATTTTGAGGACCTGCATGATAAAATGGCGGTGGCAGGCGCAGCACTGCTTCTGGAAACGATTGACGGACTGGAAAAGGGTACAATTACACGGATGCCGCAGGATGATGCACTGGCAACCCATGCGCCCATGATTCATAAGGAGACAGGTCATATTGACTGGAGCAAAGGCGGACAGCAGATTATTGATCTGATGCGCGGAATGTATCCCGGACATGGCGCATACGCTGTTCTGGGAGAGGAACCGCTCAAGATGTTCTGGGCGGAGGCGGAAAACAAAAGCTACCCCGATGCGGCATTTGGTGAAATTGTAGAGGTGACAAAAAAGGACTTTGCGGTAAAATGCGGCGATGGAATTTTGCGTATCAAAGAGGTGCAGGCGCGCGGCGGCAAGAAGATGGCGGCGGATGCGTATCTGCGTGGGCATGAAATGCAGACAGGCATTTTGCTTGGCTAAGGCTTGAATAGGAAAGTTCCAAACAGATAGGAGGAACCGATATGTATTATGGTTATGGATATGGATACGACAGTATGTACTTTTTGGTGCTTCTGGCATTCATTTTTTCGATGGTTGCGCAGATGAAGGTATCCGGTACATTTAAGAAATATGCGAAAATCAGAAACAGACGAGGCTTGACGGGGGCGCAGGTGGCAGAGCAGATGATGCACAACGCAGGCATTTATGATGTAAGCGTGCAGCGTGTGGCAGGCAACCTGACAGACCATTATGACCCCAGAACAAAGACACTGCGCCTGTCCGAAAGCGTGTATGACAGCACATCGGTAGCGGCGGTCGGCGTAGCGGCACACGAGACAGGGCATGCCATTCAGCATGACGTGGGCTATGCACCGCTGGCACTGCGAAGCTTTTTCGTGCCTCTGGCAAACTTCGGCTCCAGACTGGCAATCCCCCTGATTTTGATTGGGTTTATTTTCAGCGGCGGCGGCAGCACATTGGTGACACTGGGGATTCTGTTCTTCTCCCTTTCCGTTGTGTTTACGATTATTACACTGCCTGTGGAATTCAACGCATCCAGAAGGGCGATTCGCCTGCTGGCAGATGACGGATTTCTGGACAGCGACGAAATCGGCGGTGCGAAAAAGGTGCTGAGTGCGGCGGCCATGACCTATGTTGCGGCGGCATTTGCGGCAATCGCACAGCTGTTGCGCTTGGTTGCCATTTTCGGCAGAAGAGACGATTAAAGAAGGAAAGGCTAATCTGATTGCGGATTAGCCTTTTGGCGTTTTTGCGGATGCTTCTTTTTTGTCGAAATAGGGGCGAAATGATTGAAGAATCCTCTGTTTTGTCGTATAATATTATGTTGAGACAGAATGGCTTGAACGGAAGGAATGGAAAAAATGATCCAAATCAATCCAAGAGAGATTGCGGCAGAGGCGCTCATGGAAATCATGACGGCGGATGCCTATAATACAATGACACTGCGCCGTCTGCTGCGGCAGAACGGGGCGATGTCCAGACAGGACAGAGCCTTTGTGACGGAGGTGGTAAACGGTACACTGCGCAATTTGATTTATATTGACCATGTGCTGAATACCTTTTCCAAAACAAAAACGGAAAAAATGAAGCCGTGGCTGCTGGCAGTGCTGCGGACGGCGGTGTATCAGATGTACTTCATGGACGTACCGGATGCAGCGGCGTGCAATGAGGCGGTGAAGTTGGCATCGGTCAGAGGATACGGTTCTTTGAAGGGCTTTGTGAACGGCGTATTGCGCACGGCGGCAAAGAAAAAGCAGGAGATTCCCTTGCCTGAGAGGGGAACGGCGGAATATCTTTCTGTGGTGTATTCCCATCCGCTGTGGCTGATACGGATGTGGATTGCCTATTTCGGCTATGAAGAAACAGAACAAATCTGTGCGTATGATAATCAGTCCCCCGATGTGACGATTCGGGTGAATACGCTGAAAACGAATACGCAGGCTTTGAAAAAGAAGCTGGCGCAGGCAGGTGTGCATGTGGCAGAGGGCAGAATTTGTGCGGATGCACTGCATCTGACGAAAATGGCGGATTTGAGCCGCTTGGATGCCTTCAAAGAAGGGCTGTTCCATGTGCAGGATGAAAGCTCTCAGCTTGCGGTACGGGTGCTAGACCCCCAAAGGGGCGAGGAAATTCTGGATCTGTGCGCCGCGCCGGGCGGGAAAAGCTTTACGATTGCGGAACAGATGGAAAACGAGGGCAGTTTGCTTTCCTGCGATATTTATGCGCATAAAATCGACCTGATGGAGGAGGGGGCGGAACGCCTTGGCATTTCCATCATGCAGTGCAGGGTGAAGGATGCGGCGGCTGAGGAGGAAAGCCCGAAGCAGTTTGACCGCGTGCTGGCGGATGTGCCCTGCTCCGGTCTGGGGCTGATGCGAAAGAAGCCGGATATCCGCTTGAAAAAGGATGGCAATGAGATTGACAGCCTGACAAAAATTCAGAGGGAAATTCTGGAAAATGCGGCAGGCTATGTGAAAAAGGGCGGCGTTCTGGTCTACAGCACCTGTACGCTTTGCCGAAAGGAAAATGAAAAGAATCTGGAATGGTTTCTGGCACAGCACCCCGATTTTACGGCGGAGGATATTTCGGAATTTCTGCCCGAAGGCTGGGATACGGAAACGGCGAAAAAGGGATATCTGACCCTGCTGCCCCATAAAACAGGAACAGACGGATTTTTCATTTCAAAATTAAGAAGAAAGGATTGAGATATGGAAAAGGTTGATATCAAATCCATGGACATAACCGAATTGCAGGAGCTTTTGCAGGAATTGGGTGAGCCGAAATTTCGTGCGAAGCAGCTTTTCGATTGGCTGCACGCAAAGCAGGTGGACAGCTTTGCCGAAATGACGAATCTTTCCAAAAGCCTGCGGGAAAAGCTTGGCGAAACGGCAGCAATCAACGGTGTGAAAATCGTGCGGCGGCTGGTTTCGCAGATTGACGGCACGAGAAAATATCTTTTTGCGCTTTCGGATGGCGCGATTATCGAAAGTGTATTGATGAAATATGAGCATGGCAATACAGTCTGCATTTCGACGCAGGTCGGCTGTCGGATGGGCTGCAAATTCTGCGCATCCACACTGGACGGCGTGGAACGCGGACTGACGGCAGGGGAAATGCTTTCCCAGATTTATGCGATTCAGAAGGACTGCGGCGAGCGGGTACACGGTACGGTACTGATGGGCAGCGGCGAGCCTCTGGATAATTATGACAATGTTCTGAAATTTCTGCGTCTGATTAACGACCCGAATGGGCAGAATATGGGACAGAGACATATTACGCTTTCGACCTGCGGCTTGGTGGAAAAAATTTATGCGCTGGCGGAGGAAAATCTTCAGATTACACTGGCGGTTTCCTTGCATGCGCCGAATGACGAAATTCGTACGCAGACCATGCCTGTGGCAAAGCTGTACGATATGGACAGACTTTTGCAGGCGTGCAGGGATTACGCGGAGAAAACAAAACGCCGTATTACCTTTGAATATGCGCTGATTCATGGCGTGAATGACGGGGATGCGCATGCGCGGGAGCTGGCTGGAAGGCTGAGAGATATGCTCTGCCATGTGAACCTGATTCCCGTCAATGACGTAAAGGAGCGCAATTATATCAAAAGCTCTGCGGAGCGGGTAAAACGATTTGCATCTATTCTGAGTGAAAACGGTGTGGAAACCACAGTCAGACGAAAGCTGGGCAGTGATATTGATGCTGCCTGCGGTCAGCTGCGAAGAAGCCACATCAAGGAAAAGGCTATGGAGGAATAGGATGCGGAAAAATAAGCGGCAGGGAGGTGGAGCAGCGTTGAAAGCAGTTGGAATGAGCGACATTGGAAAATGCCGCAAAAATAATGAGGATGCCTATTACATTTCGGCAGGGGAAGACCCTGCGGAAAATTTATATCTGGTTGCCGATGGAATGGGCGGCTGCAACGCGGGAGAAATCGCGAGCAGCTGTGCAATCGAAGGCTTTCTGGAGCATTTCTGGAAGGAAATGAAGCATGCAGAAAATGACGACATGCTGGATTTGATGACAGGTGCGGTGGCAGCTGCAAATCGGACGGTTTATGAAAAATCCAATTCCGACAGAGAGTTTGCGGAAATGGGAACAACCATCGTTGCAGCGGCGGTGCGTGAGGAGAAGCTTTATGTTGCCTATGTGGGGGACAGCAGAGCTTACCTTTTTCGCAAAAAGGAGATGCAGCCCCTCACCACAGACCATTCCTATGTGATGGAGCTGGTGAAGATGGGAAGCATTACGAAGGAGGAAGCGGCAATGCACCCCAAAAGAAACGTGATTACGCGCGCCATTGGGATTCGGGATACCGTGGAGACGGATACGGTGATTCATCCCGTGCAGAAGGGAGACATCGTTTTGCTTTGCACAGATGGGCTTTCCGGTATGCTGAAGGATGAGGAAATGGCGAAGATTCTGAGTAAGCGGATCGCTCTGGACAAAAAAGCGGCAATTCTGGTGGAGGAAGCGAATCGGCAGGGGGGACATGACAACATTTCCCTTATTCTGGTTGAGATATAAGTAGGAGGTTACAAACTGATGTTATTGAATCCGGGTACTGTCCTAAGCGGCAGATACGAAATATTAGAAAAAATCGGTTCCGGCGGCATGGCAGTTGTTTACAGAGGCAGAGACAGAAAGCTGGATCGTTATGTTACGGTGAAGGTTTTGCGTGAGGAATTTGTCGGGGACGAGGAATTTATTGAACGCTTTCGTTCCGAGGCATGCTCCGTTGCAAGATTATCCCATCCGAATATCGTAAGAGCGTATGATGTGGGCGAGGACGGAGATATTAATTATATCGTTAATGAATACATCCACGGGGATACACTGAAGAAGGCAATCAAGGAAAAAGCACCCTTTGATTCCCGTTCTACTATCAATGTGGCAATTCAGATTGCCTCTGCGCTGAGTCAGGCGCATAAGGCGCACATCGTACATAGAGATATCAAGCCCCAGAATATTCTGGTAGGGACAGACGGCGTGGTAAAGGTGACGGATTTTGGCATTGCCAGAGCGGCAACCGCATCCACCATGACAACAACGGCAAATGCGGCAGGCTCTGTGCATTATTTCTCCCCTGAGCAGGCAAGAGGTGGCTATGTGGATGAAAAAAGCGATATCTATTCTCTGGGTATCACGATGTTTGAAATGATTACAGGCGTATTGCCGTTTCAGGGCAACAATTCCGTCAGCATTGCATTGATGCATATCAATGACGAGCTGCCGGATATCCGCCAGTATAACCCGAACTGTACGCGCTCTCTGGAGGGGATCATCCGCAAGGCAACAATGAAAAAGGCAGATGAACGCTACGCAAGCATTGATCTTCTCTTGGCAGACCTGATTCGTGCCAGAGCGGAGCTGAACGGTTCCGCAAAGGAAGAAAAGTCTGCGGAAAAGAAAGCGGCAGCGGTTGGTGCAGCGGCAGCCGGTGCGGCAGGCATGCGGATGTCCAGAAGGGCAGAAGCGGCAGCCAGACTGCGTGAAGCGCAGGAAAAGACGGAAATGGAAAAGGCGGCACAGGCTGCAGTGGAAACACCGCAGGAAACAAAGCCGGCTGATCCGAAGGAGCTGGAATATATCCGCAGCCACGCAGAGCGTCCACATGCAGAACGCGCGCATGCGGAACACAGCCATGCAGAACACGCACATGCGGAACACAGACATGCAGAACACGCACATGCGGAGGGACACCATGCAAGCTACCGCCATGCGGCGGAAAACGCAGCTGAGCCGCTTGATGATTTCGCACAGGAGAACCCTGTGGAGGAGGATGCACATACCCCTTTGGCAGGACTTGAAAAATACGGTAAAAAGCTGAAAATGAAGCATATTTCCAAAGAGGACGATTATGAAAATGAATATGTGAAATCGGAGCCTGTGAAGGCAAGCAGACGACCCGGAAAAATTCGCAGAAACCCCAGAACCGAAGGGGATTTTGATAACGAGCATGACAGAAAGGCGGAACGCAAGGTTGTGATTGCGGCTGTAATTACGGCACTGGTGCTGATTGGTGTGATTTCCGTTGTCGGCATTAAGTTTATGGGCGGCGGCTTTGGCGGCTTTATTTCCAGTGATAAGAATATCGAAACCCCCCTGTTCTTAGGGATGGACTACGATGAAGCAGTGAAGGAAGCGGAAAAAATGGGGATTACCCTTGTGCAGGAGGGGGAGGACTACAGCAGCTTCTATGACACGGGCTGTATTATTTATCAGTCTGTCAACGAAGGGACGATGATTGGCGAAGGTACTAAAATCGGCGTAAAGGTCAGCCTTGGATTGACAGAGGAGGAAATGCCGAATGTGGTTGGCAAGAGCGAAAATGCGGCAATCGAAGCCATTACCCGTCTGGTTGGGGACGTGGCAGAGATTCGCTATGTGCATGACGCAGATGCAAAGCCCTCTGAGGTTATCAAGCAGGAGCCGGAAGCCGGTGCTTCTATTACGGCAAAGAGCCGTATTATTCTGACTATCAGCAAGGGTGACGAGGATACCAATGTTACCGTACCCAATGTTGTAAATGATACACTGGAGGATGCAAAGGCTTCCCTGACAGCGGTTGGCTTAACAGTTGGGAATGTATCCTATGCGGCAAGCGACAAGGTGGCAGAGGGCAAGGTTATCACGCAGACCGTAGCGGCGAATAAATCCGTACCGAGCGGCAGTGTGGTTAATCTGGTTGTCAGCAGCGGCGCGGATACGCAGGAGAATGAAAATAATAAGCCTTCCTCCAATACCCAGACACAGGGTACAAAATATTTCACAATTAACGCACCCAGCGGCAGCGAAGGCTCTGTTTATGTGCGTGTGGTAAAAGAGGATGCGGACGGAGTATACCCTGTGGTAGACACCTACAGAGATGCCTCCGAATTCCCTTACAGCGTTTCCGTAACGGGTAAGGGCAGCGGTACAGTTACCTGCTATATTGATAATGTGCAGCAGTGGTCGCAGAGTGTAAACTTCTCCGGATGATAAGGATAAAGGTGAATCTATGCTGGAAGGCGTAATTTTAAAGGGAATTGGCGGTTTTTATTATATTGATACGGAACGCGGCGTATACGAATGTCGGGCGAGAGGCATCTTCCGCAAGGAGGGAATTCGCCCGACCGTAGGCGATGCGGTGCGGATTTCTGTTCTGGATGAGGAAAAGAAAAAGGGCAGTCTGGATGAAATTCTGCCCAGAAGGAATGAACTCATCCGTCCAAGGGTGTCCAATGTGGATCAGGCGGTGATTGTATTTGCGGCAAAAAGCCCGAATATGAATCTGGATTTGCTGGACAGGTTTCTGCTGCTGGCAGAGGAACAGGAGTTGGATATCGTAATTGTTATCAATAAAATCGACAAGGATAAAAAGGAGAATTATCTGGCGGCGGCAGAAATGTATCGGGATGCAGGCTATTCCGTTATCTGCACAAGTGCGGAAAAGGAAATCGGGATTGATGCACTGCGGACTGCTCTGGAAAACAAGATTTCTGTATTCGCAGGGCCTTCGGGGGTTGGCAAAAGCAGCTTAATCAATAAAGCCTTCCCCGGACTGGAATTAAATACGGGCGAAATCAGCGAAAAGATACAGCGCGGGAAGCACACCACGCGACATGCGGAGCTGATTCAGATCACAGAGAAAAGCTATATCGTGGATTCTCCGGGGTTTACCTCTCTGTATCTGACGCATATTCCCTCGGAAAAGCTGCAGTATCATTTTCGGGAATTTCTGCCCTTTGTGCATGCATGCTATTACAACGGCTGTGTGCATATCAATGAACCGGATTGTGCCGTAAAGGAGCAGATTGGCAAGGCAATCCATCCGATGAGATATGAGAGATATGTTACGATTTATCATGAACGTAAGGAAGAAGAAGAGAGGAGATTCTAATCCATGAAAACGAAACTTTCCCCCTCCATGCTTTCCATTGATTTTGGCAAGGTAGCGGAGCAATTAAAGCTGGTTGAGGACGCAGGCACGCAGTATATCCATCTGGATGTGATGGATGGGATTTTTGTTCCCAATATTTCCTTTGGGATTCCTGTGATTAAGAGCATCAGAAAGCACAGCAATATGGTTTTTGATGCACATCTGATGATTGTGGAGCCTGAAAAATATGTGGAGGAATTCAGAAAAGCCGGTGCGGATATCATCAACTTCCATGTGGAGGCAACGAAATATCCCGCAGAGGTGATTCAACAGATTAAGGCAACGGGCGCAAAGGCAGGCATTACCATTAACCCCAGAACGCCTGTTGAGGTGGTATATCCCTTCCTGAAGGATGTGGATATGGTTTTGGTTATGACGGTTGAGCCCGGCTTTGGCGGACAGAAATTCATGGCACAGCACGTTTCCAAAATCAAGCAGCTGGCAGAATGGAAAAAGGAACTGGGTCTGGAGTTCGATATTGAGGTAGACGGCGGCGTGACACTCGATAATGTGCGCGAAGTTCTGGATGCAGGCGCAAACGTGATTGTTGCAGGCTCTGCGGTATTCGGCAAGGAGGATATCGCAGGCGCGGCGAAGGGCTTTCTGGATATTTTTAAGGAGTATGAATAACGATGAAGGTAATTCTTTTTGCGGGAGCGGAAATCAGAGATTACAGCTTTTGTGAGAAATACATGAGCGGTGCGGACGCAGTCATTTGCTGTGATGCAGGGATGCGCCATGCAAGGAAATTGGGCATTGTCCCCGATTATATCGTGGGGGATTTTGATTCCGCAAGTGCAGAGGTTTTGGAATATTATAAGGCGAAAAACATTCCCATTCGGCAGTTCCCGACCAGAAAAAACGAAACCGACATGGAGCTTGGGATTATTCTGGCACTGGAGCTGGGCGCGACAGACCTTGTGCTGTTCGGCGGTATTGGGGACAGATTTGACCATACGCTTGCCAATGCGCATTATCTGCTTTCTCTTCTGAAAAAGGGCGTGCGGGCCCGCTTGGTGGATGATAAAAACTGCGTAGAGGTGATTGATCAGCACCTGACACTGCATGGCAAGGTGGGGGATCTGGTTTCCACACTGCCCCTTTCCATGGAGGTCACAGGGATAACCTTAAAAGGCTTTTCTTATCCCCTGACGGATGCGACACTGACGCTGGACGGCGATTATATTGCGGTCAGCAATGTATTGGCGGAGGAAACCGCAACGATTGATATCAAGAGTGGCTATCTTTATGTGATTTGCTCCAGAGATTAAAACAACAGCAGAAGCTCTCGACCAAAACGGTTGGGGGCTTTTTTGCACATTTGTAAGGCGGCGTGCATATCAATGATAAAAGGGGGGATTGGAATGCGAAGAAGATGTAACGGCGCGCCCATCAAATGGCTGGGCGGTGTTGTGCTGATTGCCATTGGACTGGGGATGCTTCTTGCATGTCTGATTCCGAAATGCGTTTTTCTGATAGGGATGGGATTTGTCGGGCTGGGGGCATGGCTCATCAGCCGGAACAGAAGATGCTGATTCTTCTATATTTCCATATACGAAAAAAAGCCGTTCTTTTTAAAATCAAAAAGAATGGCTTTTATCATTCGCTTGGAATTAGATTGCGCGTGTAATCTTGTTGGAACGCATACATCTTGTGCAAACGTAAATAGATTTTACATTGCCGTTGTCTTCAACGATTTTAACCTTCTTTACGTTGGGTTTCCATTTTCTATTCGCACGTCTACTTACCTGGGAACGTTCAATACTGATTCTATGACCTGTAATCTGGCCTTTTTCACAAATCGCACATTTAGCCATTGTTTGCACCTCCTTCAACCTTGCCT
>OGJR01001864.1_pt1 | contig 12187 bp, 7 predicted proteins | sample 1572301 | NCBI WGS metagenome assembly OGJR01 (sample SAMEA2582083, study PRJEB24529) | metagenome | biome: Human gut stool | place: China | collected 2011 | reverse complement strand
AAGAACTACATACTTATCTGTATATTTCTCTCTATATATCTTCAGAACCTTCTCATAATCATCTCTGAGCATTCCGATATCTATATCATCATCCCATGGAATAAATCCTTTATGTCTCTCAACTCCGATTGCACATCCTGCAAACAGGAAATATGAAAGTCCGTTCTCATCACATATTTTAATAAAATCTTTAAACACCTCTAATTCTGCAAGCTGTAACTTTCTCAAAACCTTTGGATCATACTGTTCATTCTGGCTCATTGTCTTTTTCTATCCTTTCTAATCTGGTATAAGATATATCCCATCAATAATACGCCTAATAACACAACAAGTATCAGATAGCCGAGTGCAGCTCCGTTAAGACCAAGTCTGCCTGTAATCGGATCCATAATAATCAGCGCAACTCCGCATACAATAAGATACAGAATAGTCATGTATTTCTGCTTACGCATTATGGCAAGTACATAATAGAATATTATATTGACCGCATTAACGCCTCCACATAACAGAAGCAGAAGCAGTGTCATCTTGTAATCCTTAAGATTAACACCATAAAGCCATGACAGAACCGGTATTCCCAGTATATATGCCCCGACCTCACATATAAGTGTAAATCCTGCTATTATAGCAAACATCCTGAATATTATGTGCCAGAAATTCTTATACTTCTTCTCATAATAATTAACAGCCATTGATGTCTGCATCGGCTTAAATATTATACCACTAAACAGATTAATTACCATATTAGGCATGAATACCGCCGTATAATACAGCTGTGCTGCATCACCTAACATTCTGTCAACAGATAATTTCGATGAATTGATAATATAGTTACTTAAAAATGTGCTTATAGCAAGAGGCAGACACACTTTAAAAAGTACGAAAACTCTTCTGTAATCCCTGACAATACATATCTTAACCCTGCCTGCTGCAACAGATGCATCAAGACACAGAATTATAAGCAATGCAACTACATTCATACATATCAGAGAGAATATCAGATTTCTTGTTATAATTACTGTTACAACAAGAACCAGTATACTGAAGAATATCCTGTAAAACTCTGATTTACCGGACATATCTATTCTTTCCTCTTTCTGGAATTCACCTTCAAATGTATCAGCTACCGAATCAAGTATCTTATAGATACATACAAGCAATATAACAGTAACTTTCTCCGGACTGTAGCCGTTAAATACAACGTATACTATGCTTGCCAGAAATGTTATAAGACACATCATAAGTCTTAAAGTGAAATAATATCCAAAAGGATACTCATTCTTAACATCAGTAACCTGATATGTTCTTATTTCGAAATAGGCTATTGTAACAAGCCACTGTGCAATTGAAAGACCAATCGAGAACATTCCCGCTTTAGCCTCACCTAAGAAACGGCTTATAACAATTGTCATAACAAGCGTGGCAAGTGCGAAACATGCTGTTCCCATTGTAAACCAGATATATTTGTACTTATCTTCTGGTGTCTTATCCACACCCATTATTCTTGAAATAATATTCATATATACCTCTTAGTCTTTAAATTCCAATTTATATGGGTAATGATTCTTTCTCTTTTCAACTGGAGGAAGCTGCATATAATCTCCATACATATTTCTTAACTTCTCATCTTCGTTGGCTGGAAGAGGCATCTTAATATCTTCAAAATCATACATCTGTAATGGATATATCTCATCCTTTAACATTATATGATAATATGGATCTGTATCAAATAAGAATGCCATTCTCTTAGTATCCACATCATTATATCTTGATGCAATCTTTAAGCATTTGCCAGCAATCCAGTTATGTGAAATTCTGAACACAACAAGTCCGGCATGAATAATTGCTGTTGCAATATGTGTTATCTTAGCCTTAACTCCCTTATAAGGAAGTACCGGGAACGCAACATGTCTGAGAATAAGAAGCTTGCTCCAGAACCAGGCAGCTTTAGCCTGCTTTTTAAGTTCTTCCTCATCATCTGATATATTATCAAGCGGATACACATCAAGGAATATTCCAAGATCACATTTGATATTCTTAAGAGGTTCCTCTATAAATGTTGTTCCTTTCATCATAATTCTTGTTGTCATCAATGGATAATTCTTCATTGTTTCAACATTGGCAATTGAATACTTATCGCTGTAATCTCTTTTAATAACTTCCATCATCTTGTCGAAATCTTTTCTAGGAAGCATTACATCAATATCATCATCCCATGGAATGAATCCCTTATGTCTTATTGCCCCGATTCCTGATCCGGCATCACCAAACCATGTAAGATTATTCTCGTCACACACTTTGATGAAATCTCTAAGAATTTCCATCTCTGTCTGCTGTACCTTTTTAAGGGTTGCCTCATCGTATTCTTTCATCGTTAACTCCTATCCCTGCTTCATATTATTAGATTCTTCACTCTTGCTGTATGCCTTAGTAAGCATTTTAGCAATACATTTGGGCCAGAACTTCTGATACATAATGTAATCTTCTTCAGATCTCTTATTATCATTAAGAATCTTAGTTGTCTCTGAGTCCTCATGTATTCTGTGATATGTGAGTATCTTATTACAGAATATAAAGTCTCCCTTAAGCTTTGATAATCTCTCCCATGCTTCCCAGTCTTCATCAGCTCTGAATCCATTAAGGAATACCTGCTTCATAAGATTAGGTCTGTAATATGTTGCTGATGGACAACATATTGGTGAGCCAAGCGATAACACTCTTCTTCTTATAAATCTGCTTCCCCACATTGCCTTTGGACGCATTATGAAAAGCATTATTCTCTTTACTTTAAGAATCTTATTGGTTGTTACAATCTCGCCATTTCTTATCTCTGCATAATCGGTAAAGAAAAGCAGCGGCTTTTTAGCTTTAGCTGTATACGCTAACAGATTCTCTACATATTCAGGCGCATATTTATCATCCTGATGAGCTATAGTGACATAATCTGTCTGTACTTTAGAATAAGCAAAATTCCAATCCTGTGTAATTCCGCTTTCTCCCTCATTGACATACACCTTTAAATTATATTTTGCTGCTATGTCGTCAATATACTTATTAGGTGTAGATGTAGCAATAAATATCTCTGACTTTACAGTCTGTTCCATAAGTGATGTAATACACTCTTCAAGATATGGACTCTCCTTATAAGCGCATATCGCAAATGTATGATTAGTATTGACATGTTCCTTTGTCATTATAGTTCCTCCAAACGCCTTGTTTTAAGCATATGTATTTTCATACTATCTTCTACAGATACTCATTCTTTCCTTCTTCACGAAGCTTTGCAAGCACCTGCTTGATTTCGCCTGCATTCTCTTTAGTTGTAATAAGAGTTGCATCTTTAGTATCAACAACTACGATATCTCTTAAACCAACTGTGGCAATAAGTTTTTCGCCACCTTCTATTACACAGCCCCTAGTATTAACTGCAACTACATTGCCGTTAATTACATTGCTGTTATCATCATTCTTCTTGATTCTTCCTACTGCAAGCCATGAACCTACATCATCCCAACCGAAGTTGCCTGGAAGTGTGTAGATAGAATCTGCCTTCTCCATAATACCGTAGTCAACTGACTGTGACTCAAGATTAGGGAATTCTGCCTCAAGCACTGCATTTTCATCTGCTGTTCCAACTGCTGCCTTAATCTTTAATAAGCCTTCATATGTATCCGGCATGAACTTCTTAAAGCAGTCTAATATTGTAGATACCTTCCATACGAACATTCCACTGTTCCACAGATATGTTCCGTCAGCAAGATATGATTTAGCTGTCTCAAGGTCTGGCTTCTCAACGAACTTTTCAACTGAATAAGCATTATTCTTCTTGTCATCCTGATTATACTTAATATAACCATAGCCTGTCTCTGGATAATTCGGAGTAATACCTACCGTTACAAGGTTAGCCCCCTCTTCTGCAATCTGAACAGCTTCTTTAAATGTATCTGCAAACACTTCATTATTCTTAATAAGGTGGTCTGATGGAAGTACAATCATAACTGCATCATCATATTTGCTTGCAACATGAACTGCTCCAAGACCTACACATGGTGCTGTATTTCTTCCAATAGGCTCACATAAGATATTCTCCTCTGGAATACCTGGAAGCTGCTGCTTTACAAGTTCTCTGTAGTTCTTGTTAGTAGCAACATAAACATCCTTAATATCAACCAATGGGCTGATTCGCTCTACCGTGAGCTGTATCATAGTCTTTCCGTCATCTGTAAGAGAAAGGAACTGTTTTGGCATATTAACACGGCTCTTTGGCCAGAATCGCTCTCCCTTACCACCTGCCATAATAAGTGCTGTAGTCTTCATAAATTCCTCCTTGTTTTGCGAAGCAAAATCCTAACCCCTCTGGTGAGGAGAGGAATTTGCATCCTTGTTCTGCCATATTGTTTTAACCATCAATTACGACATCTGTCTGTGCATCATAATATTTACCATCAGCTCTGATAGCACATCTATATGTGCCGCTTTCCATATCTGTTGTATCTATTCCACAAAAAAACGGTGCATAGTTAATGTTCTTATCCACACCTTTTCTTAAATGAAATACTCTGTCACATACTGACTGTGCCTTAATCCTATAACAATTCTGTTCATTCCACAGAAAAATTACGGGATTATAATACACTTTATTTCCGTTATATGCAAATCCCCTAAGCTGCATATCATCATGATACCCTGTTTCTGTCACCTTAACTGTAGGTGATACTTCCATATATCCTGCAGCCGGCCTTAATCTGTCAGCTTTCTGAGGTTTTCTGTATATTACAGAATATATCTCATCTCCGAATCTGTAGTTATTCTCCGTCTGCGTAAGAAGCGGACTATAGAAAGGGTCATATTTCTCAAGCTTTGGATGTTTTTCATATGTCATATCCCTTGCATGCATATTACGTCTGTTCTTTTCTTCATCAACCTCATCATCACCTCTTGAGAATGATTCATGGTGAAAAAGAACCACGTCATTTCTTAAGACATTGTAATATCCCTGTTCATAGAGAGTCAGGCATATATCAACATCATTATGTGTTACTTCAAATGCTTCATCAAATCCACCAGCTTTATCGAATTTAGTCTTCTCAATCATAAAGCATGCTCCTGTAACACACAGGCAGTCATAATCAGCGTAATTCCTGTGAGCCTTGATATTCTCATCATCAACTGCCTTCGCATACAGATGTGCAAAACAGCTTGATTCATAATTAATTACACCCACATGCTGGATATATGATGAGTCCGGATACAGAAGCTTTGCACCAACCGCGCCGGTACTTTCCTGCTTTGCCTGTCCGACAAGTACTGAAAGCCAGTCTGTGTCTTCATAATCCTGTCCGATTATTTCAATATCATCATTAAGGAACAGCAACAGATTACCTTTTGCTTTAGCTGCTCCAATATTACACATATGTGAGAAATTAAAATCTGCCTTTTCATACACATATGATGCCTGTCCTTCAAATGTATCTACAAGCTCCTGATACTTTTTTATGTTACTGTCGTTACTTCCATTGTCAACAACTACAATTTCATAATTGATATATTTTGTAAACCTGCATATACTTTGTAAACAGCATTTTAATATATCCGGATTATCCTTTGATGGAATAATTATGCTTACCAGATTATCTTCATCCGGAATGTAATGCACATGCTCAACAACCGCGTCATGCTTATCAGGTACAATATTCACATTAATGCCTGACTTATTAAGAAGCATTTTCTTAAAATCAGCCTTTCTGTAAGCAGAATCCATGTCTGAATTATTCTCAGTTCTTGTGTCCTTAACAAGTACCTGATGAATATGTCCAGCATTTTCCGACTTACACTCTGACAGAATCATTAAAGACAATTCATAATAATTAACCTTACTGCCCTCTCCCTGATTCTTCATACATCCATTAATTGCATCAATCAGCATATTCTTTTCGGCTGTAAAAGCATTTCCAATATAATTATAAGACAGCAGCGTATCCCATGAATAATCGGGCTTACAATTTGGAAGCATACATCCAGCTTGCGAATCATATTGTTCTGAATCTGTGTATACATAGCTAAGATTTCGCCCAGCCTTTTTCTGAGTCCTTATATAATGCGATACAATCCCTGCAAACTCTTTATCAAATTCACAGTTTTCATCACACACAGCAATATATTCAGCATTCATGCCAGACACCTCTGCCATCAGGCTTTCATAGTTCTCACAATGACTGCATATTTCTACACAATCTGCCTTATTATCAGTAATACGCTGTTTTGGTGCAATATTTTTCTGATAATTGCCATAGGCTTTCACATCTGTCATATTCTGATGCATCTTCTGGTGTAATGCATATCCGAATGTCTTAAAGCCTTCTTTTCCAATAATCTGCGCTGCTCTCGTTAAAAACATCTTTACCTCTAATAATTACTCTAATTCCAGTGTATATGACTCTGTATTAAGAGGGAAATTCCTGTTATAGAAAGGATCTCCTTCATCTAATTCTTTCTGCCATTTACTCTTGAACGTCTCAATCTCACCCTTGAATCTTAACTGCTTTTCTTCAGTATCCTCATAACCTCTTGACTTAGATTCATAATGATACCACTGTGAAAATGCGTCATAAACCACAAGATATCCCTTACTTCTGACTTTCATACAGAAATCAACATCATTGAATGCAACAGCATATTCTTCACATAAACCGCCAACTTCGTTATAGATATCCTTGGATATCATAAGGCATGCAGCCGTAACTGCAGAATAATCGCTTGAAAGATATGCCCTTGACATATATCCGTACTGGTTAGCATCTAATCCAATAAATGCATGTCCTGCAATTCCACCAAGACCGATAATTACACCGGCATGCTGTATTGTTCCATCCGGATACAATAACTTGGCACCAACGATTCCTACATCCGGACGCATGCAGTAACCAAGCATGTCTGATATAGAATCCGGAGCAATCATCTCTGTATCATTATTAAGAAGTAAAATGTAATCACCCTTTGCTTCCTTGACACCAAAATTATTAATTGCAGAATAGTTAAATTCACTCTTCCACATCAATACCCTGACATCAGAATATTCTTTCTGAATACTGTCATAATATTCAAATGTTTCTTTCTGCGTACTGTTATTCTCAACAATAATAACTTCTATATTCTTATAAGTATTGACATTAAACAGTGAACGTACACATTTATCAAGATCATCAATATGATCCTTATTAGGAATTACAATTGAAACAAGAGGATTTCCCGGTGTTTCATATATAACCCTGCTTCCTCCAAATAACTTGCTAAGTTCAACCTTACCCGGTATTCCAAGTCTCTTAAGATGATCCTCAACAGCCTTTCTTCCTGCTTCATGGCAGTATGCCTTACTTGCAGGATTAGCTGCTGTAGAATTATCATGCATTCTCCAATGATATAATATCTTGGCAATATGCCTAGTCTTACGGGCTTTTTCTGTACATCTTAATATAACATCATAATCCTGTGCCCCGTCATACTCAGCCTTAAATCCGCCAATTTCCTTAAGCAGCTCTGTCTTGACACAGAAAAAATGTGTTATATAGTTATGTGATCTTAACAAATCAATATTGTAATCTGGCTTAAAATTAGGATCAACATTTATCCAGTCTGGTCCTAATATCTTATCTTCATCTGTATATACAGCATCAACAAGCTTATCCTGAAACGCCTTAACAACTTCATATAAAGCATCCGGTTCTAATGTGTCATCATGATCAAGAAGACCTGTTATCTCACCATCAGCCAGTTCAAATGCTGCATTAGTGTTGCCTGCAATTCCCTTATTACTATCTAACAGCTTATATATTATTCTTGAATCCTTATTGTGATATTCCTCAAGAACCTTCTCAAGCTTTGCATTTCCGCAGCTGCCATCCGCTATACACAGCTGCCAGTTACTATATGACTGGTCAATCACTGACTGAATCATCTCTTCAAGATACTTAACAGGTGTATTGTATGTTGGAACAATAATACTTATCTTAGGTTCATAATCAAACTTAGCTTTCTTCTGGTTATCCAGTTCTTCCTGTGTAACTTTATGAATTGCAAACCATTTCTTATATATCTCAGCCTGATCCATGACACCATATAATCCGCCATACACATACTCTTTAAGATCTTTGAATCCATATAATCTTATATGATGGCAGAGACGTGCAACATTATGTGGTGTGATAGCCTTAATCATTCTCTTAGCTTTATCTATATTGTAAACTCTTCTCTGTCTTTTAATCTCTTGGTCTATATTAATATCAATATTCTTAGCATCTGACTTAAAATGTAATACATATCCCGGTTTCTCGTCTATTGTAATAGTAAATCCAACGGCTTTCTTCTCATCTTCTGTATAACCATTATCAATTAAGTCAAGACGCTCACAACGCATGTTCTTGAATTCAAGCGGATTATTATTAACATCTGTCATGTCGATTGTCACATCGCCTTCCTGTGCAACACCCCATCCTGCTACTCTGTAAACATGCTTATCATCAGTAGTCTTTTCTGGCCATATTCTGTCTATATTATACTGTAATATCTGATCCTGTATTGTATATACAACATCCTTTTCATCAGCACTCGCAATCTGGCTTCTTACCCCCGCATCAACGACATACAGTTCAATACTCTTAACATCACTCTTATTAACATCTGCTTTAATAATGAATCCTATCTTACAGTCTCTTTTAAGACTATTACTTATAAGAAGATCCAGCTTGTCCTCTCTTGTTATATGCTGGATGCTACACTCTGTCTTTTCCCCATTAATAAATAATTCAAATGAATAATCATCAAAATCCTTAGGAATATACCAGCCTGCAATTCTGATATGAAGTTTTCCATGATTATCTGAAAGCTGTATATTAATTACATTATCACTCTTTTTCATAGCCACTACCTTTCAATTAACAGTTCTTCCATGTATGTTCAATTCTTGCAACACCCATATCTTCAATTCCTGATACAACATTAAACCTTGCTGCTTCTTTATAATAATCAATTGGTGTTCCATCAGCTTTCTCAAGCACTATATCAACCCAGTACTGGCTTCTTGTAAGTGTCATACTGTCAAACTCAATAACAATCTTTCCATCTTTCTCAAGGTCAAATGCATCAAGTCTGTCTATCTTAGTACTGCTTCCGCTGCATAACTGACCATCAATTCTGTAAATCATGTATCTTGCATGAACATCTTTTACGGGAGTCTCAACAGAATAATCTATCTCTATTACGGCTTTTCTTCCAGTCTCAAGTGTCTCTGTTCTCTTGCCATCATCACAAGATAAGATAACATCATTAATTCTCGCCTCAAAACTTCCGTAACGCTTATCGTTACCGCCTTCTTTATTCTCTTCCTCGGCCTTCTTAAGTCTTCTCTGCTCTGCTTCAATTCTTAAGATTCTGGCTCTCTCCTGCTCGTCCTTGCTTAATCTTTCCTGATTCATATAATCAAGATAAGCAATATCAACCTCTCTTGGATCACCTTCCTGCTCAATCTGACCATCTTTAATCCAGATTGACTTGTCGCAGATTTCTTCAATCTGTCCAAGAGCATGTGATACTATAATAATAGTTGTTCCATTAGCCTTAATCTCTCTTAACTTATTGAAACATTTTGCCTGGAAATTCGCATCACCAACGGCAAGAATCTCATCAATAAGAAGAATATCTGCATTAACATTAATGGCTACTGAGAACGCAAGTCTCATATACATACCTGATGAATATGTTCTTACAGGATTATCAATAAACTGCTGTAATTCTGAAAACTCGATAATATCCTCAAGTCTTTCATCTATCTCTTTCTTAGTAAGACCAAATATCGCCGCATTAGTATATATATTCTCTCTTCCACTCATATCTGGATGAAATCCGGCACCAAGCTCAAGAAGGCTCGATACTCTTCCACACATCTCAATAGAACCACTGTCAGGATATATAATCTTGGTTAAAAGCTTAAGAGTTGTACTCTTACCACAGCCATTTCTTCCAATAAGGCCTACTGCCTCACCCTTCTTTACTGAAAAGCTTATATCATTAAGAACAACTCTGTTTTCATATCTGTTTCTCTTCCAGAACAGCATTTTCTCTTTAAGTTCATTGCCCTTATCAAAATACACTTTAAAGCTCTTGGATACATTCCTTACTTCAATTGAATTCTCATTGTTAAGCATACTTATCTCACTTTCTTAAACATTAAAACTCTTCTGCGAATCCGCGCTGAAGTCTTCTGAATATAATTGCTCCCAGAATAACAAAAACAACGCCTGTTATAATTGCAACCAATAATGTAGACAAATCCGGAATCTGCTTATAATAAAGAATTTGTCTGTATATATTGATGATTGGTGTCATTGGATTCAAATTGAATATTGTCTTTAATATCTGTGGAACATTAGCATTCTCCACCATATCAGCGCCGTACATAACTGGTGTCATGTACTGTAATGCCATAACTACAATTCCAAGAATGTACTGTAAATCTCTAAGATATACAGTAAGTGCAGAAACTATAAGTCCAATTCCAAGACATAATATATATTCAACAATCATTACGACAGGAAGATATAATAATGCAACCGGATTAATTCCTCTTCCTGAGAAAATAAGTACAATAAACACAACAACAAATGTAAGAATCATGTTAATGAATGCACTTGTTACTGTAGATATTGGAATAACTTCTCTTGGGAAATATATTTTCTTAACCATGTTAGATTCACGCATTATACATGTTGAACCATCCTGAACACTTGAACCGAAGAACATCCATGGTACAAGTGCTACGAAAAGGAACAGATAATACTGCTCATAATTGGCTCTCATAATTATTGAGAAAACCAGTGTAAACACTAAAAGCTGTAACAGTGGGTTAATAAATGTCCACATAAATCCAAGCATTGAGCCCTTGTATCTTCCTCGTAAATCTTTCTTCACCAGAGAAAATATCATCTCTCTGTATTCATACATTTCCTTTAAATGTTTCATAAATCCTCCATTTAATTATGGCTGTTAGAAATTCGCATATAAGAATCCGCTTCCAGCGTCACTTGCGTATCCCAGAACAAATATTGCTACTATAATACCGTAATATATAAGCCATCTTACGGCTATTGGTTTTGCTGCTACGGCAGCTCTTATCTGTACTCCTCTTTCCTTTAGAATGCTTATTATTAATACAACAATGCATCCTGCTAAAAGAATTATGTAATCAACCGATGTTAAACCAATACACTTAAACATCTGTGCATTAAGCTGGTCAAACCTTAATTCTGTAAACATCCGCTTTATCATTCTGATTGCAGACCCCATACCTGCTGCGCTGCAATCAAATACCCATCCAATATTGACAAGTATAAATGTTCTTAATACCTGTACACACTGCCACCACTTCTTATGTGGATCAATATGACATGCATGTAAACATTTTTTATAAAGAGGTTCTGCGAGGTTACTGAATGCTATTATCACGCCATTATACATACCGTACATGATATAACGCCATTCTGCACCATGCCATATACCTACTATGAAGAATATCAGAAGATTAGAAAGACATATTGGGAGAGTCTTTCCAAGATGATCTCCAAGATGCTTCTTGCCCCACTTTCCGAACTTGTTCATAGCCTTTGATAAGCAGAATGGATAGAAGACATAATCCTTCATCCATGTACCTAGTGTAATATGCCACCTTCTCCAGAACTCTCCGATTGATTTACTAAAATATGGCTGTCTGAAGTTCTCATCCATAGTTACACCAAAAAGCTGTGCAACACCTATTACTATATCAATACCGCCTGAGAAATCAGCATATAACTGGATTGAATACATAAGCACCGCTATTATTGCCATTGCTCCCCCGTATTCATCAGGCTTGTTAAATATCATTGCCACAAATACTCCAGCCCTGTCTGCAAGAACCATCTTCTTAAACAAACCCCAGAATATTCTCTGAATTCCAAACTGTACATTCTGAAGATTAAATGCATTGCCTGCAAAAAGTGTTTTCTTCAGCTTATCAAATCTTCCAATAGGTCCCTGCATAATCTGTGGGAAGAATGATACGAAAAGACATATCCTGAATGGATTCTTTTCTGCTCTGTATTTTCCCTGATATATATCAATAACATAAGATATTGACTGAAATGTAAAGAATGATAAG
>OGJR01001825.1_pt1 | contig 12406 bp, 9 predicted proteins | sample 1572301 | NCBI WGS metagenome assembly OGJR01 (sample SAMEA2582083, study PRJEB24529) | metagenome | biome: Human gut stool | place: China | collected 2011 | reverse complement strand
TATCAATAATCTCTTTGACATCTATGCATAATTTAATGAAAATACTTATTTTCTAATGTTTTAACATAATTATATAATGCACTGTTATGTTTTTTTACCGCATACCAGACATAGTCATATTGTATTCTGTCTTTACAAACCTCCAGCTTATGAGATACGCCATTCTCATCACTAAATATAATATAACTTGACCAGCCCTGTGTTGGCTCGAAATTTTTTTGTTTTACCTTTGTATCATTTAATTTTTCAATAATATTATTACATTCTTCTTTTGATATATCATACACATTTCCGGTACTTCCTGAGGTTATTGTATATTTGGAAGCGCTTTCATACTTTAAATCCAGCGATTTGTATGAATTATTGTTAATCACCATATACAACACGATTCCTATAATGACAATTCCTATAACACATGACACTGTTATTATAATTTTATTTATCTTTTTACTCTTCATTCAAATACCCCCTTATTCTTCTGTTATTCACGAATCTGTTTCTTTAATTTAACTATACAGAAATAGATATATTTTTGCAATACATTTTTCAAGTATAATTAACGCAAAAAACGGCAGAAATCTCTTTCTGCCGTTTCACTAACATATATTATCACCCTAAGAAGCTTGCTCAAACTGCGAATTATAAAGGTCAGCATAGAAACCGTTCTTGGCAAGAAGCTCATCATGAGTTCCCTGCTCAACAATATCTCCATCCTTCATAACAAGTATCACGTCAGCATCTTTGATGGTTGAAAGTCTGTGTGCAATAATAAAGCTTGTTCTGCCCTTCATCAGATTATCCATAGCCTTCTGGATTCGCTCCTCTGTTCTTGTATCAACAGAAGATGTTGCTTCATCAAGAATAAGGATTGGATTATCTGCAAGGATTGCTCTTGCAATTGTAAGAAGCTGCTTCTGTCCCTGTGAGACATTGCTTGCGTCCTCGTTAAGCTCACAATCATAACCACCCGGAAGTGTCTCAATAAAGTGATGTGCATTAGCTGCCTTGGCTGCTGCAATAACTTCCTCATCAGTTGCATCAAGCTTTCCGTATCTGATATTCTCCATAATTGTACCCTTATAGAGCCATGTATCCTGAAGAACCATTCCAAATGCGTCTCTTAGTTCTCTTCTATTAAAATCCTTAACATTATGTCCGTCAACAAGAATTGCTCCATCATTAACATCGTAAAATCGCATAAGCAGCTTAACAATAGTGGTCTTACCTGCACCTGTCGGTCCTACGATAGCAACCTTCTGTCCAGGCTTAACATTTACACTAAAATTCTTAATGATAGTCTGGTTCTCATTATATCCGAATCTTACATGCTCGAAATCAACCTCGCCCTTAATTCCTTCTGTAGAAACAGGATTCTTAACAGTCTGGTCTTCCTCTTCTTCATCAAGAAATTCAAATACTCTCTCAGAAGCTGCTGCCATAGACTGTACCTGATTGATAACCTGGGCAATCTGCTGGATTGGCTGAGTGAAATTCTTCACATACTGGATAAATGCCTGAATATCACCGATTGTTATAACATTTTTAATAGCAAGAAGACCACCGGTTAATGCAACACATGCGTAACCTAAGTTACCTACAAACATCATGATTGGCTGCATCATTCCTGAAAGAAACTGTGACTTCCATGCTGAACCGTAGAGGACATCATTAGTCTTGTTAAATGAATCAACCATATCCTTTTCTTTATTAAATGACTTAACAATCATATGTCCGCCATAAGTCTCCTCAATCTGTCCGTTAATATGTCCAAGATACTCCTGCTGTGTTTTGAAATATCCCTGTGACTTCTTAACAACGAAAGAAACAAGTCCGACTGATATTGGAAGTATTATAACCGCAATAAGTGTCATAAGCGGTGAAATGCTTAACATCATAACAAGAACACCAATCATAGTAGTTAAAGATGTAATGATTGTTGTAATACTCTGGTTAAGTCCCATTCCAAGTGTATCAACATCGTTAGTAATTCTTGATAACACCTCACCATATGTCCTGCTCTCGAAATACTTCATAGGCATACGGTTAATCTTCTCGCTGATTTCTTTTCTTAATCTGTAGCAGACCTTCTGTGTAATGCCTGTCATTATCCAGCCCTGTACAAAGTTAAATACTGCACTTGCGGCATACAGACAAAGCACGAATATAAGAATTGTTCCAATCTTTCCAAAGTCAATTCCGCCAGTTCCACCGATTTTCTTTACAAGACCTTCTGACAGAGCTGTAGTTGCCTTACCAAGAACCTTCGGACCTACAACAGAAAATACTGTTGAGCATACAGCCATAACTGCAACAAATATTATCGCAATCTTATAGCTTCCAATATATCTTATAAGCTTTCCTATTGATCCTTTGAAATCCTTGGCTTTCTCAACAGGTGCCATTCCTCTTCCCGGAGGTCCCATTCTTCTTTTCGGTGGCATTTTGATATTTTTATTATCTTCCATACTGACTAGGCCTCCTTTCCAAGCTCTTTAGCAGAAAGCTGTGAACTTGCAATCTGCTGATATGTCTCACATGTCTTCATAAGTTCTTCATGCGTTCCCTTGCCAACAATCTTACCATCATCCATAACAAGAATCTGATCTGCATGAAGGATTGTGCTGATTCGCTGAGCTACAATAATAACAGTGGCATCAGACACATTTGCAGCAAGCTCCTTACGAAGAATTGCATCAGTCTTTAAATCAAGTGCTGAAAAACTGTCATCAAATATAAACACTCTTGGGTGCTTTGCTATTGCTCTTGCAATCGAAAGTCTCTGCTTCTGACCACCTGAAACATTAGTACCGCCCTGTGCTATAGGACTGTCATACTTCTCAGCCTTATTATCAATGAACTCAGTTGCCTGTGCAATCTGTGCTGCCTTAACGACATCTTCATCGCTTGCATCAGGATTACCGAATCTTAAGTTACTTGCAATAGTACCAGAGAAAAGTATTCCCTTCTGAGGCACGTAACCAAGCTCACTTCTTAAGTCATGCATAGAAATATTTCTTATATCATGACCATCAATAGTAATGCTTCCTCCTGTAACATCATACAATCTTGGAATAAGATTAACGAGCGTTGACTTTCCACAACCCGTACTTCCTATAATTGCTGTAGTCTTACCCGGCTCTGCTTTAAATGTAATATCCTCAAGTGCGTTCGCTTTAGCACCCGGATACATGAAATTAACATGATTAAACTCAACTACACCCTTTGCAGACTCAATTGTCTCAGGATTCTCAGAGTCTTCTATTGAAGAATGTGTATTAATAACTTCATCTATACGGTCAGCTGCAACCATCGCTCTTGGAAGCATTACAGACATCATTGTAAGCATAAGGAATGACATAACTATAAGCATCGAATATGTTATAAATGCAGTCATAGAACCTACCTGCATAACTCCGGCATCAATTCTGTGTGCGGCAACCCACACGATAAGAACTGATAAACCATTCATAATAAGCATCATGCTTGGCATCATGAATGTCATTGTTCTGTTAGTAAAGAGCATTGTCTTAGTAAGCTTCTTATTAGCTTCATCAAATCTTTCCTCTTCCTTCTTCTCTCTTCCAAAGGCTCTTATTACAGAAAGACCTGTAAGAATCTCTCTGGATACAAGATTGACATTATCTACCAGCTTCTGCATAAGCTTAAACTTAGGCATCGCAATTACCATAAGAAGCATTACAAATGCAATGATAACCGCAACAGCCATAACTATAACCCAGCCCATGCCGGCTCCTGTTCCAACAACCTTTATAATTCCTCCAACACCAAGAATTGGTGCATACAGAATCATTCTCAGCATAATAACCGTAACCATCTGAACCTGCTGTACATCATTAGTTGTTCTTGTGATAAGTGATGCTGTAGAGAATTTGTCCATCTCAGCATTAGAGAATCCCATGACATTAGAATACAGTTTTCCTCTCATATCTCTTGCAACGCCTGCACCAACTCTTGATGCAAGGAAGCCTATACATACAGAAGTAACCGCCATAAGAAGTGCCATGGCAACCATCTTAAGACCAGCTGCCCACAGATACTTAGTCTGGATAGAATCCATGTCCATTCCTGCCTTGGCATCCATGCTCTTTGCATAAGCAACGCCCATAGACGAAACAAGAGTCTTTCCCATGGTATCAATAGTCTTCTGGAATTCGCTTCGCATAGAAAGGATATCGTCTTTACTCATAGCCCCTGCACTATACATTGCCTTCACTATCTGTCTCATATCCACACATATAGTTTCAACCTCATTACCATCCGAATCTTCCATCATCTGTGTAAATGTAATGAGTTCCACACCCATAGATTTTCCAATATCTTCTACCGAAACATTTGCAAGCTGTTCTTCACTTACATGCATCTGCTCTGCCATACGGCTTTTGAATGCACTTTCAGTCACTGAAGACATCTGATTATTAATTATAAGTGCGGTAAAAAGCGTGTCATCTAAATCAGTCTTATTCTTAGAACCTTTGACACTTAATTCATAGACATTATCATCTTCATTATAAGAATACGACTGTTCCCACAGCTGTGCTTCTTCCTCTGTCATAAAAAGCTTCGCAGTGTCAAATTCTTCCTTGGTAATCTTTTCTGGCACAGTATGCTCTATGCCTCCATTCTGTATACCTGTATCAATGATATCTGAAGTATACGCAGGAAGCGACAAGTCACACACTGCCTGAACAATAAGCAGTGCAAATACCAGCACTACCGACTTCCAGTATGGCAGCACATTTTTAATAATTCTGCTCATAAACATTCTCCCATCTTTATTGATAAATATTTTCAAAAATCTGCTTTCAATAATAAATAAGCGTTTTTTATAATATCACTGATTTTCATCATAGTAAATTAATGTCAAATGTATTTTTATAAAGAATTTATAAAGAATGTTTGAATAATAACAATATATATGTTATTATACGCGCGAACGTCATCCGTTTTTCGGAGATGTATCTTAACAAGCCGGAAGGGCTGCATACCTTTCCGCAAAGGAGACAATATGAATACTATTAATGCAACTCGAACTTCTGCAACGAAGTTCAACACTAAGTACATGGTGGAGCTGGCACTTATGGTTGCGGTCATACTCGTTATGTCACTGACCCCATTAGGCTACATCCGTACCCCTGGACTTTCTATCACCCTTTTAACTGTTCCTGTAGCTGTAGGTGCTATCATCTTAGGACCTGTCGGCGGTTTAATCTGTGGTCTGGCATTCGGACTTACAAGCTTTTATCAGTGCTTCGTTGGAGGCGCAATGGGAACTGTTCTTCTCGGAATTAATCCATTTGGTACATTTGTAACAACAGTAGTAACAAGAACTCTTGAAGGCTTCCTTACAGGACTTATATTCAAGGGACTTCATAGTATTAAGGGAGTTAAGAAATTTTCTTATTATATAGCAAGTCTTTGCTGTCCTTTACTTAATACTTTATTATTCATGAGTTCACTTGTTCTCTTCTTCTATAATACAGATTATGTACAGGCCTTCGTTACTGCACTCGGAGCTAAGAACCCACTTATATTCGTAGTATTATTTGTTGGTGTTCAGGGACTTATAGAGGCAGGTATCTGCTTTATTGTTGCCAGTGTGGTTTCCCGTGCATTATATGCTGCACTTAAGCTTAACCAGAATTAACCAGTCACTTTGATTGAATAAATCGGACATTAATCAACGGAGGATTAGTTTTGTTTACAGAGATTTCAGTTAATGATATTAATGATTTTAGATTAGGTCATGCTTCCAATAAGGAAGCTGGCACAGGTGTAACTGTTATATATTTTCCAGACGGCGCTACAGCAGGCTGTGACATTAGCGGCGGCGGTCCAGCATCAAGAGAAACACCTCTTACTATGCCTATGACTGCTGACAATCCGATTAATGCCATCGTGCTGTCAGGTGGTTCAGCATACGGTCTTGCCGCATCTGACGGAGTTATGACATGTCTTGAAGAACATGGTATAGGATATAACACAGGCGTTTCACTTGTTCCGCTTGTATGTCAGTCATGCATATTTGATCTTGGATATGGAAGCTCTAAAATACGCCCGGACAGTACTATGGGATATGAGGCATGCATTCAGGCACTTATGAAGGCCGGTGTTGTCAATACTGATGCTTCCACCGCTGCCAATTCGGATAGCAGCGAACCCATTCAGGGCTGTATCGGTGCCGGAACAGGTGCAACTGTCGGAAAGATTATGGGAATGAAGCAGGCTGAAAAGTCAGGACTTGGAATATATTCAGTGAAAGCCGGCACATTTACAATGACAGCAATTGTTGTTGTAAATGCACTTGGCGATATATCAGATTATGAAACCGGTAAAAAGCTTGCCGGACTTAAGAACGCTGACAGAACCGAGTATGTAAGCTGTGAAGAAGCACTTTATCAGTTCATGGCACCTCGCGATATGTTCACAGGCAACACAACTATCGGTGCGGTTATAACTAACGCTGCATTTAACAAGGCTGAACTTAACAAAATTGCATCTATGACAAGAAATGCGTATGCACGCTGCATTAACCCAGTCGGTACAATGGCAGACGGAGATACAATCTATGCTGCAAGCACTGCAAAACGAGGCGACAGCGAAGCTGTACATGTTGATATCAACTTTGCAGGAACACTTGCTGCCCGCGTTATGTCCGCTGCAATTAAGAATGCTGTAATGAATTCCAAAATATCTGATGAAGAATTTTTAAACATGGTAAAGTAATACATGAAATAATCCCCGATAAGCTGCAGTTTTGGCAGTCTTACCGGGGATTTTTTTATTATCTTTATTTTTACATTTTAATTATTCACAAAGCTTAGAAAATGCATCTGCAACAAACTGTACCTTAGTTCCTATAATAACCTGTACAGATGTCTTTCCAGGTTTCATAACACCAGCAACACCAGCTGATTTAATAACCTTATCATTAACAAGTGTAATATCCTTTACTTCAAGTCTCAGTCTTGTAATACAATTATCTATGCTTGCAATGTTCTCTTTTCCGCCACAGCCTTCAAGAATTGTCTTTGCAATTGTTGTATAATCGTCACTTGCAAGTTCAACTTTCTTTTCTGCTTCTATATCATCATCTTCTCTGCCTGGAGTCTTTAAATCCCATTTCTTAATGGCAAATAAGAATACAAAATAGAATACGAAGAATGCTGCTATACCAAGAGGAATTATCAACCATGTCTTCTGTGCTGCCGGAAGAGATGATGAGAATAACAGGTCAGTAGCACCTGCTGAGAAACTAAATCCTGCTCTGAAGCCTAATGCAACTGTAATCATTGTAAATATACCATAAAGAAGTGCATAGATAACATAGAGTCCAGGAGCAAGGAACATGAAACCAAATTCAAATGGTTCTGTAACACCACAGATAAATGCACATAATGCTGCAGAAGCAACAAGTCCTATAGCTACTTTTTTCTTAGCTGGCTTTGCACATTTAATCATTGCTAAAGCTGCACCTGGAATACCAAACATCATACATGGGAAGAAGCCTGACATATACATTCCAAGACTCCATGAAACATCACTTGATGTTTGTCCTGCCCAGAAGTGCTGTAAATCTCCAAGTCCGATAGTGTCAAACCAGAATACGTTGTTCAACGCATGGTGTAATCCGGTAGGAATTAACAATCTGTTCAAGAATGCATAGATACCTGCACCAACAATATCAAGCTTTACAATTGCCTTACCAACGCTTACTAATGCGCTGAACAGTAATGGCCATACAAATAATAAAACAACAGATACAAGAATTGATACTACTCCTGAAACAATTGCTACGCATCGTTTTCCACTAAAGAAAGATAACCAGTTTGGTAATTTTGTATCTTTAAACTTGTTATAACACATAGCACCGATTATACCAGCAAGAATACCAATAAATGGATTCTCAATCTTGTTAAATGCAAGAGTTTTAGTTGCACTGTCTGCTATAGAAGGTATAATTACTGTAACAAACTTTGTAGAAAGAAGTGTTGTCATCATAAGCCACGAAGCAAGTGCCGCAATTCCTCCGGTACCATCATTTTTATCTGACATACCTACACCGACACCAATTACAAAAAGGATTGCCATGTTATCAATTAAAGCTCCACCAGCTTTTACAAGAAACAGACCAATCATATCAGCTGCGCCCTTAATATCTCCACCCTGCATAGTTTCTGGACACAGCATATAACCGATACCCATAAGGATACCACATATAGGCAGTACTGCCACAGGAAGCATTAACGCTTTTCCCAGTTTTTGAAGAAATTTCATACTTTTCTCCTCCTTTACATCATTATTAATCGGGGTAATCCCAATCACGCACATTGTGAAGTCCTGAGTAATTATGATATTTTCAGGACTTCATCATCAATAGATACCTCACCCTCCTTTATTAGATTAATTTTATTATAATCGTCGGTATTGCATATAAGGACTGGTGTAATCGTATCCAATCCTGCCGACTTTATTTTTTCAAGATCAGCCTCTAAAAGTAAATCACCCTTTTTTACCTGCTGACCACCTGAAACATGTGAAATAAATGGTTCTCCCTTGAGCGTTACCGTATCTAGCCCAATATGTATCAGTAATTCCGTTCCCTGACTGGTTGTCATTGTCACAGCATGAAGAGTATCAAACACCATTGAAATCTCACCATCTGCCGGAGCATATATCTTTCCTTCAGAAGGAATTACTGCAAATCCATCTCCAAGAACCTTTTCTGAAAATGTTGGATCTGAAACTTCAGTAATTGGCACCACTTTTCCTTTACATGGAGAATAAATAATATTATCCTTTGACTTTCCTTTGAAAAAACCTAGCATATTATCTCCTTTCCATCAATATATACTCTCTTAATATTCAATTCATCATCAATAAGCACGAAATCTGCTTGTTTTCCTACAGAAATACTTCCGACTTTATCATATATACCAATTTCCTTTGCCGGATTCTCTGTTGCACACATAACAGCTGTTTCTAATGAAATCCCTGCTTTTTTAACGACATATCGAAGACAATCCATTAAATTAGTTGCTGAGCCAGCAATTGTTCCATCATGTAAGGTTGCCAGATTACCTTTTACCACTACAGGCTGTCCTCCAAGAGTATATTCGCCATCCTCTAATCCTGTTGCTCTCATGCTGTCACTGATTAGTATTATGCGTCCCGCACCCAACATGGCAAATGTTGCCCGTATTACTGATGGATGAATATGAACTCCATCACATATCAGTTCTGCATGACATTGATATGAATCTCTTATTGCACCTATAACACCAGGCTTTCTATGATTCATAGGGGGCATTGCATTGTATAAATGTGTTGCATGAGTTACACCATGTTGAATTGCCTCCATCGCAGTATCATAATCCGCTGCTGTATGAGCAATCGACACCACAACATTATCTTTTACTTTATCTATGAAATTCATCGCACCCGGCTCTTCTGGTGCAATATCAACAATCTTTATTAAATCATGTGCAGCTTTCTGGAGTTCACAGAAATACTCATAATTACAATGCATAATATTCTCTGCTGCCTGTGCACCCTTTTTTTGTGGACTTATAAAAGGTCCCTCCATATTAATTCCTACCAGATGGGCTCCACCATTATATGAATACTCTCCCGCATTCTTCATAACTTCAACAAGTTCTTCCTTAGCTATCGTCATAGTTGCCGGACATATACTCGTCACTCCGACAGAAGCCTCATACCGGGAAATTATATCAAGTGCCTCTTTAGTTCCATCACACATATCTGCACCCTTGCATCCATGAAAATGAATATCAACAAGTCCGGGAATCATCTTAAGTCCTGTAGCATCTACTACTTCATTGTCAACATAATCAGGGGCTTCCAGCACTTTGGTGAATGTGCCGTTATCTACAACGACATCTCCCTTAACAAATACATTATCCTGTGTATAAACATCAGCATTCTTTATAATCATATCTTCACAACTTTCTATTCACCAAGTTAATATGCTTTAATAAATCTTACTAAGAGCTGCTTCATCTGCTACCAGTGTTACATCATTATGCAGCTGCAGAACTGATGCAGGAACATATGGTGTAATATGTCCAAAAAAGGCTTCTTTCACAATCTGTGCTTTATCTTCTCCACTTGCAACAACCAGAATCTTCTTTGCCTGCATTATTGTCTTGATTCCCATTGTGTATGCCTGTCTTGGAACATCTTCTGCTGATTCAAAAAACCTCTTATTAGCTTCTATTGTAGATTCTGTTAAATCAACACAATGAACCTGTTTTTCAAATGAATCTGATGGTTCATTAAATCCTATGTGTCCATTATGACCTATTCCAAGAAGTTGTAAATCAATACCACCAAGAGACTTAATCAGTTCAGAATATCTGTTACATTCTTTTTCCGAATCCTGCTCCATTCCATTAGGAATATGAGTATTATCAACTGATATATTCACATTATCAAATAAATTCTTATGCATAAAATAATAATAACTCTGATCATTGTCCTGACTGAGTCCCTTATACTCATCAAGATTAATAGTCTTAACTGCTGAAAAATCCAAGTCACCTTTTTTATACCATTCTACTAACTGCTTATATAACCCAACTGGCGTTGAACCAGTCGCAAGTCCAAGTACACATTCCGGCTTCATAATAATCTGTGCTGATATAATATTAGCTGCCTTTCTGCTCATATCAGCATAATCTTTTGCTTTATATATTTTCATCACTTATCACTCCATTTCACATATTCTGCTACGAACACCAAGTACCATTGATGGCGATACACTAAGCTCATCTATACCCATCTTAATAAATCTCTCTGTAAGAGTAGTATCTGCTCCAAGTTCTCCACAGATTCCTACCCATTTACCATGCTTATGTGCACCCTGTACGGTCATCTCAATCATCCTGAGAACTGCCTCGTGATGCGGATTATAAAATCTGTCCAGTCTGTTATTCTGCCTGTCAATTGCAAGTGTATACTGTGTAAGGTCATTAGTGCCTATACTAAAGAAATCTACAAGCTCTGCCAGTTCCTCACTTAGCATAACTGCCGCCGGTGTCTCTATCATAATTCCCTGCTCTGGAATCTCATATGGAATATTCTCATTCTCCAGTTCCTCTGCCACCTCAGCAACAATCTTCTTAATACTTACAACTTCTTCTACAGAAATAATCATTGGATACATTATAGATAAATTACCATATTTAGCAGCTCTTAATAATGCTCTCAACTGTGTTTTGAATATATCCGGCTGTTCCAGACATATTCTTATGGCACGATAACCCAGCGCAGGATTATCCTCCTTGCCAAGACCAAGATAATCTGCTTTTTTATCTGCTCCAATATCAAGTGTACGAATAACTACTTTTTTATCAGCCATCATCTGTAATACCTGACGATATGCATTAAACTGTTCTGTTTCGTCCGGAAGTTCATCTCTTCCAAGATACAGAAACTCACTTCTGAATAATCCTATTCCTTCAGCATCATTTTCTAATACATAAGCAACATCAGATACATTTCCAATGTTCGCATAAAGGTTAATCTTTCTGCCACTCTTTGTGACTGACTCTCTTCCTTTATAATTAGCAAGCAGCTTTTTCTGTTCCTGTTCCTTCTGCTGGGCTTCCTTAGCCTGTGCTATCTGATTCTCATCCGGATTCAGGTAGAAAATTCCATTCTGACCGTCTACAATTGCATTAACTCCATTGGGTAAGGATTCCAGCTCAATTGGTACACCAATTAATGCCGGAATATTCATCATTCTTGCAAGAATTGCTGTATGGGAATTAGCCGAACCATGTACAAGCACAAATGCTAAAATCTTATTCTTATCCATCTGTACAGTTTCACTCGGTGTCAAATCATCTGCCACAATAATTGATGGCTCTGTGTTTTCCCAGTCAGGCTGCTCTTCACCACTCAAATTACTCACCAGACGATTAGATATATCCTTTACATCCGCTGAACGCGCCCTCATGTAATCATCATCCATATTAGCAAACATGTCAGCAAAATTATCTCCTGTTATTGACACCGCATATTCTGCATTAACATTCTCATTGCATATCATATTATGAATAGCATCCTGATAATCTTCATCTTCAAGCATTATCTGATGCACTTCAAATATCTCTGCATTGACTTTACCAACCTCCTTTAATGCCTTATCATACAGTCTGGCAAGCTGTTGAAGCGTCTTTTCTTTAGCTTTGTCCAGACGTCTTAATTCTTCATCAACATTCTCAACATGTACACGCTTAATCAGACTTTCACTTTTCTTTAGAACATTAACTGGTCCGATAGCAGTACCCTTATATACTGATTTTCCAATATATTTCTCCATATTCTACCCTCTCAGATTCTAATAATAAACATTCCCCAGATG
>OGJR01001817.1_pt1 | contig 12446 bp, 9 predicted proteins | sample 1572301 | NCBI WGS metagenome assembly OGJR01 (sample SAMEA2582083, study PRJEB24529) | metagenome | biome: Human gut stool | place: China | collected 2011 | reverse complement strand
CCTGCATGGCCTACACCCACTGCCAGCCCGCCCAGCCCACCACCGTGGGCAAGCGTGCCACCCTGTGGGCCAACGAGCTGGTGATGGACCTGAAGGAGATCGACCATCGTCTGGCTACTCTGCAGCTGCGCGGCGTCAAGGGTACCACCGGTACCCAGGCATCCTTCATGGAGCTGTTCAAGGGCGATGCCGACAAGATCCGTGCAGTGGACGCTTCCATTGCTGAGGAGATGGGCTTTGACCCCAAGGCCGTCATCCCGGTGTCCGGCCAGACCTATAGCCGCAAGGTGGACGCCTTTGTGCTCAACGCACTGGCCGGCATCGGCCAGAGCTGCATGAAGTTTGCCACCGACCTGCGCCTGCTGGCTAACTTCAAGGAGATGGAGGAGCCGTTCGAGAAGAACCAGATCGGCTCTTCCGCCATGCCCTACAAGCGCAACCCCATGCGCTGCGAGCGTATCTGCGCCCTGAGCCGTTACCTGATGGTGGACGTGCTGAACCCCAGCTTCACCACCGGCACCCAGTGGTTCGAGCGCACCCTGGACGACAGCGCCAACAAGCGCGTGGCCATGGCCGAGGGCTTCCTGGCCACCGACGCCATCCTGAACATCATGCTCAACGTCACCGACGGCATCGTGGTGTACCCCAAGGTGGTGCGCAGCCGCCTGATGGCTGAGCTGCCCTTCATGGCCAGCGAGAACATCATGATGCAGGCCGTGGAAAAGGGCGGCAACCGTCAGGAGCTGCACGAGCGCCTGCGCCAGCACGCCATTGCCGCCGGCAAGCAGGTCAAGGAAGAAGGCCTGCCCAACGACATGGTGGACCGCATTGCTGCCGACCCCGCCTTTGGCCTGACCAAGGAGGAGATCGTGGCAGGTCTGGTGCCGGAGAACTTTGTGGGCCGTGCACCCCAGCAGGTGGAAGAGTTTGTGGCCAACGTGCTGCAGCCCATCTTTGACGCCAACCCCGATGCCGTGGAGCAGCACGCATCCCTGAGCGTCTGATGACAGTATAAATTGCAAAAAGGAGAAGCCCACGGGCTTCTCCTTTTTGCGTTTGCGCCTTGCACGATTTTGTCTGCCATGCTACACTGGGAGCAGAACATAAAAAGGAGTACCGCAGATGCGATTGGATAAATATCTGGCCGAGACGGCCCAGTGCACCCGCAGCGAGGCAAAGGCTCTGCTGGCCAAGGGCCGGGTGCAGGTGAACGGTGCCGTCTGCAAAAAAGGGGACACCCAGCTCAAAGAAACCGACACCGTGGCCGTGGACGGCAAGGCCCTGAACTACCGGCAGTTCGTCTATCTCATGCTCAACAAGCCGGAAGGCGTGGTGAGCGCATCCACCGATAAGCGGGACACCACGGTGGTGGACCTGGTGGGGGATGCCTACCCCCGGCGGGAGCTGTTCCCGGCGGGCCGTCTGGACAAGACCAGCACCGGCTTTGTGCTGCTGACCGATGACGGCGGATTTGCCCATGATATCCTTGCCCCGAAGCGCCATGTCTCCAAGACCTATACCGTCACGCTGGACACCCCCCTCACCGAGGAGATGCGCACCGGCTTTGCCGCGGGGGTCACGCTGGCCGACGGCACGGCCCTGTCCCCGGCCGAGGTGACCGCCCTTTCTCCGGACGGCCTGACCGTGCGGGTGGTGCTGAAGCAGGGGGTGTACCACCAGATCAAACGGATGTTCGGCGTGTACGGGGCCGGGGTGAACGGCCTGCACCGGGACGCCATCGGCGGGCTTGCACTGGACGAGAACCTTGCGCCGGGCCAGTGGCGGGAACTTTCGGACGATGAGGTGGCAGAAATTACCAGAGGATGAGGGCCGCTTTTCACCCGGATTTCAAAAAAACATCACATTTTAAAGCTAAAATAGTGCCAAGAACCACGCAAAAAAGCACTTTTTTGGCCTGCAAACGCCCCGAAAGATAATTTCAACAAGAAAGAATTATCTTTTTTGTTGAAATATGTTGCAAAAGTAAATTCTTTTGTGTAAAATATAGATTGTAATGCAGCGAAATTGGTAAAAATCACAGTCGCTGCCGCTGCGGTTTGCACAAACGAGGAAAAGGGGTAACCATTATGGCCAATAGAGTATTTCAAAGCGTGATCTACCAGATGAAAGATGCGATCAACCGGGTGGTCGGCGTGGTGGATGAGACCGGCGCTGTCATTTCCTGCTCGGAACTGAACCTGATCGGGGAAGTGCGCGACGGCTTTGTGGCGGAGCGCCTGACCGCAGGGGACCGCTTTGTGCGCGATGGTTACACCTACCAGCAGTTCTCCAGCGCAAAGCACAACGATTACGCGGTGTTCGTGGAAGGTGCCGACGAGACGGCCGGCCAGTTTGCCGCCGTGCTGTCCATCAGCCTGCAGAGCATCAAGCAGTATCATGACGAAAAGTTCGACAAGTCCAACTTCATCAAGAACGTGGTGCTGGACAACATCCTGCCCGGCGACATCTACGCCAAGGCCCGCGAGCTGCACTTTGCCACCGACGTTTCCCGCGTGGTGTTCATCGTGCGCGTGACTTCCGGCGGCGACATCTCGGCTTATGATGTGGTCAGCAGCCTGTTCCCGGACAAGCAGAAGGACTTTGTGTTCAACATCAGCGAGACGGATACCGTGCTGGTCAAGGAGATCCGCAAGGGCATCGACCGCACCGATATGGAAAAGCTGGCTGCCAGCATTGTGGATACCCTGTCCGGCGAGCATTACATCAAGGCCGTGGTCGGCATCGGCACCCCCATTTCCAACGTGAAGGATCTGGCCACCTCCTTCAAGGAGGCCCAGATCGCCATGGAAGTGAGCAAGGTGTTCGACACCGAGAAGCAGATCATCCGCTACGACAACCTCGGCATCGCCCGCCTGATCTACCAGCTGCCCACCACCGTGTGCGAGATGTTCCTGCGCGAGGTGTTCAAGCAGGGCAGCATCGAGAGCCTGGATCAGGAGACCCTGTTCACCATCCAGCGCTTCTTTGAGAACAACCTGAACGTTTCGGAAACCAGCCGCGGTCTGTTCGTGCACCGCAACACGCTGGTGTATCGTCTGGAAAAGATCAAAAAGCTGACCGGCCTGGACCTGCGTGAGTTCGACGACGCTATCGTCTTTAAGGTAGCGCTGATGGTCAAGAAGTACCTGTCCAACAACCCGGCCAAATATTGATGCAACCGCCGCACAGGGTTCCCTGTCCGGCACAGGAACCGGCCGCTCGACCCCGATGCTGGCCGGTTCTTTTTGCCTGTGGAAATGACCCCTTGCAGGCAGAACAGGCTGCAGGGGTCTTGACCATCAAAAAACTTTGATGTCAGGAGTAAAAGCGTTCTATGATTGATTTTGAACACGTCTCCAAAGAGTACAAAAAGGGCGGACGCCTGGCCCTGGAGGACATCAACCTCCATGTGGACGACGGCGAATTCGTCTTTCTGCTGGGCCATTCCGGTGCCGGCAAATCCACGCTGCTCAAGCTCATCCTGCGCGAGGAGCTGCCCACCTCCGGCAAGGTGACGGTGCTGGGCAAGGATGTTGCCCACCTGCGCCGCCGCAAGGTGCCCTACCTGCGCCGTCAGATGGGCATCATCTTCCAGGACTTCCGCCTCATCCCTTCCATGACGGTGTACGAGAACATCGCCTTTGCCATGCATGTGACCAACGTCAAGCGCAGCGTCATCCGGGAGCGGGTGGAATACATGCTGGAGCTGGTGCATCTGGAGGATAAGGCCAAGGTCTACCCGGACACCCTGTCCGGCGGTGAGCAGCAGCGCGTGGCCGTGGCCCGGGCCCTGGCCCACAGCCCCAAACTGGTGATCGCAGACGAGCCCACCGGCAACATCGACCCGGAGCTGAGCCTGGAAATGATGGAGCTGCTGGAGCGGGTGAGCCAGACCGGCATCACCGTGCTGGTGGTCACCCATGAGCACGAGCTGGTGCACCGCTTCCATCAGCGGGTGGTCACCCTGAAAAATGGCCGCATCATCTCGGATATCCCGGCAGACCCCGAAGCCATCGCCGCCCGCAGCGCCGCATCGGGAGAGTGGACAGAGCTCACCGAACCGGTGGACGACGAACCGGACGAGCAAAACGATGAAACGAAGGAAAAGGAGGCGGCGACGGTATGAGGATCTCGACCTTTTTCTTTCTGACCCGGCGCGGCCTGCGCAATCTGGGCAAGCACTGGGCCATGACCATTGCCTGCATCGCATCGTTGAGCGTGTGTATGACCCTGAACACCTTTGCCAGCCTGGCAGAGGTAAACGTGGACAGCATGGTGTCCTATCTGGGCAGCCAGAACGAGACCGTGGTGTACCTGGACCCTGACTGCGACGACGCCACCGCCACCCAGGTGGGAGAAAAGCTCTCTGCCATGCCGGGGGTCAGTGGGGTGCAGTATGTGTCCAAACAAGACGTGCTGAACATCTACCGGGGCTATATGGAAGACTATTCCTCCCTGTGGGACGAGTTCGAGAGCGACAACCCCTTTAAGGCAAACTACCGGGTCACCATTTCGGACCTGAGCCAGATGGCTGCCATGAGCAAAAAAATGCAGGCCATCCCCGGGGTGTACAGCGTGGCTGCTCCGGTGGAGATGACCAACGTGTTCGTGGAAGTGCAGCAGGCGGTCACCAAGGGCGGGCGGCTCATTGTACTGGTGCTGATGATCGTCAGTATCATCACCGTGGGCAGCACCATCCGCCTGAGCGTGTTTGCCCGCCGACGTGAGATCGAGATCATGAAATATGTGGGCGCCACCAATGCACTGGTCACCCTGCCCTTCGTCATTGAGGGCCTGACCATAGGCCTGATCTCCGGTGCACTGACCGCCGGGGTCAGCGTGGCGGCCTACTCCTATACCGTCAGTGCCGCCAGTACCCTGGGAGGCCTGTGGCAGATGCTCATGGGCCATGCCCTGGTGCCGGTGGCAAACGTCTGGCCCACCATCCTCACCTACAGCCTGGCGGGCGGCGCTCTGGTGGGCGGCCTGGGCAGCATGTTCTCCATCCGCAAGCATCTGAATGTCTGACCGAAAGGAGACGTCCATGAAAAAAGCAATGCACGCAAAACCTTTCCGGCTCCGCGCACCGGGCCACAAAGCCCGTCATGCCCGGCCGGAAAGCCCCCGCACCCGCGTGGTGCGTGCGGTGAGCCTGTGCCTGGCCTGCATCTGCCTGCTGGTCACGGCCACGGTATACCCGGCTTCGGCGGCCACGGGCAGCAGCAGTATGTCCAGCCTGCAGAACAAGCTGAACAAGCTGTCGCAGTCCATCAAGCTGCATGAGCAGGAACTGAACAATGCCAAAAAGAAAGAAGCTGCCGCCAAGGCGCTGGAAAGCGAACTGAAGGAGCGCGTCGGCGTCATTCAGGACCAGATCAGTGTGCTCAGCGGGCAGATCGCCTCGGTGCAGAACAGCATCGGCCAGAAGGAACAGGAGATCAGCGCCAAGGAGACCGAGATCGCCGAAAAGGAAACGGAGATCGAGGAAAAGGAGCTGGAGATCCAGGACCAGTGGAGCGACTTCAAAAAGCACATGGCCGCCATGCAGGAGCTGCGGGACGGCGGCAGCGTGGCCATGCTCAGCGCGGTGAACGACCTGTATGAACTGCTGACCTTCAACGAGGTCATGCAGGACATCTCGGTGAAGGACACCGAGATCATGGACAACATGAAAACCGCCAAGGCCGGGCTGGAAGCCGACAAGACCGCGCTGGAAAGCGACCGTGCCGAGCTGGTGAGCCAGAAGGCTGACCTGCAGAGCCAGAAGAAAGAGCTGGACAGCCAGAACAGCCAGATGCAGTCCAAGCAGAGCGAGCTGAACAGCAGCATCTCGGCAGCCCAGATGTCGGCAGCCGATGCCAAGAAGGCCCAGGCTGCCGCACAGGCGGCCATCGAGTCGGACGAGCTGAACTACGAGGCCGTGAAGAGCCAGATCCAGAAACTCATTGCGCAGGCGGCTTCCAGCCAGCCTCAGCTGAGCTTTACCGGCTTTATCTGCCCGCTGAAAAGCTACAGCCGCATTTCCAGTGAGTACGGCTGGCGCAAGAACCCGGTGTCCGGCGTGAACAAGCTGCATGCCGGCATCGACCTGGCTGCCGGCGGCGGCACCCCCATCTACGCAGCCGCCAGCGGCTATGTGCAGGTGGCAGGCTGGTCCAGCGGCGGCTACGGCAACTATGTCATCATCTACCACGGCAAAATGTCTGACGGCAACACCTACAGCACCCTGTACGGCCATATGAAGTCGGTGGCCACCAGTGCCGGCAAGTACGTCAAGCAGGGCGAGCTCATCGGCTATGTGGGTAGCACCGGCAATTCCACCGGCAACCACCTGCATTTGGAGGTGTGGAAGGGCGGCAGCAAGGCCAACGCCGTCAACCCCCGCGGCTACATCCCGTTCCCGCACAATTGATCCATCGTGAAGGAGTCTGGTTTTTATGAACGAACAAAAACGTAAGCGGATGCTGCGCATCGCCTGCCTGCTGCTGGCAGGGGTGTTTGTGCTCTCGCTGCTGGGCAGTATTTTCATGATGCTGCTGTTCTGACAGGGAGGAAGCTGACATGAACCGTAAAATCTCCATCGGCATGGCGGTCACCATCGTGATCCTTGCCATGACGGTCACTTTTTCCATCACCATGCTGGTGGCCATGCGTCTGTTTGACAGCACGGTGAGCAGCGTCAAGGAAAAAGAGAGCATGTACAACAAGATCGCAGAGGTGGACCGCTACGTCCGCAGCAACGATTATTACACCATCGACGAAAACACGCTGTACGACCGCCTGACCGCAGGCTACCTGCTGGGCACCGGCGACAAGTACGCCCGCTACTACAACGCTACCGCCTACACCGAGCTGGTCAATGTGCAGAACGGCACCATCCTGGGCATCGGCGTGGAGCTGGGTCTGGACCAGACCGGCTACGCCAAGGTGACCAAGGTATACGACGGCTCGCCTGCCCAGGAAGCCGGCATCGTGGTGGGCAACTACATCACCGCCGTGGGCGACACCGACGTCAAGAGCCTGACCACCGTGGATGCGGTGCAGTCCCGCCTGCAGGGCGAGGCCGGCACCACCGTCACCGTGACCTGGCTGGACAGCGCGGCATCCTCCCATACGGCCGACCTGACCCACTCCGGCTACACCAGCACCACGGTGGACTATCAGATGCTGGGCGATGTGGGTTATATCAAGATCCGTCAGTTCGACGGCAGCACCCCCAGTGAGCTGGACTACGCCATCCGCGCTCTGAGCGCCAATGGTGCCGCCAGCCTGGTGTTTGACCTGCGTGACAACGGCGGCGGCGTTCTGGATGACGCCATCAGCTGCATCAATCTGATCGTGCCGGAGGGCACGGTGGCCTACGCCGAGGATAAAAACGGCAACCGCACCGTGGTGGGCAGCAGCGACAGCGAGACCGAGACGGCCCTGCCTCTGGTGTGTCTGGTAAATGGCAGCACCGCCAGCGCAGCGGAGCTGTTCGCCGCCAGCCTGCGCACCATGAGCGGTGCCCGTCTGGTGGGCACCACCACCATGGGCAAGGGCACCATCCAGAGCAGCCCGCAGCGCCTGTCGGACGGCAGCGCCGTGAGCATCACGGTGGCAAAGCTGCTCTGCGGCGACGGCACCAGCTTTGACGGCACGGGCCTGAGCGTGGATGTGGAGCGCGCCCTGAGCGCGGATGAAGCCAACTCCTATCTGGACTACACCCCGACCACGGACCCGCAGGTCCAGCGCGCCGTGAGCGCAGCCCAGCAGCTCAGCGGCACCACCACCGTGGCCGGTGCCAACGACAGTGCTTCTTCCGCTGCTGCTTCGGAGGCTGCCGACAGCACCGCCGCTGACGCCGAGACTGCACCGGAGACGGATGCACCGGAAGAACCGGCAGACACTGCACAGAGCAAAGCGACGGCCGATTCTGCGGCACAGTAAACTCCCTCCGTCACGGCTTGCGCCGCGCCACCTCCCTCTGGGAGGGAGGCTTTTCCATGCGGCAAAGCAGATCGTTTGCCGGAGCTTGTCCGGTCACGCCAAAAGGTCCCATCTCCGAGGGGGCTGGCAATGCCGTCAGGCATTGACTGGGGGAGTGACCTGCCGCCAATAGTACCAATGACCCCAAAGGCTGCTGCATACCCTGCAACAGCCTTTTTCTGAGAAAGGATGGCCTCCATGCCCGAACTGACCGACATTTCCGTGATCCGTGCCCTGTGCGAAAAATACGATTTTGCGCTCTCCAAGGGCTTTGGACAGAACTTCATCATCAATCCGGGCATCCCCACCAAGATCGTGGATGCCAGTGGGGTGGACAAGCGCTACGGCGTCATCGAGATCGGCCCCGGCATTGGTGTGCTGACCAAAGAGCTGGCCAAGCGTGCCGCCAAGGTGGTGTCCATTGAGGTGGACGAGCGCCTGCCGCCGCTGCTGGCCGAGACCATGGCCGGGGTGGACAACTTCAAGCTGGTGCTGCAGGACGTGCTGAAGGTGGACCTGAAAGCCCTCATTGAAGCAGAATTTCCGGGCATGCCGGTGGCCGTGTGCGCCAACCTGCCCTATTACATCACCAGCCCCATCGTCATGAAGCTGCTGGGCGACCGCCTGCCCATCGAGAGCCTGACCGTGATGGTGCAGAAGGAAGCCGCCGACCGCTTGGCCGCCGTGCCCGGCACCCGGGCTTCCAGCGCCATCAGCTGTGCGGTGAACTACTACGCCACCTCCAGGCTGATGTTCACCGCTGCGCCGGGCAGCTTTTACCCGGCCCCCAAGGTCACCAGCGCCGTGGTGCGCATGGACATCCGCCCCACCCCCGCCGTGCAGGTGGAGGACGAGGAAGGCTACTTTGCACTGATCCGTGCGGCCTTTGGCCAGCGCCGCAAGACTGCGGCCAACGCCATTGCAGGCGGCCTGAACCTGCCCAAGGAAAAGGTCATTGCCGCCATTGAGGCGTCCGGGTTCGACGCCCGCATCCGCCCCGAGGCCCTTACCCTGGCCGATTTTGCAAAGATCCAGCAGGCCCTTGCCTGACCGGACTGCAAACAGAAAGCCCTGCCGCTTGATTTTCAGCGGCAGGGCTTTTTATGCTGTCGGTTATTGCGGCTGCTCCGCAGACGGTTCGTAGCGGAAGCGCTGCAGGGTCTGCTCCAGTGCGTTCAGGTCCACCGGCTTGGACAGGTGGGCGTTCATGCCGGCATCCAGGCTCTTCTTGACGTCCTCGGCAAAAGCGTTGGCTGTCATGGCGATGATGGGAATGGTCCGGCCCAGCGGGTTTGCACCGCTGCGGATCATCCGGGTGGCTTCGTAGCCGTCCATGCCGGGCATCTGTATGTCCATCAGGATGGCGTCGTACTCGCCGGGGGCCACGGTCCGGAATTTCTCCACGACCTCGGCACCGTCGCGGCAGATGGTGCAGGAAGCGCCCTGCATCTCCAGCAGGGACTGCAGGATCTCGGCGTTGATCTCGTTGTCCTCGGCGCAGAGGAAGCGCATCCCGTGCAGCGACGGGCTGTCCTGCGCCGGGGCAGGGCAGACGGCGGGTGCTGCCTGCACCGTTTCTTCGCAGATTTTGAAGTCCAGCACCACCTCGAAGCGGGTGCCCTTGCCCAGCTGGCTTTGCAGCGTGATGACACCGCCCATCATGTCCACGATGTTCTTGGTGATGGCCATGCCCAGGCCGGTGCCCTGCACCTTGTTGGTCACCGAATTCTCGGCCCGGCTGAAGGACTCGTAAATGTGCTTCTGGAACGCTTCGCTCATGCCGATGCCGTTGTCGGTAACGGTGAACTTGTAGCGGGCATAGTGGCCGCTGCGGAGGATCTCCTCCACATTCAGCGAGATGCTGCCGCCATGGCCGGTGTACTTGACCGCATTGGACAGGATGTTGAGCAGTACCTGCCGCAGGCGGGTGGCGTCGCCTTCCACATTCTCGTGGAGCAGGTCGTGGACCTGTACGGTGAACTGCTGGTCCCGCAGCACAGCTTGCTGGCGGATCACGCTGTCCACCTGCGCGATCTGCTCGGCCATGCGGAAGGGCTGGATGTTCAGGGTGGCCTTGCCGCTTTCGATCTTGCTCATGTCCAGGATCTCGTTGATGAGGTTCAGCAGATGCCAGCTGGCGGTCTTCAACTTGTCAATGTAGCCCTGCAGCTTGCCCGGGTTTTGCAGGTCGTTTTCCATCAGGCTGGCCAGGCCCACGATGGCGTTCATCGGGGTACGGATGTCGTGAGACACATTGCTCAGGAAGGTGGTCTTGGCCGAGCTGGCGCTCTCCGCCTGCTGCAGGGCCGCCCGCAGCTCTCGCTGGCTTTCCTGCAATTTCTGGTTCAGCTTCCGGGCCTGCCGGGCGGCTTCCTTGGCGTTTGCCTCAGCGATGCGCGACCGGCGCAGCGAGACAAGGATGACCGCCAGGATCATCCCGAAGAAGGTGATCAGCATCACGGAGGCGACAAGAAAATTATCCTTTACAAAGTCGATCACGGTCACCTTATCCAGCGAGGCCTCGTACATGGGCAGCGCACCCGTCAGCATGGAGGCCGGGATCGTGCGCAGGGTCTTGTTCAGGATCGACATCAGGGTGACATCTCCGCGTGCCACGGCAAAAGAGACATTGCCGTCCTGCGTGAGGAAAACGCTGTGGAGCCTTTTGTCCTCACGGTACTTCGCGACCTCGCCCGATTCGGCAAGCAGGCAGTCGTTTTCGCCGCTGCGCACGGCTGCCTCGGCATCCTTCAGGGAATTGTACTCGACGATGTTCCAGTCCGGATAGCAGTAAGAAACGTACCATTTCAGCAGCAGGTCATCCTTCAGCAGGGCAACGGTGTTCGCATGGTTCTCGTTGAAGTAATTCTGCGCCGTGACTGCCGCCATGTTCAGGGTCAGGACCGTGTTGGACAGAACGAAGTTGTTCTCTTCCGCTACATAGGGGTTCTGGGCAAAATGGAAGATGAGGTCGATCTGGCCGTCTTTCAAGGCCTGGACCTCCTCTTCCATGGAATCATACCCGACCAGTGAAAAATCCAGCTTCTGGTTGCTGATGCTGTCGGATGCAAAGGTGATGTAGTCGTTGATCACCCCCACCAGCTGCCCGCTCTCCGGCACATAGGTACTGATGCCGGCATCGCTGGTCAGAAAACCGATCCGGATGTCTCCATGCTGCGTGACCCAGTCCTGTTCCTCACGGGACAGCACAGGCGTATAGGAGGCAGAAAGATACCGCTGGTACAGCTCGTCGGCGTAAAACGGCTTGTCGAATTCCATCTTGCGCATGGCGTGATCCAGCTCTTCCTTCAGGTCCTGCCGGGTCCTGCTGATGGCAAAGTAGATGTCGGAGCCGCCGGTCTGGGCAATGGCAGACATGCCGTATTCCACCCAGCCAGGCGTCTCGGTGGAAATGATGCAGTCAATCTCGCGGCCCTGCGCCTGCTGCTTGTCCTGCTCGAAGCTGTTGGACCACACATATTGCAGATGCAGGCCGTGATCCTCCTCCCACTGATAGAACTGGGCGGCCTCCACGCTGGTTTTCATCAGGGCGATGCGTTTGCCGTTCAGAGTGCGCAGGTTCGAGGCCGAAATGTCCGTGTGGGTCAGGTCGGCATACAGGTAATAGATTTCCCGGCCCATCGGCAGCTCACTGAACAGCATGTCCTGTGCACGGTCCTCGGTGTAGGAAACACCAGCCATCAGGTCGATCTCGCCGTTTTTCATCATCTGGAGCAGGTCCGACCAGCCGGCCTTGACGTATTCGTAAGTCCAGCCGGTGTATGCCGCGACCGACTGCTCGTATTCGTAGGCATAGCCGCTGCGCTCGCCGTTCTTGCCCGTGATATTGTAGGCGTCCTCATACCAGCCCACACGCACCACTTTTGACGCGGCTCCCGCTGCGTGTGCAGGAAGCGGCAGCAGCGCAAGCAGGCACGCCAGCGCTGCCAGAAGGCAGGCCCATCGGCGCAGATTCACCCTGATCTGACACATAAACAACTCTCCTCACAGAAATCCTCTGGGTTTGTCCGCCGTCAAGGCTGCTGCCGCAGGCTCCGCACCGGGAAGCAGACGGCATTTCTGCATAATATCCCATTTTAATTATAGCGCTGCAAACCCCGCCTTGCAAGCGGTTTTATCGGTTTGATACGGCCAAAACGCTGCCGGCGGGGCGCTGTGCCTGCAGCCCGCGCCGGCGCGGCATGGCTCTGCCTGCCGGAACATGCCTGCTGCTGCACAGCCCGGGAAACGAACCGTTGAACGAACAGGAAAAAAGTGCTCACGCTGCCCGACGCTTCCCATCTGAGAACACGAGTGGATATTGACAATTTGCGTGGTTTCTGCTATCCTATAAACCAGTGATTTGTCACAGGCGGAAGGCGTTATCAATCGGCAGACCGCCCTTCGGAAAACAATAAAATAAGCTGGTGTGGCGCAATGGCAGCGCAACTGATTTGTAATCAGTGGGTTGCAGGTTC
>OGJR01001814.1_pt1 | contig 12458 bp, 29 predicted proteins | sample 1572301 | NCBI WGS metagenome assembly OGJR01 (sample SAMEA2582083, study PRJEB24529) | metagenome | biome: Human gut stool | place: China | collected 2011 | reverse complement strand
TATATTCTAGCAATTCCATTTCCCCCTTTCATACTATCTCCTTCTATAATAAACCAGGTGTAAACAATTGTCAAATATTTTCTCTAAAAAAGGTGATTTTTTATATTGACATTCACGAATATTAGTGATATAATGTAGTCAGAAGTTAAAAGAACGGAAAACAAAAACAGGAGGAACAATAATGAAGAAATATAATTTATCAAAAATAATGAAAAGAGCATGGGAATTAGTAAGGGAAACAGCAATGACAATGAGCGCCGCACTCAGGCAGGCATGGAAGGAAGCAAAGGAAATGAAGGAAAATTTAGTTGATGCTTTAAAGGCAAACCTTGAGGCTATGGCTTATGGGGATTACCACATCAATGCTGGCGTTGACCGCCGGGTAGCTGTAAAGAAGTGGGAAAAGGAAGGGGCCAAGAGGGCGTACCTCACCATCAACTGCTTCACCGCAAATGGCCGCGGCAAAGGCTCCTACAAATGCGGTTACGTAGATTTAGTAACTAACCAGTATATTGTTGGTAAGTATGACGATGTAGACGCAGCCAACAGACAGTACATCGGAAGATAAACATATCATTCATCCGTCCCCTGGCGGCTTCCAAGGGAGAAAGTGAGGAAATGAAAATGAAAAAATATTCTAAGCTTGCAACCATATATGGTTTTATGCCTAACTCAGATTATAAAATTAATCGTATCACACTTATATGCGATACAGATTCAAATTACTTTTTTACTATTAAATTTTATGATAAAGATTTCGCGCTACCATGGTATAGGGATGGTATGGTTCCTGTGGATAAAAAAACAGCAGAATCATTCCTTTCTGAATATCAGAAGGGTAAAGATTCTGAATTGGAGGGACCTTTTCCGATTTATTATGCATGGAAGTAACAATTGTAAATAAGAATAACTAAAGAAAGGGGATAATTATGTATTCAGCAAAAATCTATTACACCAAGCAGCATCCTACTGCAACAGAAACCGTAGACAATATATTGAGTTGGTCTGATGATGGTGACGGTATCACCATTACATTCGGTGACCCAAAAAATCCCAAAAAAATAGAGCGTCATAAGGGAGTCATGGAAGATATACATATTTTCAGTGTAAATCCAGCATTCTTCTGATTGATCTAAAATTCTTCCGACACAACCTCGGAAGCAAAAATAAGGCCAAGGATTTATTCCCTGGCCTTATTTTTGTACCGCTGAAAATCTCATACAATTTTTTTCAATCCGCAGGGATGATATAACGTCTCTGAAACTTAAAATATGAAATCATAAATATAATATAACTTATTTCTACCCGCGCCGCTCAGTTTGGGAAGCGGTGACAATTACTGGCCCCATCTTCCACTGACTATAGTATATAACAGATGGGGCAGGAAATCAAGTTTATTTTACTCCGCCAGCCCTGGCCAGCGCGGCGCCCCGTCCTTATCTTCCCAAAGAAACAAACGTGTCCTACAGAAATCCGAATATAGAAAGCCTACTAGACAAAAACATTGCATTCGCAGAATATACTTGTAAATTTGTCAAATATAATATATAATACTTGTATGACTAAAAGTAAAGGAGAAGACATGGTACAACAATACAAAAATGTGTGGTTAATGTAAATCGTCCCCACATTTAAGCATATCCGTCCATTTTTCCTACTTGCATCCACTTTTTATCAAAATAATTTCCGTATCGATAAATATACCCACTTAATGGATACTCAGCTATTACTATCAGTGCTAATCATCCTTTCCACCTCCCAAACAATGTCATTAACCGCCTATATTCATCCAGCGTCTTTCTTTGGTACCCATAAAAATCATCCCGTTTGATTGGTATGTTCTTCCTCTTACTCAGCTTGTCATATCCGATGTTACCCACAAGGCTCTCATATATTTCCACTTCCAGGCCAGGAGCAGAGGATATGGCACACTGGAACAATGTAAGCTTATCTTCTACGCTGGCGTTCTGGCAGTATTCTTTTATGCGCTTAGCTTCATCATCAGTAATACCATAGTCGCTGTAGTTTTTATATCTGGTTCTCATGTCCATCCTTTCTATACTGCCACCATTTCCCTAATGCTACGCAGTCTTCTATTATCAGTCTGAGCATAAAATTTCATTGTTACTTCCGAACTTGCATGTCCAAAAATTTCCTGTATAATTCCTATCTCTACACCGTGATTTCTAAGATTCATTCCTAATGTTTTTCTAGATTTGTGCGGATAAACCCTGCATGTAAGTCCTGCCCTTTTTCCTATGGATTTTATTATGGCTCGAAAACCGCAAGTAGTCATTTTCCCATATGGTTTCCTTGAACGCGGAAACATATATGGGCAATCATCTGTCCGATTGTCTAAGTATAGGCCATAATAATATCTTGCATCATCATCCAAATATATAGTACGGTATCTACCGCCTTTTTCCCCCTGAATTAATACATCTCCTGTTCTCATGTCTATCTGGTCCAGGGTTATTTCTGCAATCTCCCCTATCCTGGCCCCAGTACTTCGAAGTACCTCCAGCAAGGCTCTCTCACGGATATTTTTGCACGCATCCCTTAACCTTGCAGATTCTTCTGGGCTGTAGTAATCAATTGGTTTAATGGGTACTTTTTTAGCTGGTATAGACTCTACCGGATTATCTGTAATAAGCTTTTCAAGGCGCATCCATGCGAAGAATGCTGACAGAAATCTGCGCTCGTTATTATAGGTACTAGGCTGGTTTTTCTTTCCCCCGGCAGATACATTTCTAATTTCATACCGCGATAAATACCAATCAATATCAGTGGTATCCATCTGGTCCAGTGATTTTGTGCTTATCTCTGTCAGCAATCTTCGTATGGCATTAAGATAGTTTTGTTTAGTTCCTTTTGCCAAATCGCGTTTTTTAATCAGGAATAATTGTATTATGTACTGATTCCGCTGGCTTATATCATCTTTTCTTTCTGCCGGAAGAGTAGTTATTTCCTCCATATTTACCCTTACCAATTCCTGCTGCATTACATTTTGCAGAATGGTAAGAGTCTGTTGCTCCATGATATATAAGGACATTGCTACCAGTACATTGTTGATTATTTCAGCTTTAATTGTCTGTGTACTCATAATTATATCCTCCCATTCGTATTGATTTTCACGTCTGAGTGAGATATAATATACTCAGACGTATTTACGGGAGCGGTGGATTCATCTTGGCGGGTGACCATCGCTCAGTTTTTATTCTGTGCATATATGTTCCTCTATTTATTTTTCTTTAGTCGGAAAATCTCAGTTTTATGGCTTAAACTTAAATGCATGACCTATTCCGATTCCATATCTTCCGAATACCAATGCTTTTCCATATTCTGCATTCCATATTTCTATGTATTTCTTTGGATTTGTATGTTCGGCTTTGGTAATCCATATTAAAGCAAACTTCCAAACCCACAAAATATAAAAATCTCTCCATTTTACTTTAAAAATAAAAGGATGTTTCCTATCAATCATAACTTTCCTCCGGTTATCCCAGAAATTTTAATTATCAAACTTGATTCCGTACACCTTATATCTGTCCTCAAACGCTGTCATACCAATGCTATGCGCTTCTGTATGGTGCTGCCGGCATAAGCATATTTTCCGGTACTCCGAATCATCAACCTTCCTCCGGTCATTACCCATGCCGATAGTATCTACATGATGTATCTCTCCATCTCGACCGCATATAGCACACTTACGAAGCTTTAAACACGCATACAGGTAATGTCCTATATCATCGGTACGGTTAAGGGCGAAATCCAACAACGGTATTCCCTGCTCCAGCGCATAATCCAACATAGTATTGATAAATTCCCTGGCAGTATCCATAGAGCAATCAGACAGTGAAAAATATCCGCATCCGGTCCGGTTGATATGTAAATACTTAAGCCATTCTTTCTCTACCTCAGGCACGTTCCCGGAATAGGCGGAGATGTCATTAACTGTGGCATAAATCTTTTTGCGCTGGTCTGCACTTATATGTCTACCATCGTCAAGCCATACACTGCATCTATTCATGTGCTTATCAACGATTGGTTCCATAAGATTTTTTCCAGGAATAAATATCTTTAGATACGTTCCCTCTGGAACAAGCTTGTATGCTATTATGTCTGCTGCCTCATGCATATAATCACCTCTTTGGGTCATTCCATGGTAGTTCACTATCCTGCATATCATTCGGTGGCTGCATTACTAACTCCTTATCTGGATGTTCTTTCAGCTTTTTAATTGTTTCATTTGCCTGGGAATTAGTCATATCATGAATATCAGTCAGTCCATACTTTGATAGCACATTCTTAATCCCTATTCCTGTCCGTTTCAGCTCCAGGAATATTTCATTGATATCAGATTCAGTAATCAAATCTGGACTATTCTGCTTGTTATATTTAGTTCTATCTGAATCCCAATAAACATCAGCACCAATTCCAAGCTGCTTACACGCTACCGATATAGCATCTGTGGTTGCCATTTTATAGCATTCGTCCGAAACATATATGCCGGATTTCTCTTTTGATGCAAACATGCTGCCGCCGTTTCCGGGAATTGGTTTAGACCATTCCCCGTCAACCTTTATGTATAATTCGATATCCACAAAAGCCGCTATCTCATTTCCTGATGTTTCTAACCACTTTCGTGTAGGTATGTAGTACCACCCTATACCACATGGACCGAACTGCTCAGTAAGGACTTTTATGCGCCACATGGGGTTGATATCGGTCATACCACTTGTACGTCCTCCCTTAATGGTTTTCTTGGCGCTATCCGGGACGGAACGGACCTGCTCATATAGTTCAAGATTTTTCATCCGTATCCTCCTTCATCAGCGTTCCTACAACATATATCACAGCTTTTTCAAGTTCATTTCTGGCAACACTCCCTATGCTTAAGTGGCTTTGTCTATCTCGGAGATAAGATACCATTACAGTACCATCAATCATCTTGTGTTCCAGATTCATGTTTTATAACCTCCTTGTAATGCTCTTTATTCCGCTTTGTGGCTTTCTTATTGCATTTATCGCATACTTCCCATCTTTCCGGGTCAAGGAAACATCCACAGGAATCGCATTGGTAGTCATTCACAATATTCATCAAAAAAAAATTCCGCCTCCATCACAGCCATATCCTCTAATATTTGGTCATAATGCTCTTTTACCTCAGTACTAGCTGCATTGATGGCCTTTTGTGCAGTCTCTTTTCTAAAACGTGTCCAAAGATAGTGATATAGTATCTTATACTTATCTTCCATCTTGAAAACCTCCGTAATCTCTGATATAATCAGATTGAGTTATTTTTTGTATTCGGTCGTTTAGCCCTGCCAGGCTGACGACCTTTTTTATTGGCTTACCATATCCGGTGTACCGGCTGGCATTCACCATTGCCCCGGCCCGGTTGGTTCCATTCCGGCGGCGGCTCATAGCATCACCGCCAGACATATCACCAACAATCCGCTTAAGACCATCACCACAGCGGTTAAGCCACGAATAATCATACGGTCTTTCTGCCGTGGGCTTAAGTGTGTTTTGCCAACAGGTATGTATTCAAGCTGTTTCAACAAATTTCATCTCCTTCCCGGTCAATTGCAGAAGTATCTGTAATTTTTCTATTGTCAGTTTTTCAGGGTTGGCTTTACGCTCTCTAAACGAGCTTGTACAAAACCCCAAATATAAGGCCAGCTCATTATCATCAAAGTTGTTTCTTATCTTGGCTTCTTCTATCAGTATACGAATATTGTCCTTCTGCCATTCTGACGGCTTCTTAGCTTTCACTCCTACTTCCTCCTTAACTTTTTAATTAACGTTTCTTTTTGATAGAGCCAGTTAGCAGTCCCATACCATACATAAACATCCCATAAATAAGAACCCAATGTTCACTTAAAAATTCCATATTCTCCTCCCCGGAAATCTCAGTTTTTGAGACTATCTGCTATTTCAGTTGCAATACGGTCACTGACAGTTTTTATCACATTATCCTTGTCTATAGTATTGATAAAGCTCTCAATGGCTACATCAGTCACCTTTTCTCTTACCACTTTATCTACAGCATCCCTCATATAACTATTCCAGTCCCATTCCCGCATCAAAGTGTTAATTCTGTCACCCATGCGCTTTCTAATCTGGTTAACTGCCCACTCTTTTAACTCCGCCTCATTAATTTCTATTTGCATCTTACACCTCCAAATACCGATTTGGGTTACTTTTCAATCACGTGTATTCATTGGCAATACGATTTTCAGATTATCCGGTTCCCCTTTCCATCCAGACCTTATGACAACCGGATGACAAGGTGGGTACACATCAATCTCAGCTATTTTCCTTGTACCATTGCAAGGACTTATGGATTCCAATGCATCCTTGAGATATTTAGCATTGATGGCAATGGTCTCCAACTTTTTCTCGCTATCCAAGTTTTTCAATACCTTATCAACATCGTAAAATTTTCCTTCTGGTTGTACATATCCAATTATGGATTCTCCTACTTGGACATAAAGGCGGTTCTTCCTTATCTCCAATTCTGCGTAGTCATCATGTCTTGTAACTTTGGGTATCCCTGGCCTTATGTAACAGTTAAATGATTTCTCTGCCTCTGCCAATTTGGCATATTCAATGGATACTCGGTGTCCATCAAGCGCAGTGGCTTTAATAATCATTTCCCTCGCATTAATCTCCAGATATATCCATGACATCAGCTCATTACTTGCATCTTTATTGACAAATCTCTTTGTATTGTCAATAATGCGCTTAAATTCATTGGCATCTAATTTTGCTCTCATTGCTTTTCCTCCTCATCCGCTAAATACGTGTTTTGCAAACATCAGTATTTTTTTATGTATTTCCTTCATCCTGTTTCTCTCCTACCCAGTCCTGTACCTGTTTTAGCATCAATGCATCATAATCGGTGTCTCGTTGGTCAAAATTGTGAAACTGGTTTTTACTGCCTTTGGCGGTCAATTCCTGCCGCTGGCTTCTCACCCAGGTCCTCACCGAGGCTTTCCAGTCCTTCATTTTGTTTTTACCAACCATCCATCCCTTTGATGCATAAAAATCAACAAAACTCTCTGGGTCAATGCCATATCCATTCAAATTGCAATAATCGGACACATCCGACACCGAAGGTGGAGTAAATGTTTTTTTATTATTATCATTTACATTATCCTTTTCCTTTACATTATCCTTTTCCTTAGGTTTTGCTTTGGTTATGGTTTGGTTATCGCTTGGTTTATTATAATTGGATTCTAGGTTATTGTTTGGTTCTGTTTTGGTTACTGGCCTACCACCCTTGGTTCCGTTTTGGTATCTACGATTATTCGCATCAATTTGTGGTTTTGCCATTAAAAACATTGCTGATGCAACACCTGCTGATTTAGGTTCTATTTCATCAAGTCCATATTCTAAGATTGCTGTAAGAGATTCCAATCTTTCTTTTTCCGGCAGTTGCTTAATGGCTTCCCAGAAGCTACGATAAAATACAACACTATCTCTCATAACCCAGCTCCAAACATACTAATCTGACCGGGAATATCTTTGTCTTTTTTCTTGTTCCGGCTTATAAACAGCTGTGCTCCACGTTCTGCTGCCTTTATGCTCTTAGTCCTATTATTCTGGCTGACAAGCCATTTCTCTGTTTCTTGCCGTCCCTGTGCATCGTCACGGGGTATATAGTAACCTTTCCCTGTTGGCAATGTAAGAATCACTTTATTATGCCTTAATATCTCAATGGCGGTTCGTATATCTCTATCCGATTCCCCTATCTTGGATACCAGTTCATCTCTGTTCAATGCATTCTCCTTCCCTACAAGGAGCGCATTATATACTCTTGCTTGAACTTCTTCACTAACAGTTCGCTTATTCTTCAAATAATCCCTCCTTTCGGGCCGGGTAAAGGAGGTTTGATGGGTCCCGGCCCAGGGTCAGAAAGTATGTCGTGACATATTAGCAATCTGACCAGTAATCATTACCGTTGTATGTATCATCCCGCAAGGGGAATAGATACCAAAATGTCAGTTTCACTTTACTCCTCCACCCATTCCAACGCTTCTCCACAGTCCTGACAATAGCACTGCTCCATCTCTACCTCGCCACCGCATTTAGGACATTCATAGATTACATGCTCCATATCGATTTTTATTTTCGCCATGTGCTTTATCCTTTCAAAATCTTAAATATTGCTATTGTATAATTCCCAAAAAATTGCTATAATCAAATTAAATAACAGGGAACGCAAAGCCGCCAGTAGACCCTTGTGAGGTTGTAATTCCTCACTTTTGCAAAACGTCGGGCAGGGCCGCAAGGCTCTTTTTTATTCCCAAAAGTTTTAAGTTGTTTTACTGTTAAAAAGTTGTATCTCCTAAATTTGGCATTCTCATGTTCATTCCTCCTTTTTTTTATTAATCCTAATTTCTTTCAAAGCACCCCTGAATTTGTATGGAGCAATCAAAAACACTTTTCTTTTTGCAGTACCACTTGCCGCTATGATAGGCTCCCTGGTCACAATGTTTACAGTTGTCACAGGATATTTCCCGCTTTTTCTGTTCAATCAATGCTAATATTTCTTTGTTTTTTATCATGCCCCTTACTCCTTAAATGTTAATTTTCCCATCCGAATCGCTCATGCCATTGTCGTTCTGGCGGCAACGACTTAAATGCCACCAAGCACAACTCCCTGTCTGATTTATCACGATATCTAGGCACCGGCTGAGCAAAAGGGCAGAAAACCTTATCTGATAAATCATCCTGCTGTAACTGCACACACCGGCTGCACTGAAACGCTTTCATTCTGCTTTGTACCTCCTAAATGTTAATTTATCTCTTTCTTGATTGCTTCTGACAACTCCGTTTCCCGTCCATAACAGCCCTCTATACATCTAACAGCACGTTCCAACAGTTCCTGCCTTTTCTTGTACCGGATTTGCAAACAAGCTATTTCAGCCAGTTGCACACCTGTCAGTATTTCTTCTGGCTCCAGGCCGGTATCTTCATACCTTTTTAGTTTCCAGTAAAGTGTCATGGCCTGCTCTTTTACTGCCCTTGCATCAATGACCGCACGTCTTGTTCCTCCCTCTATTGGCTCGTCTGGTATCGTTAATCTGTCCATAGTTCTCCTTCCCCGGTATTCTCTAAAATACCGATTTGCAAACATCAGTATTTTTTTATGTATTTCCTTCATCCTGTTTCTCTCCTACCCAGTCCTGTACCTGTTTTAGCATCAATGCATCATAATCGGTGTCTCGTTGGTCAAAATTGTGAAACTGGTTTTTACTGCCTTTGGCGGTCAATTCCTGCCGCTGGCTTCTCACCCAGGTCCTCACCGAGGCTTTCCAGTCCTTCATTTTGTTTTTACCAACCATCCATCCCTTTGATGCATAAAAATCAACAAAACTCTCTGGGTCAATGCCATATCCATTCAAATTGCAATAATCGGACACATCCGACACCGAAGGTGGAGTAAATGTTTTTTTATTATTATCATTTACATTATCCTTTTCCTTTACATTATCCTTTTCCTTAGGTTTTGCTTTGGTTATGGTTTGGTTATCGCTTGGTTTATTATAATTGGATTCTAGGTTATTGTTTGGTTCTGTTTTGGTTACTGGCCTACCACCCTTGGTTCCGTTTTGGTATCTACGATTATTCGCATCAATTTGTGGTTTTGCCATTAAAAACATTGCTGATGCAACACCTGCTGATTTAGGTTCTATTTCATCAAGTCCATATTCTAAGATTGCTGTAAGAGATTCCAATCTTTCTTTTTCCGGCAGTTGCTTAATGGCTTCCCAGAAGCTACGATAAAATACAACACTATCTCTCATAACCCAGCTCCAAACATACTAATCTGACCGGGAATATCTTTGTCTTTTTTCTTATTCCGGCTTATAAATAGCTGTGCTCCACGTTCTGCTGCCTTTATGCTCTGTATCCTCCTATCCTGCCTGGATAGCCATAAGGCTACTTCCTGGCGACCCTGTGGGGTTGTATCTGGTATATAATATCCGTCACCATCATCCAGGTTCAAAATAGGCCTAATATGGCGCAGAGCCTCAATTGCTTCCCGGATACGCCTGGCGCTTTCTTTGCCTACTCCCAAGGAGTTATATACAACGCACTGGATAATTGTAAAATTCTTAGTACGTTTTCTCACTTCAATCCCTCCTTTCGGGCCGGGTAAAGGAGGTCTGATAGGTCCCGGCCCAGGGTCAGAAAGTATATCGTGACATATCAGCATTCTGACCAGTACTCATTTCCGTTGTATGTATCATCCCGCAAGGGGAATAGATACCAAAAATCTCAGTTTACTTGATAAAGACCAACCACCGTGTCTTCCCTCTTTGGTCACCCAACAAAGGCTTCCTCTCAAAAACTTTTAAAACCTCATTCAGTCCAATCTGGTCCTCATTCCACTTAAAAATCAACAGACCATTCGGTTCCAAAACTCTCATACACTCATTAAATCCTGCTCTCAGATACTTTGGCCAATCCAGCGGGAGTATTCCGTACTTATTGGCCAACCAACTACCCGTACCAGCATGGATTAAGTGCGGAGGGTCAAATACAACAACCTTAAAAGTATTGTCTTTATATGGCATATCCCTGAAATCCATTTGCACATCAGGCTTTATCAACAATGTGCGACCATCACACAAAGTTGTTTCCAGTTCCCGATTGTCTGCATAAATCACATCGGGATTCTGTTTATCAAAATAAAACATTCGACTGCCACAACAGGCGTCTAATACTCTTTTTATATCAATCCCTTCTTTCGCAAAATCCTAATTTAGTGCGGGTGGGGATTTGAACCCCACATAACACGATTTTTTACATAGGGCCTATCAAGTCGTATCTCACCCTCTGAGCGCCTACCCATTCCGCCACCGCACATTTGCTATATCTTAAATTACCATCCAATGATACAATAACCTTCTTTTAGCCCAAACTCCGGTGCATTTCTTAAAACATATTTCACGTAACGCCTAACCACTTGGCCTGAGTATCCATAAAAATCATCCCATTCCTCCAAAACAATCAGGTCTCCAATTTGGATGTTGTCCTCGTCTTTCCTGATTTCGAAATTTTTCTCTCTGGCTCTTACTGCTTTAAAGTATTTAGAAAGTATCTTCTTTTTGACAACCTTCATCTTTCCCTTTCCCCGGTACTCCCGGAAATCCTTATTTTTTCACTCTTAGCCTTTGGGTTTTTATCTATTAGTTCTTATCTATTAGTTCTTATCTTTTAAATGTTAAGTTTCCACATAACAAACAGTTCCCAAAGTCCACTCTGCGTAGGCTTTTGCATCCTGATATGTATCAAATTCTTTTTTTACTAGCGAACCGTCACCATTCACATTCTCTACTATCCACACAGTTTAAGACCTCCGTAAAATGTTAATTTTGCGTACTAATCTCTGCTAAACATAATCACTTCAGCCGCATCATATTCAGGTAAATCATTGTAGTGACAAGATGTTGTTTCCAGCGGCTCATTTGTTAATGTACAATAGCTTCCTAACGGTGTGTCGCATACATATTCGCATTTTTCGCATTGCATCATAACTACCTACTTCCTCCTTTTTAAATATTGATAAACCGCAACTGCTATAACAGCTAACATCTCTCCTAAAATAGTGCAAATGACTCCTGCTACAAACGGATTAATGTACATTGTTTATCTCCTTCTCTTTCTCTTAATCCCACGGCTCTTGCCGTTCTTCTTAATCCTGGCTTTCTGTCCCATTCTCTAAATCTCCTTGTGTTCCTGTGTTGATGTTGTTCAGTCCGGTGCCATCCTGGGTTATATAATCATAAGACTGGAATATGTGTATCCAATAAGCATTAGTGCCTATAAATGCAGCTAATCCAATAACAAAAGTGATAACCCACGCATGAAACCATCGGTTACTGCTTTTCTTGGCTTGCTCTATTACCTCTACAGCAAAATACTGCTCCAGCCCTTCCCATGTTGGCTTGTCCTTCTGGTTTTCAATGTTCATAAATATTTTCCTCCTGTGCTTGCGTAATACAGGAGAAAATGGTAAAATATTCCTGTATCCGCATTAGTTGGGTTAATGTGGTTACGGCTCCGGTTGGTGGTTGCACACCGCCGGGGCATTTAATTTATTGATTCAACATGATATCTGCCAAATCCCTCTGCTCTGCGTGTTCCTATTCCAATAAACTCACCAGCATTGTTTATAATTTCAAGTACTGTATCTGTTGCAAATATATAATCAATGTGGGATATTTCAATTTCACATTTCCATCCAGAAAAAACATTGTATTGAGCAATAACATTGGTTTTTGTGATTCCTGTGTTTGGAGTCAAATGCTGACTGAATGTAGCTGATGTAATATCCACTGGATTCTTCCAATTGGAAATATTGACAGAACGTTTAAAGTCTGTACCATTCCTACTTGTGGCTTCTTTATAGCCTAAAGAAATAAACGCTTCCATAAAAG
>OGJR01001808.1_pt1 | contig 12484 bp, 9 predicted proteins | sample 1572301 | NCBI WGS metagenome assembly OGJR01 (sample SAMEA2582083, study PRJEB24529) | metagenome | biome: Human gut stool | place: China | collected 2011 | reverse complement strand
GAGCACCTGACTGTTAATCAGGGTGTCGCCTGTTCGAGTCAGGCAAGAGGCGCCACGAAGGCAATGTTCTTTGGAGCATTGCCTTTTTTTGTTTGCCGTGCCGCATGTTTCAGAAGTGCTAATTTTTCACACTTTTTTCATTTCTCACGATTTCTTAAAAAAGAAGTTCTTGAAGATGCTGTCATATTGTGGTATACTGCACATAAGCTGTAACGCCTGCGCATACAAACTTTGCAGGCATTGCAAGCCGGAAATCTGAGCATTCTGCCCCATTCCCGGGCGTTCAGAGGCGGTAAATCCTTCCGGTTTTGGCGGTTTTGTCAAATTCACTGCATGTTTTCCGGTCCGTGTGTCTGGCAGATGTGTATGGTGTTTGAATAAATTTGTATAGTTTCAAAGGAAGCATCTATGCGTTATACCTATGTCCGGCAGCATGACACTACCGACTGTGCGGCTGCCTGCCTCGCAATGGTGTGCCTCCATTACAAAAAGGAGATCACCATCACGCGCCTGCGCGATATGATGGGTACGGACCTGAAAGGCACAAATCTCGTCGGCCTGCAGAAGGCCGCCAACGAGCTGGGTTTCACCACCGCCGCGGTGCGTGTGGACCGTGAAAACTTCCTCAGCGACTTCTCGCTGCCCTGCATTGCGCAGGTCATCACCGACCAGGGCCTGGCCCACTTTGTGGTGGTGTTCAAAAAGACCACCCTCCGCGATGACGGCGAGCGCCGCAAGCACATGCTGGACGAAGCCGAGCGGGTCAAGGAAGCCGAGGAAAAAGGCAAAAAGCACAAGTGCAAGGATTACGTCATCATCGGCGACCCTGCTACTGAGCTGAAAAAGATCAGCCTGGATGAGTTCTACAAGAACTTCACCGGCGTGCTGCTGCTGCTGAACCCCACCTCGGAGTTCAACGTGAACCAGCGCAAAAAGCTGGCACCCGGCGCTCCCGGCTATGAAGCCCAGCAGGCCAGCGAAAAAGACGACGGCAAGCCCAACCGCTGGGGCATGATGAAGCGGTACATCGACCTGCTGCTGCCCCAGAAGAAGCTGTTCTTCTACGCCATTTTAAGTTCCGTCATCACCACCATCCTGGGCATCGCGTCCTCGATGTTCAATAAGATCCTGATGGATGAGGTGCTGCCTTACGGGCTGGACAACCTGCTGGTCACGCTGATCATCGTGTTCAGCATGGTGAGCCTGACCAGTTCCCTCATCGGCTTCGTGCGGCAGTGGGTGCTGATCCATCTGTCCATCAAGATCGACATCCCGCTGATGCTGGGCTACTTCGGGCACATCTTCCATCTGCCCATGAAGTTCTTTGCCACCCGCAAAACGGGCGATATCACCACCCGTTACTCGGATGCAAACACCATCAAGTCCATCTTCACCAGCATTGCGCTGAGCCTTGTGATGGACATCTCCATGGCCATCATCACCGGCATCATTCTGTTCCGGATGAACGCCATGCTGTTCTCCATCTCGCTGTTCATGGCACTGGTCAGCATCCTGCTGGTGCTGGTGTTCAAGCAGCCCTACAAGCGCATCAACGAAGAGACCATGATCCAGTCGGCTGCCCTCAACAGCCAGATGATCGAGAGCCTGCGCGGCATCGAGACCATCAAGTGCAATGCCAACGAGGACACCCAGCTGGAAAATCTGGAAAAAGAGTACATCAAGAGCCTAAAGATCAGCCTGCGGTCCAGCCGCATCAGCACGGGCCAGGGCCTGATCTCCACCTTCATTTCCACCGGTTTCAGCATGCTGACCACCTATGTGGGCATCAGCCAGGTGCTGCACGGTGAGATGACGCTGGGCGGCTTCATGGCGTTCAGCACACTGTCCAGCTACTTTACCTCCCCGCTGAGCAACCTGATCGGTCTGCAGATGAGCATCCAGGAAGCCGGCATTTCTATGAAGCGTCTGACCGAGATCATGGATTATCCCGCCGAGGACGAAAACGACAAGGGCTGCGAGCTGATCCCGCTGGAAAAGGTGGAGGGCGACATCGAGTTCAAGGACGTCACCTTCCGCTATGGCAACCGTGCCCCGGCGCTGGATCACATCAGCTTTACCATCCCTGCCGGTAAGAAAGTTGCCCTGGTGGGCAGCAGCGGCAGCGGCAAATCCACCATCACCAAGCTGCTGCTGAAGTACTACGACCCCGAAGAGGGCGAGATCGACTTCAACGGCGTGAATCTGGCCGAGTACACCCATGATTCGGTGCGCCGTGCCATTGCCTATGTGCCGCAGAACATTGAGCTGTTCAGCAAGACGATCTATGACAACATCCGCATTTCCCGCATGGACGCCACCATGGAAGAGGTGAAGGAAGCCGCCAAGAAGGCCGATGCCCATGAGTTCATCCGCCATCTGCCGTTGCAGTACAACACCTACCTGGAGGAAGCCGGCAACGGCCTGTCCGGCGGTGAGAAGCAGCGCATTGCACTGGCGCGTGCCTTCCTGAAGGATTCCGGCCTGTACATCCTGGACGAGTCCACGAGCAATCTGGACTTTGCCACCGAGAATCTGATCTTCAACATGATCTACGATCAGCTGGCCGACCGGTCCATGCTGATCGTTGCTCACCGCCTGTCCACCGTTCGCGACTGCGACCTGATCCTTGTGATGGATCACGGCAAGATCGTGGAGCGCGGCACGCACGACGAGCTGATGGCCAAGGATGGCAAGTATGCCGAGCTGTGGAACATGCAGCAGGGCATCTACCGCCGCCGTGAGCCGGTGGCCAAGCAGCCTGTGGCTGCCGCCGTGGTAGAGGATGACGATGACGGCGAAGCCTTTACCTACTGATTCGTTGCAGTCGGGTGCGCACCCGATTACATAAAACCGGTTCCCTCCCGGCAGCGCAGCCGGGGAGGAACCGACAAAAGTTCATTATTTGAAGGGAGTAATTCATCATGATGATGCCTGCAAATTTTTCCGCAATCTCTGAGAACGAGATGACCTACGTCAACGGCGGCGCAAGCCTGTCCGACATCCTGGCTCCTAGCCTGACCCTTGAGAACTGGAAGAAGTTCAACACCAACATGGTCACCATTATCGGCAATTCTTTCCTGGGCGACTATGTCAGCAACACCGTTGGCACTCTGTTCGGCGGCGCATACGTCCCCGGCAACCTGGGCAAGGCCTGGTTCAACTCTGTCAGCAAGTACTACAATAGCGGCTACGATGCCGTTGTCGGTAACGGCACCGACGCCGGGATGACTTATGGCAATACTGCTCTGGGCACTCTGAACGGTGCTCTGAACGCTGGCCTGCGTCTGGCTGGTTCTGCTGCTGCCATCTACAACCTGGCAACCGCCAACGTCAAGAACGGTCTGCCCAGCCTCTTTGACTTCGAGAAGAAGGCGACCGTCTTCCCTAAATAAGACTGTCTGATCCTGGCTTTCCGGGGGCCTGAGCAACTGCACCGGTTTCCCCGCCGCACATGCTCCTGATGCAGACAGGTGCGCACCTGTCTGCTGAAAAAGTGTCTTGCGGTTGCGCAGCCGCAAGGTGCCTGACAAGTATGGCAGACGGCAGAGTGCCCTGTGGTATCTCAGCCCCGACAAAAAACGATATGCAGTGTGTTTTCCGGCCCCGCTGCAAAGCGCCGGACCGGTGACAATGCCTCGTTATGGTGTGCCCGGAGGCGTCCTGCCTCCGGGCACATTCTATTTTTCGCATCACCCATTACTGCTACAGTAATAGGTGATCAGAAGCAGAGAAGGTGTGCTCTGCCCTTTCTCTGCCTGTGATTGCCTATTACGGCCTCCCCTTTGCGGAGGAAATTCAACGATAGGACAAAGAGGTATTTCAACATGAACGAGATCAAAGTTGCTGAAAACAAGACCCTCAAACTGACCAACGTGGTGTCTCGCCGCATCGCCCCCGAAGAACTGGGCAACATGATGGTGGCGCTGACCCAGCTGCAGAACTTTATCAAGAGCCACAACGCACAGCCCATCGGCCCGCTGGTGCAGGCCATCAAGATCGGCCCGGCTCCGGAGCATGCCCCGGAGCTGTACCTGATGCAGCAGGCCACCCAGCTGATTACCCAGACCGAGCCCGGCTACGAAGTGGACGCCGTGCTGCGGGTGAAGAACTGCCTGTACGCTCATTATACCGGCCCCATGGCCTACAGCCAGCTGGCAAGCTCCAAGCTGCAGATCCTCGCCTTTGAAAAGGACCTCAAGCTCAGCGGCGATACCTATACCATTTTTGTCAATCAGGACGACGATGACGCCGTGATCGACGTGTTTATGGAGACCAAGTAACTATGACAACGACCATCCAGAACCTCGATGATCTGCAGGACCGCCGCATTATGATGGACCGGGACGTACCTCCCTACGGATACGCCTTTGTCATTCTGGTGGGCTTGTTCATGATCTTTCTGCTGGTGTGGAGCACCCGCACCAACCGCATCTACGTCAGCCAGAACTCCGGCACGGTGCAGGCCAGCAACAAGACCTACATCATGTCCAGCTATTCCGGCACCCTCACCGAGCTGTACATCTCCGAGGGCAGCTATGTGAACGAGGGCGACCTCGTGGCCCACATCAAGAGCACTGACCTGGACATGCAGCAGGATAACCTGGAAAGTCAGCTCAAGATCTACCAGACCCAGGTGGACCAGTACAATAAGCTGCTGCAGTGCATCCAGGACGACACGAACTACTTCAGCGAGACCAGCGCCGAGGATCAGCCCTACTACTACCAGTACGAGACCTACAAGAGCCAGGTGGAGCAAAAGACCTTTGACGCTTCGGCTTATCAGGCGGCCGGTTATTCCGACGCCCAGATCAAGACCCTGATGGAGCAGAACCAGAGCGAGATCCAGGCCCTGTACTACTCCACCATGCAGTCCATCTCCCAGAGCATCACCAGCGCCCAGAGCAACGTGGACAACGTGCAGGCGCAGATCGACGCCCTGAACACCGGTGCCAACGACTACTATCTGTATGCCCCCACCTCCGGCGTGATCCACATGGACAGCCCCTACAAGGAGGGCATGGTGCTGAGCGCAGGCTCCCCGCTGGCCACCGTTGCCAGCGAGAACGATGACCTGGAGATCGTGGCCATGGTCACCGTGAACGACCGCCCGCTGCTGCATGTGGGCGACCCGTGCAAGATCGCCATCACCGGCCTGTCGGAGTATTCCTACGGCACCCTGACCGGTACCGTGACCGCCATCGACAGCGACGTGACCACCAGCACCAGCGCTTCGTACTACAAGATGACCATCAAGCCGGACAGCACCTATGTGGTGAGCCGCAGCGGCGACAAGGTCGATCTTTCCAACGGCATGAGCGTGACCGCCCGCGTGGAATACGATCAGGTCACCTACTTTGAATATGCAATGGAGGCTCTGGGTGTGCTGTTCCGCTGATGCGGGCACCGTTTCCGGCGCTGAATTTCGCTCCATTTTTAACACCCAGAGAGGTACACGAACCATGAAATCAACCGCAAAGACCCTGGCCCTTGGCGCGGCACTGCTCTGCCTGCTGGCCGGCGGCATGGCCCTGCCGGCATCGGCTGCCGTGCCCCTGACCGGCACCGCCGTGTCGCTGCCCTGGGACAGCGACAGCAGCGTGCCTGCCGAGAGCATTGAGGCCGGCACCTATTCTTCCAATATGCTGTTGGGCGAGACCCAGCAGCTGTCGCCCACGGTGCGCCCCCGCAACAGCACCGACTCCGTCATCTACCTCACCGATGACAGCAGCGTGCTTACCGTGAGCAACAGCGGCGTGGTGCAGGCTGTGGGCGTGGGCACCGCCACCGTGACGGCCGCCGCAGGCAACCAGATCTGTGCTTACACCATTTCGGTTTCCATGGACTCCACCATGATTGTCACCGAGATGGATCTGGCGCTGTCCTCCAACACCATCTATGTGGGCAACTCGGTGTCGGCATCGCTGCAGGTGCGGCCCTCGTCCGCCTCGCAGTACGCCACCATCTCCCTGACTTCTTCCAATGAGAAGGTGGCCACCGTCAACAGCTTTGGCCGCGTGACCGGCGTGAGCCCCGGCACCGCCACCATCACCGCCGCCTGCGGCTCGGTCACCGCCAGCACCACCGTTACCGTGCTGGCCATCCCCACCGACACCACCGGCACCGTCAGTTCCGGCACCACCTCCGCCAACAGCGGTCAGGTCATTACGGTAACCCCCTCCTATGTGGTGCTCAAGCCGGGTGCCACCCGCACCCTGTCGGCCAAGGCCACCCCGGCTTCGGCCTCCCAGAGCTTCACCTACAAGTCCGGCAACAGCAGTGTGGCCACCGTGAGCCCCAGCGGCGTGATCACCGCCGTGGGCACCGGCTCCACCTCCATTACGGTTTCCAACGGCAAAGCCACGGCGCTGGTCACCGTCATCGTGAACCGCTCTGCTTCCGCTTCCTCGGGCAGCGACAACAGCAACGGCGATGACGCTTCCAACGGCGATGATGACAAGATCACGCTGGACCCCACCGTGCAGACCATTCAGGACAGCACCGACAATGAGGTCGTTTTTGCTCAGTCGGAAGTCCCGGTGATCACCGGCGACATCCTCAACTCTCTGCGCACCACCGGCAAGACCCTGTGCGTGGTGGGCGACGGCTACACCCTGCAGGTGTCCGGCAAGGACGTGCGCAACACCACCGGCGAGCTGAACACCTCGCTGGAACTGCAGCAGGTGGAGCAGGGCCTGGAGTTCGTGGTGAACGACGGCAAGACGGTCCCCTGCTCGGCCCGCATTGATCTGGACAAGAGTGATTACTCCCGTCTGTACCTCTACAACGAGACCACCGGAAAGTGGCAGTACCTGAACAGCTACAAAGACGGCGTGATCACGCTGGACACCGCCGGTCGTTATCTGCTGACCAACGAAAATCTCCGCTTCGCCAACATCAACTGGACCTTCTTCATCGCCGGCGGCGCGGTGCTGGTGGTCATTGCGGTGGCCTACATCGCGTTCAAGAAGCGTTACTGGTTCTGGTAAGCCGCTCTTCCTCATCTGAAACAAAGATACAGCGAGGCCCCTCTGAAACGCTCAGAGGGGCCTCACTTTTGTTGTAATTATATTCTGGTTGCCGTACTGTCAAAAGGCTCCATCCCTGAGGGAGCTGGCTTTGCGCAGCAAGGACTGAGGGAGTTCCCGTAATTCCCGCAAGCAGCAGTTTATTCCACGGTCACGCTCTTGGCGAGGTTGCGGGGTTTATCCACGTCGCAGCCGCGCAGCACCGCCATGTAGTAGGCGAACAGCTGCAGCGGCACGATCAGCTGCAGGGGCATCAGGATGTCCTCATATTCGTCCAACCGGATCACGGCATCGGCCACGCCCTCCGGCACCACGGCATCCTTTGTGGTGAACAGCAGCACCCGTGCACCGCGGCTGCGGGTCTCCTTGGCGTTGGAGATGGTCTTTTCGTACACCTGTTTCTGGGTGGCCAGCGCGATCACCGGCACACCGTCGGTGATCAGGCTGATGGTTCCATGCTTCAGCTCACCGGCGGCATAGGCATCCGAGTGCACATAGCTGATCTCCTTCAGCTTCAGGCTGCCCTCCAGTGAGAGGGAGTAGTCGAACCCGCGTCCGATGAAGAAGCAGCTCTGGGTGTTCATATAGCGGCTGGCAAGGTATTTGATCTGATCGCAGTCCGCCAGACGGGCCTTGATGATCTCCGGTGCCCGCAGCAGCTGGGCCGTATAGCGGCGGGTCTCTGCCGCGCTCAGGCGGCCCCGGGCGTAGGCCAGACGCAGCGCGAACAGATACAGCACGCACAGCTGCACCATATAGGCCTTGGTGGAGGCCACGGCGATCTCCGGCCCGGCGTAGGTGTACAGCACATAGTCTGCCGCGCGGGCGATGGAGCTGCCCACCACGTTCACGATGGCCAGCACCGGCACGCCCCGGCTCTTTGCCAGCTTGAGGGCGGCCAGCGTATCACTGGTCTCGCCGGACTGGCTGATGATGATCACCAGATCGTTGGGGTTCAGGATGGGGTCCCGGTAGCGGAACTCGCTGGCGATGTCCACCTCGGCGGGCACCCGGGCCAGTGTCTCAATGGCTGCCTTGCCCACCATACCGGCATGCATGGCCGTGCCGCAGCCCACCAGATGCACCGTACCGATGCTGCGCAGCACCTCATCGGTGAGCTGCGGGATGCGCAGGTCCGGCATGCCCTCCTCCACGCGGGGACTGACCGTAGCCGTGATGGCCGTCGGCTGCTCGTTGATCTCCTTGAGCATGAAGTGCGGGTAGCCGCCCTTTTCGGCTGCCTCCATATCCCAGTCCGCCGTCAGCACCGGGCGCTGCACCGGCTCGGCAAATTCATTGTAGAAGCGGATGCCCTCGGCCGTGCACACGGCCATGTCGCCCTCTTCCAGCACGCTGTAGCGACGGGTATACTTGAGCAGAGCCGGGATATCCGACGCTACGAAGTTTTCGCCCTCGCCCCAGCCCACGATGAGCGGGCTTTCGCGCTTGACTGCAAAGATGGTGTCCGGGCGGTCCCGGAACAGCACGGCCAGCGCATAGCTGCCCCGCACCTTGGCCAGTGCTTCCTGCAGCGCCCGCAGCGGGTCGCCGGTGTAGCAGCTGTCGATGAGCTTGACCAGCACCTCGGTGTCCGTTTCGCTCTCAAAGGTATAGCCTTTGGCAATCAGACGCTCCTTGAGGATGCCGTAATTTTCAATGATGCCGTTGTGCACGATGCTCACCCGCGGGGTGGAATGCGGGTGGCTGTTCACGTCGCTGGGCTCACCGTGGGTAGCCCACCGGGTGTGCCCAATGCCGCAGAAGCTCTGTGCCAGAGCCTGTGCGGCCAGTTTCTGGCGCAGCTGTGTCAGCCGCCCCTTGCTCTTTACCACGCGGATGCCGCCGTCCAGCGCCAGCGCAACCCCCGCCGAATCGTACCCGCGGTACTCCAGTTTTTCCAGACCGTCCAGCAGCACATCCTGTGCGCTGCGCTTGCCGACATAACCAACAATGCCACACATACAAAACACCTCCATGCCGGCGTCCCCCCGCGCAGAAAAAACGCACAGCCGGGGCCGTCAGCTTCCCTATCAGTTTATGTTCTTGTATGGCTTTCTTTGAAGGGATCTGTTGCGGTATCACTGCCGTTTTTTGCCCTTCTCTGCGGCTGGTCTAGCCTTCAACCGGAGAAACATCCGCCGAATTTTTCGATGATTCCTCTCCTCGTCACCCTCGCGGCTGTCACCCGCGTGGCCCGGCGCTTTGCGTCAACTGGTGGTTTTGCATTCCCTCTTTCTGCGGCCCCTGTGGGCTGCTGGTGGCTCAGTATACCACACTTTCCCATTTTGTACAACTGCTGTGCAACAATCGTTCTCAGTGCATGCCCAGCATCCGGTGCAGCTTGGGCTGCCACACCAACCGGTACAGCATGAGCAGGTTGTGCAGGGCCCGGTCGTACAGCAAAAAGGCCACGTTGCCCATGGCCAGCGTGGACAGGGTAACTATCCACGCCGTGGCGCGCAGCTCCTGTGAGATGCTGCCCGCCGGGATGAGCACCAGCAGCAGGCCGTACATCGCCAGCACGGCGGCGTTGCACAGCAGCAGCTTGCACACGCACCGCAGCAGCGCCGGGCGGATGCGGTCGAACCGGGGTTTTGCCAGCGGGTAATACCCCAGCAGGAACACGAAGATCAGGGCCACTTCCTTGTCCGGCACAAACAAAAGCGCCAGCAGGCTGACCGCCGCGTAGGCTGTGAGCGCCATGGTGCGCCCGCACTCCACACACACTGTCGCGATCAGAAACCCTGCCAGCGCAGGCGCAATGAACATGGCAATGGGGATCACGGCCCCCAGCAGCATCAGCGCGACGCACAGCGCCGCCGCCATGCCGCAATAGGCCATCGTCCAGCTTTTTCGGTTTTGTTTTTTCATGGGATCTCCCAGTTTTCCTGCTCTGCGCCCACTTCCAGCGGTTCCACCGCGTGGTGCAGGCCCAGCAGCATGATATTATCCAGCAGGCTGCGGTTGAGTTTGACATCCAGCATGCTGTACACCCGCATCAGGTCGTTGGCGGCGGCCAGCGCCTGCCGACGGGCATTTTCCACGGCCGAGGCCTGCCCCATCAGGTCATTGACCACAAACACGTTGTACCGGCCGCTGCACTTGTCGGCTTCAAAGCGCTCGGCCTTGTCCATCAGGTAAAAGATGCGCCCAATGCTGCTGCCGATGTAGCGCATGCTCTTGCGCTGGTTGGGGTCATCGGTGGCAAGAGTGGAATACAGCGCGCCGTAAACGTTGCTCATGGGCTCTGCAGCCAGGTTGTAGTTCTTGGCATTCAGGTTCATCTGCACCACGGCCTGGTCCCGCTCCTGCCCGAACAGGCGTTCCAGGGCCGGGTTCTGCTGCACGGCCCGCTCGTAGGCACGGCGCAGCAGAACCCGGTCCAGCGCGCGGCGCAGCCGCTTGGCAGGCCGCAGTTCATCCGGCCGCCGGTCCTGCAGGTTGTGCCAGCCCAGCAGCACTTCCACCTGTGCCGCCTGCCGGATGCCCTGCGTCTGGCACATCATCCTGCGCCAGCACAGGGTGCCCGGCACCCGCTGACGCTGGCAGGTGGCTGTGCGCCCGGCAAGGCTGTCGGACAAAATGGCAAACACCACGCCATTGTGCCGCAGCAGATGGCAGGAATACCAGCCAAACTCGGTGTACAGCTGCCGCCGCACGCCTCGGAGATACTGGAGGTAGATATTATAATCACGGATGGTCAACTCCGGAAGATAGGGTTTCATTCGACCCTTCATAGGGGGCACCGTTCCTTTCCGCCACAGGCTGCACAGGTCATGGTAATAAGGTAAGTATAATCTATTTTGTTCCGCTGTGCAACGGTAGGAGTGTAAATTCTCCATGAATTTGTCTCATCTTGTTTTAGTCTTGTTCATAACATTTCATAAAACTTTGTTTGCATTCGTCCTTTTCTCCGGCAGGCATTGTGTGGTCATTCGTTCCGGAATTTCCCGGATTTTTCCGGCAGCGATACAAAAAGCCGCACCGGGCAGTTCCGGTGCGGCTTGCAGGACTTATTTTTCAGGCCGGGCACATTTTTTCAGGCTCAGTCCTTCTTGTCAAAACGGCGCTTGCCGTCAAAGCCGGACTTGGGCATCGGCTTTGCGGTGTGCTCGAACTTGGGGGCGTTGTAGTACATGTACAGCTGGCAGGGGATCATGCCGTTGTACATCTTGCGGCGCTTGTTGGCGCGCTTGCCGTAGTGGGTTTCAAAGTCCATGTCAGCGGTGATAGCATACACACCGGCGCAGGGGTTCGCCTCCATCTGACGGCCCAGGGTGCGGGCCAGCTTGGCCGCGCCCTCAATGGTGCTCATGCGCTCACCGTAAGGGGGGTTCGTCAGCACGATGGCCTCCTGCTTTGCGGCAAAATCCGCCACATCGGCCACCTCAAAGTGGCAGCGCTTTTCCACACCGGCCAGCTTGGCGTTGGCGTTGGCCAGCGCCACGGCGGCGGGGTCGATATCATATCCAAAGGCCTCGAAGCCCACATCCAGCTTGGATTCAGCCAGGGCCTTCTGGCGCTGCTCGGCCCAGACGGCGGCGGGCACAAAGCTGTAGCGTTCGGCAGCAAAGCGGCGCTTGAGGCCCGGTGCGATGTTCATGGCCTTCTGGGCGGCCTCAATGAGCAGGGTGCCGCTGCCGCAGAAGGGGTCCTCCACCAGGCTGTCCCGGCGCACGCGGCCCAGGTCGGCGATGGTAGCGGCCAGCGTCTCGCGGATGGGGGCCTCCATGGCGTTGCGGCGGTAGCCGCGCTTGTGCAGGCCCTCGCCGGTGGTATCCAGCATGATCTCGCACACGTTCTTGCGCAGCATAAAGCGGATCTTGTACTCGGTGCCGCTCTCCGGCAGCACGGAGGTGTGGTGCTTGGCCATCAGGCGCTTGACCACAGCCTTCTTAATGATGCTCTGGCAGGCGGGCACGCTGGAAAGCTGGCTGTCCAGCGAGGAGCCGGTGACCGGGAAGGCCGCATCCGTCGGCAGCAAATCCTCCCAGGGGACGCTGTACACGCCGTCGAACAGTTCATCAAAGGTGGACGCCTTGTAGCGGGCCAGCAGCAGCATCACGCGCTCCACGGTGCGCAGGTGCAGGTTGGCTGCCGCGATCATCTCCGCACCGCCGGAGAAGGTCAGGCGGCCGTCATCCACCCGGATGTTCTCCGCGCCAATGCGGTTCAGTTCAAATTTTGCGGTGGACTCGCACCCGAAGAAACAGGGGGCGATCAGTTCAAATTTTGCAGGCATGGTGGTTCCTTTCTTTTCCTCTTGGGCGAAAAAACAGACCCGCCCGACCAGGGGACAGGTCTGTTCTGTGCATTCTGATCGGCTGCTCAGCGGCCGCGACGGCTGCGCGGGGCATAACCGCCGCCGCGGCGGTTGTTGGTCTCGTGGTCCAGATCCGCCATCTTTTCCTCGCTCTGGCTCTTGAAGCGGCTCATCATGTCCTCAAAGCTCAGGTTGT
>OGJR01001803.1_pt1 | contig 12513 bp, 9 predicted proteins | sample 1572301 | NCBI WGS metagenome assembly OGJR01 (sample SAMEA2582083, study PRJEB24529) | metagenome | biome: Human gut stool | place: China | collected 2011 | reverse complement strand
ACTTGGTGAGGAACACGCTTTCCTCCGCCGCGGCGAAGCCACCGCCCACCACAAAGACATCCTTCCCGGTGAAGAACTCGCCGTCGCAGGTGGCGCAGTAGGCCACGCCCCGGCCGCGGAACTGCTCCTCCCCCTGGAAGCCCACCATGCGGGGATGGGCGCCGGTGGCCAGGAGGACACCGAAGCACCTCAAATCGCCCCGGCCGGTGCGTACGGTCTTTATGTCACCGGAGAGCTCCAGCCCGGTGACCTCGGCCAGCAGAAATTCAGCGCCGAAGCCCTCCGCCTGCTTCCGCATGGTCTCGGTAAGCTCCGTCCCACTGGTCCTGCCCACGCCGGGATAGTTCACCACTTCCGAGGTGATGGTGATCTGCCCGCCGAAGTGATCCTTCTCCACGACCACCACCCGGTAGCGGGCCCGGGCCAGGTAGAGGGCGGCGGTGAGTCCCGCTGGACCGCCGCCGATGACCACGACATCGTAGAAATTTGCCGTCTGCTCCATGGCTTAAAGCTGCCCCACCAGATCCAGACTGGGCTTCAGAGTCTCGGCGCCAGGCTGCCACTTCGCAGGGCATACCTCGTCTCCGTGCTCCGCCACGAACTGGCACGCCTGTACCTTCCGCAGCAGTTCGTCGGCGTTCCGGCCCACATTGCCGGCGTTGACCTCATAGGCCACGATTTTCCCCTCGGGGTTGACAATGAAGCTGCCCCGCTCCGCCACGCCGTCGGCTTCGATGTAGACCTCAAAATCCTTTGCCAGACAATGTGTGGGATCAGCCAGCATGGGATACTGGATCTTCTGGATGCGCTCGGAGGCGTCATGCCACGCCTTATGGACAAAGTGGGTATCGCAGGAAACGGAGTAAACTTCGCAGCCGATGGCCTGGAATTTATCGTAGAGGTTTGCCAGGTCCTCCAGCTCCGTGGGGCACACAAAGGTGAAGTCGGCGGGATAGAAGAAAAACACGCTCCACTTTCCCAGTACATCCGCCTTGGTAGCGGTGCGGAAGGCGTTATTCTGATAGCACTGGACGGAGAAATCGGCAATTTCTTTTTGAATCAGGGACATAGGAATACCTCCATTCATAATTTCGCCGGTTAGCGATGACTAACCACATAAAATTATACAACTTTCAGAGAGATGCGTCAAGCGGCGCTTAAGGTTTTCTGAAACGGATCGTAGCCCCTATGTATTTCAGAGAAGGATAAAGAAACAATCAATACTGGGTGGGCGATGTGGGGCCTGAAACGAAATTTACCATTTTACTTTATCAATATTGCAAGTGGAATGCCCGCAGGACACATCCTAAAGAAGGCCTGCGGGCATTCGCTTTTCTCATATCAGTGTATAAGACGGCAGGGCTTGGCTGCACCTTAGGACATCAGATAATGAGCTGCATCCTGCCACTGGGCCGGGGGATAATCCTCCGCTTTGAGCTGTTTCAGGGCCTGACGAACGCGCTCACGGCTGCACAGCAGTCTCAGATCCGAGAGATAGAGACAGCCTACAAGCTCCTGGAGATCTTCCAGGAGACACTTTTCATCTGCCATTCTACTCACCACTTGGAGAGGATGCGGCCATAGATCAGGCTGCGTTCATAATCAAACTGCTTGATTGCCAGAATGACCGTGTCCCCCACATGGAAATCCAGGTCTGAGTGCAGTGTGGAGTAGTGGCAGAGACATACCGTTTCGTCGGAGAGCGTGCAGAACACGCCGCCGCCGTATTTGCCGGAGATGACCGCCTGCCGGCGGCTTCCGATAGGGTGCCTTCGGAGCGCTCCAAAAAAGGGGTTGTCCACTGTATCCTTTACTGAAACCCAGAACTGCCCCTCTCTGCGGTCGTACTCCTTCAGAACACAGTTCAAAGTCTGCCCGGGATGATACCGCGTCCGGAGATCAGGTGTAGCGATGTAAGTGAGGTCCTTCTGGCTTAGGCTCATATCCCTGCCTCTACACTCCACCAGGCACCGCCTGGGGCCCACAGCCAGAACGCGGCAGGTCAGCTTCTCGCCAATGCTCCGCCCTCCTTTGATGGTATCGAAAAAGTGCCTCTGGGCGGCCAGCGCCATTCGGCGTGAGCCAATGGCCACACCGCCCTCGCGGTCTACATCCAGGATGATATAGTCGGTCTCCGCGCCGCTCATGTTGCGAAGTACATAGGGCGGCCGCTCCTGGCCTGGGTACCACACTTCGGTTTCCGGAATCAGCACCTTGACCCGGTAGTTGATGATAACGGCGCACAGCATCTTGCGCCGCTCGGTTTGCCTTGTCTCCCGGTTGCGGACAGTAAAGGAATGGGTGTCGATGCCCATGATCCGCCCGGTGAGAATGGACTTGGAACGGTAGGATGCATAGATGGCATTCCATTCATTCCGCTCCTCTTCGGACAGGTCCTCGTCCAGCTTGTTCAGATCCAGGGAGAGCAGCGTGGGCTTATCTTTCAACGGCCTGCTGGTAAATTCCTTTTTAGGCCTGTTGGCCGTCTTTGCCGCTGACGCTGTACGCCGCGCCGGCCGTGCCTTGGGAGACGGCGCGGGCTCGGGACCTTCCATTGGGGCGTCTGCCGTATCATCATCACCTGTACCCTCCAATGGGGTGGGCGGCATCTCTTCTCCACCATCACTCAGGACAAAGGCATCCGTCTCCAGATCCTCGTCATCGTCATGCTCCGGCGTATCGCCTCCCTGGGCGCTCAAATCATCCGAGGCGCCGCTGGAGGTATCTTCCTCCTCAGACGCCTGGGCGGCCTCCCCAGCGGCCTCGCCGCCGGATGTATCTTCCGGGGAATCCGCCGCCTTTTTGCGGGAAACCCGCTTGCGTTTTGGCTTTTCTTCGACCGGTGTTTCCGGACCAGCCTCGCCGGTCTGCTCGCTTTCACCGGAAGGCAAGGGAGCTTCAGGCGGGTCCAGCCCGCCTCCCTCCGCCTGGGCTGCGGGGGCGGTCGCCTCCTCCTCGGTGCCAGCCTCCAGGACGGGGGCTATGCCTTCTGTCCTGTCTCCGGCGGGATCTGCCCTCTCCACACCGGGCGCTTCCTGAGAAACGCCCACGGGTGAAGATTCCGCAGCGCCTGAAGCTGTGATACCGTCCAAGCTGCGGCTGTCCATGGTCTCATCATGCTCTGTGTAGCTCATAGTCTGGCTCCTTTCTGATTGGGCTAAGTTGTTCGCTTACTGCGGCTGTCATTGGCTGGCCTCACCTCCCTTAAAGAACCGCAGGCGACCCTCCTTCCGGATGACGAAGTAGTGCCGCTGATTGATATGTAAAAGCCGGTGCTGTTCCAAATCGGACAGGGACAAAAGCACGGTCACATCCTGAGACTGCTGCGCCAAAAGGATGCTGACAAGCTGTTCCCGTCCCGGCTCCACCGGCAGGACCGCGAATGCGTCGATTTTCCCACTCTCCCTTCCCCGCTCCAGCAGGAAGCAGAGCTTATAAGGCGGCCTCCGGCTGGTGAGCTGAAGCGGCGGGCCTACGGCGAGAGACAGCAAAATGTCCAGCGCGCACAGCATCTCGGGGTCTGCCTCCTGCCCCCGGAACTCCGCCAGACATACGAGATCGTCTCCCACGGGGACCAGTTCTCCCGCATAGCGCAGATAGCGCAGTATCGCCTCACAGTGGGACTTGGCTTTGGCTGGATCGCGGAGGCGCATAAGCGGAAGAATCTGATCCAGCCGCATATAGCGGACCTCCCGCAGGATGTCGAGGAGAAACCGCTGGTCATTTGTCAAAAGCATTGATTTTCACCGCCTTTCTCACTCCCTGCCGGGGCTCCGCCTATGCTGTTGAGATAGGGGTCAAGCAGAAGATCGCTTTGCGATTCGCAGATGGCGTTAAAAATGACCGCCATGGTATAGGCGGTCGAGTTCTTGACATTGCGCTGGTTTTGCCGGAGCTTCCCCTCCACGGACTGGAGGATGGTGCTGTCCAGATCCCACAGGCGGGAGCGCACATTGGCCTGGGGCAGGACAGCCTTCCCGATCCGATATTCCTGGGTATAAAACAGCCGCTCAATGGCATTTTCAAACACCTTTGCCGTTTCCGGGTCAAAGACCCACAGGGAACAGTTCTCCAGAATCTGCGCAAGCTGTTCCTGCTCGGACAGGTTTCTCCACCATGGCCCCAGTCCGTCCATCCGGTCTCCGGCGCCGGACGGGCAGGACAGACTGAATTCAGTATGAATCCCATCAGTATGATTTAAGTCAATATAACTGGAGTCCCGCTGGTCAACTTCTGGAAGTTCCGTTTCCGAATCTCTTGAAGTTCCGGATTGAGACTTCAAGAAGTTCGGGCCTGGGACTTCTAAACCGGCCGCAGTGCCTCGCTGCTCCGGCTGAGCGGGGACAAGAAGTTCCGATCTCGCACTTCTTGGGGAGGCGGGAGGGGCCTGTGCCTCGTGCGGCTCCGGTGGAGTACGCCCCTTGCCGGATGGCCCTGTCTCCAAAGCCGACCCACCAGCGGGTACCGGCTGCTCCCCTCCGGCGGCCTCATGTTCCGGAGGTACAGAGGGGGCGCTGCCGCCTGCCGTCTCCCGGTGCTCCACCAGGGCAAGGTAAATCTGATTGGCGTCTCCGCGGCCGCACCGGCGCTCCCAGATCAGGCCGGCGGAGGACAGTTCTTTCATCGCCTCAATGATTTTGTGATAGCTCACCTGCATTTCGCTGGACAGAGAGCGGCGGGTGTAGATGATGAACACCTCTCCGTCGTCATTGAGCCAGCCGTTGAGCCGGGAGAGCTGGAAGCGGTTGAGTAAAAAGGTGTAGGTCACCTTAGCCTCCAGTGAGAGCCCTATGTATCGGGGATCGGTAAACAGCCAGCGGGGCATCTGCAAATGGTAGATATTCTGAATGTCCCCCTGCTTCATCAGTGGGAAAGACGGCTTTTTCGTTATTGGTGCTGCCTTCATTGGGACCATCTCCTTTTTTACACAAGTTTGTTGATTGTCAGCGGCGTAGGGACATGGAACGGCTTATGGCCCGCCCACTTCATCCGGGGATGTTTCGATCAGGTCAAAGGCGCCATAGGGGGCCTCAGTGTCCGGCGACTGGGAGGAGACACGATCCAATTCCGGGTCCAGAAGTCCATAGTCGTATTCCTGCCGGAGGATCTGATCCCGCTCCTTGTGAGGAGCCGTCTCCCCGCCGGCTTCTTTTTGGCCAGGGGTTGCCGGCGCCGTATTTGCCGGCTGAGCGGGCGGAGGACCGGCCTCCGGCGCGGACGGCGCTGGCCGGGACTTGGCCCGGGCCTTCCTTTCGGCCTTGGCCAACTCCTCCTGGCGGCGCCATTCAGGGGTGTAGTCTGATACCTTAACATCGTGCAGACGCTGGAAGCTGGGGTGTTCGTCCGGCGTGATCTTGTAGAGCTTCAGCGGTTTTTGACCTCGGAGAAGTACCAGACTCTCCTGATTGTCCATGCGCATGATTTCATCCGGGAGCATGAGGGCCCGCTGGGTGTTGCTCTTGGTCTGGCTGTATGGACGGGTGGAGCTATAAACCGGAGAAAACAACGGCAAAAGTGGCATTTGGTTGTTCTCCACCTTGATAGTGACCATGCCGCACTTTTTTGAGATGTAGGTCGCCGTGTCCACATCGTTGCATCCAAGGCAGATCTGAATATCCGTACAGCCGATCAGCTCCTCCCACTCCGTTTTGGGGTAGCGGTCCTGGAGCTGGGGAATAGACTGCACAATGAGCTGACAGAAGATCCCGGAGCCGCGGCAGAAGTTGAGCACCCGCTTGAAGTCCGGAAGTTTCCCGATGTTGCAAAACTCCTCCAGGCATACATTGACCGTCATGGGTAGCCGCCCATGCTTGCCGTGACGCCGGCCGTACTCAATGAGACGGGCGAAGAGCTGGGAAAAGAACAGGGAGCTCAAAAACTCCAGAGAGGAGTCCTGCGCGGAGATACAGCAGAAGTAGGCGCAGGGCTTTTGCCCGGGAAGCGTCAGGTCGATCTCGTTGTAGGAGGTGATTTTGTCCACCAAAGGGTTTTGGAACACAGACAGGCGGTTGCCCAATCCAATGGCGATGTTGCCCCAGATCTGCCGGTTGGCCAGCTTGAAAATACCATAGGGCGCCAGCGCCGGGTGACCTTTGGGCAGCGCCTCAAAGCGCCGCTCCAGATCCCCAAAGGACTCGTTGGAGAGCATCCGGTAAATGGCCCCGAGAGACCGCTGCTGAATCGGGAGCAGTTCCGTGGTGCCGGGGATGGTCTGGGTTGCGACATAGTGCATCAGAGCCATGAGCAGATTGAGCTCCGCCTTTTCCCAAAAGTCCTGCCGCTCGTTGGCGTTGGAGGTATTCTTGATGATGACCTCCGCGATGGACTGCACCAGGTCTTTGTCCTTCTCAATCCCGCTCAGGCAGTTCCAGGCATCACTGTTTTCCATGTCCAGAAGGTTGAACATCCGGACCTCATAACCCTGTTCCCGGAGAAAAGAGGACATACTCTCGTAGACCTCTCCCTTCGGATCTACACAGATCAGGCTCTCCTGCGTGCTCCGTTTAGCAGCGCATTGAAGAATAAAGGGCTTCACAAGGCCACGGGTCTTGCCCGCGCCGGTGGCGCCGTACACCATGATGTGCTCCGTCAGGCCGCTATTGGGGCGCAGAGTCACATACTCAGCGTACTTGTCATCATCGTCCGGATCATCCTTCAGCTTGCCGAGAAGCGTCCCGGACAGCTCCGAGATGGGGCCCGTCAGCAAAATCTTCTCCTGTTCTTTCTTGGACATGAAGCCGGAGGTACCGTGTGTGCCATCGGGAAGAATGTCAAAGCCGCGTTTGTCCCGGATAAACTTGTAGCCGGAAAACCAGATGTAGCCCTTTTTGGTGATGAGACAAAAAAGGATAAAGCCGACTGCCGTGACGCCCAGGCCTGTGGGGGTAAAGACGGCCAGCAGATTGCGGAATGGGTTGACGACCCAAATGGAGCCCACCGGATCGCCGGTCGCGTTGAAAGTAGATTTGATCCCCAGGTGGACGGAGTTGATGAGCATTCCGTAAAAGTACCAGCAGAACAGCCCCAGCGGGATATAAAACTTCCACTTTCCCTTGCGGCGGTCGAAAAAACGGTCCAGCTTCTTTCCCCATCGCCCCGAAATGCGGTCCTCCAGGCGGGCCAGTTTATCTGACAGCCTAAACATGGATCAGCCCGCCTTTCCAGCGAAGCGGCTCATTCGGCCAGGGATCGCCTGCGGAAAAGTTTTCTCCGAAAGCCGCCGCAAGCACCTGGGTATTGATACGCAGGGCCCGGACCGGCGCCCTACGCGGAAATTGGTCCAAGAGCAGGCCGGACATCTGGCCCTCCAGGGCGGCCACAAGGATTTCACGCCGTCCCTGTTGGCACGCGTCGCGGCAGACCCGCTCCAAGCGGCGCAGGTCCATGTCCACCGCGATCACCAGGGGATTGCCGTCCACATGGCCGTCCGCTTCCGGGAGGCGGTCGTCCTCCGGCTTCCACCGGGCTCCAAAGGCAGCCTGCGCAATCCGGGTGCGGTAATCCATCTGGCGCATGATCGCCAGCTGCATGGCCCCGGTATCGTCACAGGAAACCAGGGACACCGGAATACCAAGCCGGGGATATGCCTGGCTGTAATCGGTAAAGCCCTTTTTCCCGTTCCGTCCCGATGGGGTCTGGTTGGAGAGCATTTCATAAATGGACCGATAGCTCTCTCCGGCCAAAAGAAGGGCCTGGGGCGTGTCCAGGCGCTCACTGAACACGCTTGCCAGGTTATAGAGATGGGACAGCTCATTGTTCATAAAAAAGCCGGGATTTTGCCGGCTGACATATTGGAGGAGATAAGCGTGGTTTCCCCAGTGGCCGAAGCCGACACAGCTGGCGGCGTTCATCAGATTGCCGTCCCCGCCGCGCAGGGCGAAAGCGGGGAGAAAAACCGGTTGGCGTTTTAAGCGGTCTACTTTGTCATAGGCCGGCTCAATTCCTGCCCCCAGGCAGGTGAGCAGGACGGTCCCCACCTCTAACCGCCGTCGTAGGGCGGAGCTTTGCGCGTAAGGGCGTTTGGTGGGGGCGTGGCAGTCGATTTCCATAGAGGCCAAGAATTGATAACCCTCCGGGGAGGGCATCAGGTATTGATTGCTGCGGGAAAAGCTCAACAGTCCCAGCGTGGACAGAAGCTCCGCCTCACGGTAGAGGTGTTTCAGGGAGGAAAGGGCCCGCAGCGGGGCCAGGGGGAGCCATTGATAGGTCCCGGCCAGACGGAGCAGGCCAAAATCCCTGCGGTCATAGAGCATGGTAGCCCTCCTCTCAGATTTGAGGTCTGTTTGTATCGGTAGGTGGCATAGGACATCTACAAATTTTCAATGTAACGGATGAAGCGCCGTACAAAAAGCCAGAGCAGACGGCAAAAAACTGCCCGGACCATCGGTTACATCCTGCTGTGGGACGCCCCGATGGTCCGGTCTAAAATCGTATGCTGTATGTAACGGGCTAAGGCGGGGATTTGCCCGCCGCTGTAACCGATGTTGTACGCCCGCCGTGCGGTCCGGTGTAGCCGGAGGTCAACGGGAAAAGGGGTATTGGTCGGAGCGCAGGAAGAAAAAGTCTCCCGCGTCCTGAACAGGGAGCACATAGATGTGGCACTCCGCTTCCGACGAGCGTCTGGACAGCAGGCATACCCCCAGGCTGTACTGGTCATCGTCAGCGACGACCCGGCCCTTGAGCGCGTTTGAGATTGCCTTCCACGCTTTATTATCCTGGTCGTAGACCTGCCGGGCGGCGATGTCGCAGTGTTCGTCGATCATCAGCAGGGCCTCCTCCAAAAGAGGCAGCTTGCCGTTTCGCCGCTCCAGTCGGTCCAGGAGCCTGGTTATGGTGTCTGTGATCCACAGGGGGCTTGCAAAGCGGCAGTTGGGAAGCAGCGCGTTCAGTTGGATATGAAGCCAGCCAAATTCGTTACACTCCGCACGGCCGGCGATGTTCAACGGCTCCAGCGCGGGCTTTTGCCCTACCGGAGGAAGCGGCGCCTGATAGCGGGCGCAAAGGTTGCGGAGTTCTATCGCCCCATGCTCTATTTGAGCTGCCACCCGCTCCAGTTCCTCAGACAACTGTTCCGAGGGGCCTGTATTCTGGTCCAGAAGCGCGGCGATCCGGCCGCTGGATTTGTAGGCTTCAAAGGTGATTTCTTGTATCCGCTTTACATGATCTTTTTTCTCAAGCATTGATGCCATCTCCTTTACTTTCTTAGGAAAATGAGTATAATATGAGCAGTAAAATTACATTAGGGAATAAATGCGAACAGGGGATACGATATGAACGAGCCATACACTATCGACATCATAGACGATGAATTCTATTCCACCCATTTTTCACTATCCTCCAAAGCGTTTGAGGAGCGCATTTACTTATACGCCGAGTGTAGTAAAAACCCCGATTTCCGCAAACAGGATGACTATTACTTCCTGGAGTTGTTTTTCTCCGTCGGCAGCTATGGGGCGCGGGAATTTTTGGTCGGGCTCAATTTTGGTCAAGCCAAGATGGATAAAGAAACGCTCGATCATAGAATCCGCTCTTATCTTAAAGCTGAACTTGACAACGACTTTTCCGCCCTTGTTCAGCAGTATTTGAAAAAGGAACAGCTTATGGAGAATTGGCTGAACGAGCAAGGGAGCACTTAAAGCAGTAGAGAAATGCCGGTAAAACGCTATCGTTTTACCGGCATTTTCTTGCCATGAGAGAACTATTCCACCCTTGCTTGTTGCCTTGCTCGCAGGTCAGTGGGCGAGGTGGTAATGGCCTCATATTCCCTGGGGGACACATGGACGGCGATGGGGACATGGTTATGACCAATACAGAGCAGACCTTCCCCCCGGCGGAAGCGGGTAATCATCTTCGTCTCCTCCTCGGTCAGATTGAGGATGTTCTGCACCAGCCTTGCCTCTTGATCTTCCATCTGCATGATGAATTTGATCCGGCAGCTGTCCAAAATACCTTTCCCATACTTGCCTCCGTCCAGCGCCATCATATCGGCCATGCCCTGGGATGTGACGCCCGCAACCCCTCCTTGAGAGCGGATCAACTTTACCATGCGCATGGTGTAGTCGGCGGCCAGAGGATTGGAGTTCGCCCCCAGGAGCTTCCACAGCTCGTCGGAGAGCAGGGCCGTTCCCACATCCCCATTCTGCACGGTGATGTCGGTAGCAAAGCCGGTGGCCGCGTACACAGTCGCCAACTGAAGGTCATCGGGAATATCAGTCAGGTCGATCACAATGTAGGGGTTTTCCGTGTCCACATTGGTATGCCCACCCATGGAGGCGGCCGACCCGGATACATAGCGGGTCAGGATTACTGACAGGTGCTTGGTTTCCTGCTTCTCCCGCAGGATGTCGTACCACTCCTGGATAACGGGCATCTCCTTGATGGTCACGCCGTCCTCCTCAAACAGGCTGGCATTGTCAAAGGTGATCCCCCGGCGGCCGTAGCACTCAATCAGAGAGGCGTCGATGTAGTTCATGTCCTCCTCCGACAAATTGCGCTTCTGGAGAGAATACCATACGGAGAGCCAGGAGACTTTCTCCGCCAGCAGGGACTCCCGGCGCTGGGTACCGCCATTCTGAGCCGCGTAGGGAGAGGCTTTCAGACGGCGAATGTCCATCAGGCCGATACAATCTGGGGAGGACGGCCCCAGCTTGATAAACTGGCCGCCCACCGCCTCGCACAGGGGACGGTACTCATGGCCCTTTTCGGGGACAATGTAGATCACCTTCCGCTGCTGCTCCCGAAGCCGCTTGCCGATGCTCTGAAGCAGGGTGGACTTGCCCGCTCCGCTGTTGCCGAACGCGGCAAAGTTGCCGTTGGTGTATTTGTAGTCATCGTACAAGTCGATGAATACCGGAGAGCGGTTGTAGAGGTTTAGGCCCAGAAAGATACCCTTTTGGTCGCTCAGCTCAAAGGAAGCAAAGGGAAACGAGGCGGCCACACCGGAGGTCAAGGCGTTCCGGCGGCTTTTCCGTTCAATATCCGGGTCTGAGATCAACAGCGGAAGAAACGACAAGAATGCCGCCTCATGCTTGTACTCGCACCGCTTGGCCAGCATATCGGAGGCTACGCACAGGGTCTCTACCGCCGTTACCCGCTGCTCCAGGGTGTCCGGGTCGTCTGCGATGACCTCAATCAAGGTGTGCATATAGTAAAAATCCTGGCCTTCTCTGTTCATTCCCTCCTTCAGGTACAGTCCGGCGCCGATGGCGTCCCCCAGTTCCTCAAAATCCTGACGGGTATCACCCACATCCCTCATCCGGGAGCGGTTGATCATGGTTGTCTGGCCGATGGCGTTGACCGTCTTTTCCCGGGGCTGTTTGACCAAGTAAAAACTCAGGCTGACTCCCTCCCCGGCTTCAATCAGGGGGGTGAGCCAGCCTTTGCCTACAACGGTCGAGTAGCCATAGCCGCTGATGTAGAGATAGGCGTGGCATACCCCGTCGATCAGCAGATAATCGGGATGGTGCGTATCTATGTCGGGCGGCGCGATCAGATCCGGAATGGTGGTGGCTCCGGCCTCCAGACGGGAGAGCGGGGATGCCTCCTTTCGGGAAAACCATTTCCGTTTCTTTTTCCCGGCGCTTTCCGCGGCCGCCGTGTCCAGCGCCTTCAGTGCTTCTTCATCGTAGACGCCATGTACCATCCCCAGCATATCGAATACCCCGTCCGGGAGACGAAGATGCTGGGAGGTGTGTTTATTGATGAGCTTGTAGAACAGTTCCAAAATAAAATTGTCCGCATATTCCGGCTCTAAAACAGCCACTCCGCACCGGTCCAAATATCTCCGGGCTACCTCCGCCTTTTCGTTGAGCACCGCGGCAATGGCCTCCGGTGTGTGATCCGGGGCCTTCATGGACGGGTCATAGGAAAAGGACAGGAAAAAGCGGTGGGTAAGAGCTTCCCGCTCCACCAGCTGAGGAACATAGTCCATGCTCTCCTCCAGCATCAAGCGGCACTGTTCATTGGTCTCCCGCTCCAGATAGCCCCTGAGCAGCTTTAGGTAGCCATCCAGGTCAAAGGGCTGGGTCAGGACATTGATTTGAAGATTGGCTGGCGCGATTTTCAGATAGGCGGCAAAGTCCTCTATGGCGGCGCTCTTATCCATGCTGGACATGGTGTAGAAGTTGACGGGAAGTAGCTCTAATATCTTGACAAAGCGTTTGTCCCGGGTGACGACGACCCCCTTGGACAATATCCTTGATGGGGAGCCAGGCCTGGATGCTCCCGTCATAGGCTCCGCTGCGGTCACTGATTCCCGTGACGGAACCACCGAAGATAGCGTTTTTCAAATTCATGGGCATTCACCTCTCCACGATAGGTCAGGACCCGGCGCCGCCGACGCCAGGTCCACCAGGTTTTCAAATAACGGGTCAAGCTGTCGTCCTTCAGGCCAATCAGCGCAAATCCCACGGTCGGCACCAGCAGGCACAGCGTCACAATGATCTTCCATGTGATCGTAAAAGGCAGCAGCGCGGTGCAAAGACCCAGGACCGGCAGGCCCAGGACAACCGACTC
>OGJR01001787.1_pt1 | contig 12571 bp, 9 predicted proteins | sample 1572301 | NCBI WGS metagenome assembly OGJR01 (sample SAMEA2582083, study PRJEB24529) | metagenome | biome: Human gut stool | place: China | collected 2011 | reverse complement strand
TTTAGATGAACATTTACATTTCAGGTTTAAGTTATGGCACAAATGATGCTGACTTGACAAATTTATTTGCAGAGTATGGAGAAGTTTCTTCAGCCAAAGTTATTTTTGATAGAGAAACCGGCAGATCCAGAGGATTCGCTTTCGTAGAAATGACGAATGATGCAGAAGGACAAAAAGCTATTGACGAATTGAATGGAGTTGAATATGACCAGAAGGTTATTTCAGTGAGCGTTGCACGTCCTCGCGCTGAAAAACCGTCATACGGTGGTAACCGTGGAGGTGGTTATAACAATTCAAGAAGATATTAATATCAGAATAAATAAAAGCAGAAGATAATGTCTTCTGCTTTTATACAGACTATTACCGTTTCATGATTCAACGGAGGAATTTCTGTTATACGGAGAAAACGAAAAATCATTTTACATTTAAGTTCTGCTAATTCTGCCTCTTTTATGCGCAATATCAGGAGTATATAATCCTGCACTTTCCATTCTGACAATAGATTATTAGGCTTTTTTGTAATACAATGCTCTTGGAAGAAACAGGAGTGAGAGTTTAATAAATAATATCCAATCAAGCGAACAGCCAATGATGAAGGCGACTTTGAATACTTGAATAGAGTATGTTCGGAGTGTGTTGATTTTGAAATGGCCAAGCACAGAATAAAATATATGAAATCATTTTTTATAGGAAATATTGAAATTAAAGTACCTGTTATACAAGGTGGAATGGGAGTTGGGATATCATTGTCCGGTCTGGCGTCAGCAGTAGCAAACGAAGGGGGAGTGGGAGTTATATCGTGTGCAGGTCTGGGGTTGCTTTATCCCAAAGAAAAAGGCACTTATACAGAAAAATGCATCAGTGGCCTGAAAGAAGAGATTCGCAAATCACGCATGAAAACAAAAGGTATTATTGGTGTGAATGTCATGGTTGCCTTATCGAATTATGCTGATATGGTGCGTACTGCGATTAATGAAAAGATTGATGTGATATTTTCCGGTGCCGGACTTCCACTTGATTTGCCTTCCTATTTGACTACGGGGAGTATTACGAAATTAGTACCTATTGTATCTTCTTCAAGAGCTGCCAAAATAATCTGTGACAAATGGCAAAAGAATTATAACTATCTGCCGGATGCGATAGTGGTAGAAGGTCCCAAAGCCGGAGGGCATCTGGGGTTTAAGAAAGAACAGCTGCAAGACCAGAATTATGCTTTGGATGTATTGATTCCCGAAGTGGTGGCGATTGCGGCCAGTTATAAAGAACAGAAACATATTCCGGTGATTGCCGCCGGTGGAATTTCGACAGGGGAAGATATTGCGCACTTTATGGAACTGGGAGCTTCGGGAGTGCAGATGGGAAGTATTTTCGTGACGACCCTTGAATGTGATGCTTCGGAAACTTTCAAAGAAGTGTATATTCACTCCAAATCCGAAGATGTTCTTATTATTGAAAGTCCTGTCGGAATGCCGGGACGGGCTATTGACGGAGAATTTATTCATAGTGTGAATAATGGTCTGGAAAAGCCGAGGAAATGCTCATTCCATTGCATTAAGACGTGTGACTATACAAAAAGTCCTTATTGCATTATTAAAGCGCTGTATAATGCGGCCAAAGGAAATATGAAAAAAGGTTATGCTTTTGCCGGTAGCAACGCCTTTCTCGCAGATAAAATAAGCAGTGTGAAAGAAGTGATGAATACACTGGAACGCGAGTTTTTCTTAGCGACTCACAAACTGGTTTAATATCGGAGACCTTGCATATTCAGTATTGAATGTGTTGTGCTCTCTTACTATATATAAAATTAACCGCTGTGCTGAAACAGCAAAAATAACATTTATGACATTTAAAGAATTAAATATAACCGAACCTATTTTAAAAGCAATTGAAGAAAAAGGATATACAGTACCTACTCCTATTCAGGAGAAAGCGATTCCTGTAGCATTGGCAAAAAAAGACATTTTAGGCTGTGCGCAGACTGGAACCGGAAAGACTGCTTCATTTGCAATACCTATTATACAACATTTGCATCTCAATAAGGGAGAAGGCAAGCGTTCGGGAATCAAAGCTCTGATTTTGACTCCTACCCGCGAACTCGCATTGCAAATCAGTGAATGTATTGAAGATTATTCAAAGTATACACGTATCCGTCACGGAGTCATCTTCGGAGGCGTGAATCAACGTCCGCAAGTGGATATGCTGCATAAAGGAATCGATATTCTGGTTGCTACTCCGGGGCGTTTGCTCGATTTGATGAATCAAGGACATATACGATTGGATAATATTCAGTATTTTGTTCTGGACGAAGCAGACCGTATGCTTGATATGGGCTTTATACATGATATTAAACGAATATTGCCGAAACTTCCGAAAGAAAAGCAAACTTTGTTCTTTTCGGCTACAATGCCTGATACGATTATTGCTCTGACTAATTCCTTGCTGAAGAATCCGTTGAAGATTTATGTTACACCGAAATCATCAACGGTAGATTCTATAAAGCAACTGGTTTACTTTGTAGAGAAGAAAGAAAAGAGCCTGTTGCTGATTTCAATTTTGCAAAAATCGGAGGACCGGTCGGTACTTATCTTTTCGCGTACCAAGCACAATGCTGATAAGATAGTTAAAATATTGGGTAAAGCCGGCATTGGCAGCCAGGCTATTCATGGAAATAAGAGTCAGGCGGCGCGGCAGTCCGCATTGGGTAACTTCAAGTCGGGTAAAACGCGAGTGATGGTTGCCACAGATATCGCTTCCCGGGGAATTGATATTAATGAGCTGCCGTTGGTTATCAATTATGATCTTCCTGATGTTCCCGAGACATATGTACATCGAATCGGGCGTACGGGAAGAGCAGGAAATGCAGGTATGGCACTTACATTCTGCTCTCAGGAAGAACGCAAACAGATTAATGATATTCAGAAATTGACAGGCAAAAAACTAAATAGGGCTGATTTTACAATTTAAGGTCATTCCCTTACATTATTCATTAAAATATAGTATAAATTAAATATAAGTTCTATGGCAAAATCCATTACGGTAGGTAAACGTGAAAATGAAAAAAAGAGACTCGCTAAACGAGAAGAAAAACAAAAGAAAAAGGATAGCAAGAAGTTATCCAGTAAAAGCAGCTTCGATGATATGATTGCTTATGTGGACGAGAATGGAATGATAACTTCGACTCCTCCGGCTGAAAACATTAAAAAGGAAGAGATAAACCTGGATGAGATAATCATTGCAACTCCGAAGAAAGAAGACGAGGAACCCGTTATATTGAGAGGGAGAGTTGAATTCTTTAATGAGGCAAGAGGCTTTGGTTTTATAAAGGACCTTGCCGGAGTTGATAAGTACTTTTTCCATGTTAATAATGTCGTTGGTAATATCTCGGAAGGTAATATTGTAACATTTGATCTTGAACGTGGTGTGAAAGGAATGAATGCGGTCAATATCTGTCTCGAAAAGAAACCGGTGGAGAATTAAAACAAAAAATGTAAGTATTGAAACTTATTTTTAGATATTCATTTGCTTAAGTGTAATATGATAAAATAAAAATCCCTTGAGTCTCAGAGGTTCAAGGGATTTTTTATGCGTAAAAATAGTATTGCAGGCAGACAGGGGAACGGAGGGTAACCGGAAGAAGAATGCAGCATATCGTACAAAAATGGCAAGAAATAATGATTCATTATCTCTACTATTTCATACCTTTGCCCGCTGAGTCTGAAATATTATTAACTTTTAAACGCAGAAAACATGAAGAACTTATTGATTACGGTATTTTTTCTCAGCTTGACTTTGCAGCTCTCTGCGGAGACAGGGGGAAGCAATCCTGTAATTGTAGAAAAAACTACAGCAAGTCTGGCGGAAAAGACGCCTGTTTATTGGCAGAAAATGGCAGATGGTATGTCGCAAGCCCTTATCAAGCATTTTTGGGGCGCAAACTTCAAAGGGTATGAGAATCGGTTTTATTTTAATTATGGTAGTGATCTTTCCAATATGACTACCAATCATTATTGGCCACAGGCACATGCTATGGATGTCATGGTAGATGCATATATGCGTACCGGAAGCAAACAGTATTTGAATATATACCCGTTGTGGTGGGAAGGTGCACCGAAATTCAATTTTGCGGGCAGAGAGGAAGACCCGTGGTGGAATGTGTTTGTAGACGATATGGAATGGATTGCTCTGGCACAGATTCGCATGTTTGAAAGCACTAAGAATACCAAGTATCTGAAAAAGGCGAGACAGACCTACGATGATTGGGTTTGGTCTACTTGGGGACCGGAAGATGAGGCTCCGTGGTTTGGTGGCATTACCTGGAAGACGGATGTGGCAAAATCTAAGAACGCTTGTTCCAATGGTCCTGCTGCCCTTATTGCTGCCCGGTTGTATAATTTTTACGATGCTATGGGTAAAAAGGCCGGAAAACCCAAACAGGCTTATCTGAATGAGGCCATTAAAATATATACATGGGAGAAGAATAACTTGTTCGACCGTCAGACGGGGGCAGTGTATGACAGCATGAATGGAGAAGGCAAGATTACCAAATGGGTATTTTCGTACAACTCGGGTACTTTCCTGGGAGCAGCTCATGAACTGTATAAGATAACCGGTGATAAGCAATATCTGGCAGATGCAGTAAAAGCGGCCAATTTTGTGATTGACCATTTGTCGACCAATGAAGGTGTACTCTCCGATGCAGAAGGTGGTGACGGTGGCTTGTTTCATGGCATCTTCTTCCGTTATTTTGTGAAACTGATTAATGACCCTGCACTGGATAGTGCCAATTATAATAAGTTTCGCGACTACATAACTCATTGTGCTACGGTTATGGCAGAGCAAGGAGTGAATCAGAAGACTATGTTATATAGCGGTCGTTGGAGAAAAGCACCTGCTGATGATGAGAGTGTGGGATTGACATCGCATCTGACCGGTTGTATGCTGATGGAAGCTATGTGTGTACTTAAACACCGATAGAGTGAATAAGAAAAGAGATAAAACAAAAATCCCTTGAACTTTTGAAGTTCAAGGGATTTTTGTTACTGAGTTGATAGTGGTGCCACCAGGAATCGAACCGGGGACACAAGGATTTTCAGTCCTTTGCTCTACCAACTGAGCTATGGCACCGTAAGGCTAATTCAACTCAGTTGTTTCTCTTTTGCGGTTGCAAAGGTAGTTAAAGTTTTGGATTCTGCAAGGCTTCTATAAATAAAAAACACTGATAAAAAGCTACTTTGCTTATTATCAGTGTTGTATGGAATGAAATATTTTTCAGTATATAACTGAGAAAATCTATTTATCTTCTTTTAGCGGATTCCATCCCTGAGCCTTCAATTCAAATTCTTGTCCGTCACGGGTAATCAATGCGCAACCGAGTTCGGGTTTGGTGATATGCCCGATGAGGCGGATTCCCTCCATCTGTGATACTTTCTCATGATCGGCGATGGGGACAGTGAAAAGCAATTCATAATCTTCACCGCCATTCATGGCACAAGTGGTCAGGTTCATGTTGAATTCTTCTGCCATGACAGCCGTCTGATAGTCAATAGGAATATGTTCCTCATAGACACGGCATCCCGTATTACTTTGTTTGCAGATATGCATTAATTCGGACGACAGACCATCGGAGATGTCCATCATGGATGTGGGGACAATATTGGCAGCCGCCAGTTTTTCGATGATATCTTTACGGGCTTCCGGTTTCAACTGGCGTTCCAGTAAGTATTCTTTGCCGGTGAAGTCCGGTTGGATATCTTTTTCACCCTTCAGTACTGTTTTCTCACGTTCCAGGAGTTGCAGACCCATATAGGCAGCGCCCAAGTCACCGCTGACACAGATTAAGTCAGTGTCTTTGGCTCCGTTGCGGTAGACCACTTTGTCTTTATCGGCATCTCCGATACAGGTGATGCTGATGGCAAGTCCCGTAAGAGAAGAGGATGTATCGCCTCCGATAATGTCAACATGATACTGTTGGCATGCCAGACGAATGCCTGAATAAAGCTCTTCCATGTCCTCTACGCTGAAGCGTTTGGAAAGAGCGAGCGAAACGGTAATCTGTCGGGGGGTACCATTCATTGCATAAATATCGGAGAAATTGACTACGGCCGATTTATATCCCAAATGTTTCAGAGGGACGTAAGTCAGGTCGAAGTGGACACCTTCCATTAATAAGTCGGTTGTTACTAATAGTTGTTTCTCCGAAGGGTAGGAGAGGACGGCGGCATCATCACCCACTCCGTATTTGGTTGATTCGTTTTCTGGTTTAATTCCCTCGGTGAGGCGGTCGATCAGACCGAACTCGCCGAGAGTTGCTATTTCAGTTCGCATAAATAGAGTTTAGTATTAAGCACGGTTGATAAGTTCACGCATGATAGTGGTCATTTTAGGTTGGGCTGCGTCCGCTGCCTTCTGAACTTCTTCATGCGATACTTCTACAATTTTTCCTTCTACTCCCAAGTCAGTGATGACGGAGATTCCAAATACCTTGATTCCGCAGTGGTTGGCTACGATCACTTCGGGAACGGTAGACATACCGACTGCATCGGCACCCAGAATGTGGAATAGTTTATATTCAGCAGGAGTCTCGAAAGTAGGGCCTTGCGTACCGATATAAATTCCATGTTGTACCTTAATGCCTTTTTCCTGAGCAATCTCATCAGCTTTACGAATCAGTTCCTTATCATATGCTTCGCTCATATCCGGGAAGCGTGGACCATAAGGAATATTCTTGCCACGAAGCGGATGTTCGGGGAAGTAGTTGATATGATCGGTGATAATCATCAGGTCACCGATTTCAAAAGCTTCGTTTGTACCACCGCTGGCGTTGGATACAAACAATGTTTTGATACCCAGCTCACGCATTACACGTACAGGGAAAGTCACTTCCTTCATGGAATAACCTTCATAATAATGAAAACGCCCTTGCATTGCCATGATGTCTTTGTTGCCCAACTTGCCGAAAATCAGTTTACCGCTATGACCTTCGACAGTAGACACCGGGAAGTTAGGAATATCCGAATACTTTATTTCATACTTCTCGGTGATCTCGTCTGCCAAACTGCCAAGTCCGGTGCCAAGGATGATGGCTGTTTCAGGACTGGTGTGCATTTTCCCTTTCAGAAAAGCTGCTGTTTCTTGTATTTTCTCTAACATAGCCAATAATGTGTTGGTTAAATTTATCTTGTTGATTTTGTAATATCTCAATCTCAATCGGCAAGGCGTAAATAAACGGTTTCAGTTCCTCGCTCAATACCGGATGATGAATCAGGCGGGTTGCATCTTTCTCGGTGGTGACAATCAGTTTATGTTCACCTTTTAGTTTTCCGAATCGTTCCTTGATCTGTTGTATGTCCCGATGACTGAAATGATGATGGTCGTCGAATGAAAGCGAATCAATCTGATCGGTATACATTTTCAACTCTTCGAGAATAGGCGCAGGTGATGCAATGCCCGTTACCAGCAAAATATCCGTATTCGTTAAAGCACTCAGCGGTAACTCATTCACTGTAGAATCAATCTCTGAATTTGCTGATGGAAATACCGGTTGCAGATTTCCATAACGAAACGATGAGAAGTATAACTGCTGATAAGGATAAAGGTTCAGTCGTTTTGTGATAATATTATAGTCAATCGGCTTAATATCCTGCGGACACTTTGTGACAATGACGATTTGTGCCCGGTTTTTACCGTTGACAGACTCGCGCAGACGACCTGCCGGAAGTAAAGTATCGTCGCAGAAGAGGCGGTGATAATCCGTCAGCAGGATGCTTAGTCCCGGCTTGACGTAACGGTGCTGGAAAGCATCATCCAGCAATACAACTTCAATGGACGGTTCTTTGATGGATAGTAATTGTTCTATGCCATGGCAACGGTTCTCATCGACAGCTAGTGTGACAGACGGGAACTTGGTATGCATCTGGTAAGGCTCGTCACCGATGCTGCGTGCAGTACTTTGGGGAGTGGCAAGCACATATCCTCGGCTATGCCTTTTATATCCCCGGCTTAATACTGCCACATGATAGTTATCACGAAGCAGCTTTATCAGATATTCGGTGTGCGGCGTCTTTCCCGTGCCGCCTACAGACAGGTTGCCGATGCAGATGACAGGAACACCAAAACTCTTTGACCGGAGGAATCCCCAGTCAAAGAGTTTGTTTCTTACTGTTACCACTGCCCCGTAAATCCATGAGACAGGGTAAAGCCACTTATGTATCTTGATAAAGTGTTCGTCCATGCAGTACAGTTTACTTGATATTTAGTTCAAACGGAATGCGTGCCTGAATCATGGAACGCTCTTTTAAATTTTTCAGCATACCGAATTGTTGATAATACTCTCCTAACTTGCTTTTCAATATTTGTGATTCCACATAATTAGTGGGTTTCGTATTGAGCAGTGAAGAAAGGAGGTCTTGTTTTGCCGGATAAGAAACAACTGTATATCCTTCGATTCCTGCTTTCCTGACAGCAATCTCCAAAGCTGTATCAATACCTCCGAGTACGTCTACCAGTCCAAGTTCTTTAGCAGCTTCTCCTGTCCATACACGACCTTCAGCTATTTTCTCAATGGCCTCTTTGCTCATATGGCGCCCCTCAGCGCAGCGATTGACGAATGTATCATAACCTTGGGTAATCATCATCTGCATCAGTGTCTTCTCATCCTGATTGAAAGGACGCATGATATTTCCAAAATCTGAAAATTTATTTGTTTTTACCACATCGTAGGTCAAACCGATCTTTTCTGATAATTCCTTAACATTCGGTACCATACCGAAAATTCCGATGGATCCCGTCAATGTAGTCGGCTCTGCAACGATTGTATCGGCTACACAAGAGATATAATAACCACCTGATGCGGCATAATCACCCATAGAAACAATTACTGGTTTCTCTGTTTTCAGTTCTTTCACGGCATGCCAGATTTGTTCGGATGCAAAAGCGCTTCCACCCGGAGAGTTAACACGGAGTACGACCACTTTCACATCATCGTTTTCTTTTAGCTTGCGTAAGTCACGAATGACTTTCGTCCCTACAATTCCCTCTTCGGAAGCCGAAGAACCGCTATAGTCGGTAATTTCTCCGGATGCATAATAGACTGCTACAATGTTACCGCTTTTATCTTTAGGCGTATTCTTTTTTACATTGATCATATCGCTCAATCCCAGTATCGGAAGACGATCGTCTTCCTTCAGTTCTGCCCATTGTTTGAGATAATCGCGTACATCATTACGATAAATCAATGTGTCCGCCAAGCCACATTGCACACTTTCCTCTGCCGGGTAAAACATCAGCATACGGTCAGCTAAAGCATTCAGTGAATCTACGGGGAGGCTGCGGGAAGCAGATACCCCTTGGGTAACCTCTCCCCAGATCGAGTTGATAAAAGCTGTCACCTGTTCACGATTGGCAGGACTCATTTCTGTTGAAATAAACGGTTCTACAGCGGATTTATAAGTACCTACTTTAAATACCTGCATTTCTACTCCGATCTTTTGCAGTAAGTCTTTATAGAAGAGAGGAGCGGAAGCGATACCTTTCCACTCAATCATTCCTTTCGGATTGAGCAATACCTTGTCCGCTACACTGGAAAGATAATAAAGTCCTTGTGTATAGCTATCTCCGTAGGCTATGATGAACTTTCCGCTTTCTTTAAAGTCGAGCAATGCGTTACGGATTTCCTGCAAAGATGCATACGAAGTTCCGAGCATACTTGCCTGCAGATAAATTCCTTTGATATTTTCATTTTCTTTTGCCTTTTTGATGGAAGAAAGAATATCGTCCAGCCCATATGTATTGGAGTCGTCGCTGAACAACTGTGATAAGATACCTAACGGACTCTCCTGAGTGCGTTCGACTAATACACCGTTCAGGTCGAGCATCATCACAGAATTCTTTTTCACTATTGTTTCTGTATCCGCGGTTGATACAATGCCGAACAGTGTTACCATGCCGATAATAAATAATACAATGCTTGACAGGATGATACCGGTCACAGTGGCAAGCGTAAATTTCAAGAAATCTTTCATTATACTATTGTTTTTTTGAGTCAGCTTGTTTTAAAGCTAACAAAGATAAATAATTGAGTTGATATTTATTCAATAAGTCGTGCGAATTTTTGTTTTGTCACAATGAATCAGGTTTATTTGCTTTTAGAATGCTGCCCGGAACAGGGTAGATATAAATTTTGAATGATCGGACTTGGGGACTATTTTTCTATTGTATTTTAGTGTAGCATTGAGAATTATTCTCTAAATTTGTAGCATTAACTTAACATTATGATTATCATGAAAAGAAAATCCCCTGTGATGGCCGTTGCTTTGGCGGGACTGTTTATGTACACTTCCTGTTCTCCGACGGAGCAAGCGGAAACGAAAGATTACACTCAGTATGTGAATACCTTTATTGGTGCTGCTGACAATGGGCATACATTCCCCGGAGCTTGCTATCCTTTCGGAATGATACAGACCAGTCCGGTGACGGGTGCAGTAGGTTGGAGATATTGTTCGGAATATACTTATCAGGACTCTCTGATCTGGGGCTTCACTCAGACTCATCTGAACGGAACCGGATGTATGGATTTGGGGGATATTCTGGTGATGCCGGTTACCGGTACCCGTGCCCGTGCATGGGATGCTTATCGCAGCCATTTCCCGAAAGACAAGGAAGCTGCTACTCCGGGATATTATACAGTCGAATTATCCGATCCGCAGGTAAAGGCGGAACTGACTGCTTCTATCCATGCAGCTCTTCATCGTTATACATATCATAAAGCGGATTCAGCTTCTCTGCTGATTGACTTGCAGCACGGACCTGCCTGGAGAGAAGAACAATATCATTCACAAGTGAATAGTTGCGAAGTGAACTGGGAAGATGCTCAGACGCTGACCGGACACGTGAATAACACGGTCTGGGTTGATCAGGACTACTTCTTTGTGATGAAGTTTAATCGTCCGGTAATAGATTCGCTTTACCTTCCGATGGGAGAAACTGAGAAAGGAAAGCGAATCATTGCTACTTTCGACTTGAAGCCGGGAGATGAACTGATGATGAAGGTGGCCCTTTCGACTACCAGCGTAGAGGGAGCAAAGAAGAACTTGCAGGCTGAAATACCAGACTGGAACTTTGACGGTGTGAAGCTGGCTGCCCATGACGAATGGAACAGCTATCTGAGTCGCATTGACGTAGAGGGTACGGATGATGAAAAGACGAATTTCTATACTTGTTTTTATCACGCACTGATTCAGCCTAACCAGATTTCAGACGTAGACGGTATGTATCGTAATGCTGCCGATTCGATTGTGAAGGCCGGAACAGGAACATTCTATTCAACCTTCTCTTTATGGGATACTTATCGTGCCGCTCATCCATTCTATACATTAATGGTTCCCGAACGTGTGGATGGTTTTGTTAATTCATTGATAGAACAAGGTGAAGTACAAGGCTTCCTGCCTATTTGGGCATTGTGGGGAAAAGAAAATTTCTGTATGATCGGCAATCATGGTGTATCTGTTATTGCTGAAGCCTACCGAAAAGGTTTCCGTGGTTTTGATGCGGAACGTGCTTTCAATATGGTGAAGAAGACACAGACTGTATCTCATCCGTTGAAGTCCGACTGGGAAGTGTATACGAAATACGGATATTTCCCGACCGACCTGACAAAAGCGGAATCCGTCTCTTCAACTCTGGAATCGGTATATGACGATTATGCGGCAGCTGACATGGCCCGTCGTATGGGAAAAGAAGAAGATGCTGCTTACTTTGCGAAACGTGCAGATTATTATAAGAACTTATTCGATTCACAGACGAATTTTATGCGTCCGCGTAAAGCTGACGGAACCTGGAAATCTCCGTTTAATCCTAGTGATGTAGGACATGCGGAAAGTACAGGCGGTGACTATACGGAAGGAAATGCATGGCAATATACCTGGCATGTGCAACACGATGTTCCCGGTTTGATTGCTCTCTTCGGTGGAGAAGAACCTTTCCTGAACAAGCTGGATTCCCTGTTTACAGTGAAACTGGAAACAACCCAGGCTGATGTGACAGGTTTGATCGGACAGTATGCACATGGTAATGAGCCCAGTCATCATGTTACTTATTTATATGCTTTGGCAGGGCGTCCGGAACGTACACAGGAACTAATCCGTGAAATCTTTGATACTCAATATAAGAACAAGCCTGACGGACTTTGTGGTAATGATGACTGTGGTCAGATGTCCGCATGGTATATGTTCAGTGCAATGGGTTTCTATCCGGTAGATCCGGTAAGCGGTGATTATGTATTCGGAGCTCCTCAGTTACCGAAGATTGTGCTACATCTGGCTGATGGAAAGACCTTTACTGTGATCGCTGAAAACTTATCGAAGGAACATAAATATGTGGATAGTATCATGCTGAATGGCGAACCTTATACAAAGAATACGATTTCTCATGAAGATATTCTGAAAGGTGGTACACTCGTATATAAGATGAAATAGACTGTATACAGAGTAGTATAAAGAAGATCCCTCCAAAGTTTTTTTTCTTTGGAGGGATTTTTGGCTTTATATGCTTTAAATTCGAATAATTCTCTAAATTT
>OGJR01001771.1_pt1 | contig 12657 bp, 17 predicted proteins | sample 1572301 | NCBI WGS metagenome assembly OGJR01 (sample SAMEA2582083, study PRJEB24529) | metagenome | biome: Human gut stool | place: China | collected 2011 | reverse complement strand
CCCGTCAATATATAGTTTTAGCTTCCATGTTCAACCTTCAAGGACCCAATCGAGCTGAAGGGCATTTGAACCTGACTTCGTCTTGATGGAGTTATGCGTGTGCGAAGTATCTGATTTGGCTTTCAATTTTTTATCCATCTCACTCTCTGTATAATATCTGTCATCATGAGTATGGGATTTATCTGCTTTATTTCCTAAAGCGATCTGTGCATTTCCTAAAGCGGTCTGTGTATTCCCTAATTCTGCCTGCATATTGCCCGCCGTTCCATCCGCCTTTGTATATGCCACATTACTCGCCGTTGTTTTTGGCTTAACTTCATCCTGAAGATAAGTCAAAAAGTTGGAAAATAACATCTTTTTACCAGCCCCTGAAGACTCTTCCACCAAAAATGCATCTGTATCAACAGGTGTAACCTTATTTTCCAAATCATTCACATGGTTAAATGCAAGATACTTCATGTCCTTCAGCCACTTGGATATCTTTCCAATCAACACTGCTATGGAATTTTCCGTGACCAATACCTCCCTGGATGCCGCATCTGAAAATGCAATAGGGGTAGACGCATCCACTTTACCAGTCGGCCCTTGTGGTCCCTGCGGCCCTATGTCCCCTGCATCACCTTTATCCCCCTTTGGCCCCTGTGGACCTGTCGGACCGGCTGGACCTGCCGGACCCTGAGGGCCGGTCGCTCCTGTAGCTCCCTTCGGCCCCTGCGGTCCCATCACATTGCCTAAATCAAGTTCGGGCATAATTCTCTACCTCCTTATAAGATCATGACCAGATGGCCATTATCATCTATTTTGTATCCCGGGGCATCTGTGCCAGCGTATACTATATAAAGATGTCCGTCTTCCCGCACCTGGAAGGCATAGACACCTTTACTCTCTACAACTGCAGCATCCCCACCCCGGTCACCTTTATCACCTTTGTCTCCTTTTGGTCCCTGGATACCTTGCGGTCCCTGCGGGCCTGCCGGTCCAGTTGGTCCTATTGGACCTTGCGGCCCCTGCGGGCCATTGAACTCCCCAGCCTGTCTGCGCCGCTCCAAGTCGTCGGCAGTAGCGTTAGCCCGGTTTGCGGCAGCCTCTGCTGCTTGTGCTTGTGTATTGGCAAGCTGTCCGGCATTGTTAGCGTATTTCGTTGCTTCCACCGCATCTTTTACAGCCGCCCCAACCTCACCGACAAGCCTGTTGATGATCTCCTGTGTCCGCTCATCTAACTCTATGGTCAGGTCTTCCTCTGTCATGAGGCGTTTCACAACTCCGGCGGAAAAGCACACATACGTTGCCTTCCCATCCCACACATTCGGGTCTCCCCTCAGTACAACTGCCCATTCCCCTGGCAGCATCTTCTGAGGGTCAAAGTGGTCAAAATCGCCCCGCCTATCCTGTATTGCCATATTGGTTCACCTCCTTACCCTGGTATCCAGCGCACCAGTGACACCCCCGTGGGTGTCGGTGGCGTACTGCCGCCTGGATAACGCAGCACACAGTTCCAGGGATAGTTATAATAACCGCATGTCCATATTTCTGTGCCATCCTGGTCCCCTGTCTGCGGGTTTCCACGGTTTGATGATGCCTGTACCATCCTGCCATTACCAATGCTCATAGCTGTATGGTTCACATGATTAAGGAGCACATCACCGTATATGATGCCACTTCCGGATGCCATATCTACGCTGTTTGTCACGTCCTGGAATCCGCAGGCAATAAACGCGTCATACATATTTCCGGTGTATGATGCCCCCTTATCTTTAACCGGGACACCAGCCTGTTGCCACGCCGATATCAAAAGTGAGGAGCAGTCGTAATCCGGCCCCCAGCGATTGTCCTGTGAATATCCGTGGGAATTATCATTCGCGATTGCGACCGCCCACTCCACAGCATTTTTGATAACCGTCGAGCTTCCGTAAGTCAGGTTTTCAAACCAGTACCGTGCATTCTGCCTTCTTTCCTCTAGTGCCAGCACTCCCGGTCTTTCATAGTTCCGCATGAACGCTTCCGCCAGGTATTCCGGACTCTCTGCAGATCTTGTAAACGCAGAAAACGAGAAATTAAAAGAGGAAGTGGCGATCCATTGCTGGTTGTTTGCCACTTCCCACAAAATACATTCCAACTGCCCATTAAAATATGCCGTTGTATTGCCGTAATTGTTACCCCAGGGATATCCCCTGGCATCCGCCCATGATGTGTAACCCGTTGCCGGTGTCCACTGCACCAGGCCATATCCACCTGACATATTGCCGTAAATAAGGGATTCCCATAATCCAGGGTTGAGTGTGGACTCGCGCTGCATATTTCCGAGTATTCCCGCAATAGCATTCCTGGTCCAGCCCTTATTGATGAGATAATCAGCGATATACTGTGCATTATCTGTCATTTGCGATTGAGACAGATACGCATTGCTTATTATAAGTGCCATATGTCTGTCTCCTTTTTAAAAAGTGGCTCCACTGGCGGTCCTTCCACCAACAAGTATCCCGCCATTAAACTGCAGCCAGCTCCCGTCGGAAAACTCAGCCTTCCCTGTTTTCCCAGCTTTGAATTTCCCTGCCAGGCCGTCTTTATCTGCCAATAACGGATATGAGTTATTGCCGCTGTCATCTGTGCAAACAAAAGAAAACTTTGATGCAGATCCAAAGGACTGGATTGCGATTCCTCCACCAGATACAGCTGTCATGATTGCTGATAACTTACCCGCATTGTAAAATTCAACCCTCTTGTTATTGATTTTGATGCCTGTCCCATCTACTAAATTACTAAAGACCCCTTCTGCGTGCACACCATCCTTATTCCAGGTACCGATAACCTTACCTGACGCATTCAGTATGCGCAGCACACCGTTTACATTGTTTTCCCCGCCTAATGTAAGGGTACCACCCCTCGCCCAGTCGAAACGGATACCAATAGCGGACAGGACATTGACCACAGCATTTCCCTGGCTGTCCATACCGGCATTCCAGGTCTTTCCTCCATCCGTAGACACGGCAAAGGCGTTCGCTGTCATCTTCCAAATGGTGTCTGATTCCTTCAGCGTTGGTTTATTGTGCATATAAAAAATGGTGCTGCCATCCTCCAGCTTTTCCTCTGTCTTATATACGCCAAAAGACTGGGTGATCAAACTGGTCAGGGCTTGCACCGCTTTGTTATACTCATTTATCTGTACTTTAGTATTTTTCTTTGCCTTTACAAAGGCTTGTGTAGCATCTGTAAACCTGGATGCACTGTTACGGGCCGGTGTTTTTGCGTCACAGGACACCGACTGATAATTACCTATCTGGTAGGTGGTATTTGTAATATAGCACTGATAGGTGTTCTGCTTATAGTCTGTCACGATAGCTGGGTCTCCTGCCTCTATGGCAGGGTCTGACAGGCAAGAGATAGACACTGGGCGGAATTTCATCCCTATCAGGCAGCCGCCTAAATAATCAGCGACCGTCTTACCGCTACCTTTGCGAATAAAATCATTATCCTTTATCTCCAGCACATAACCTTCCACACCTGTCATATAAGATGCTGGGGCATCCTGCACAGTGGTGTCCTGCGCCTCAGTCACCTTGATCCCGGTTATCACCACATCATCTGTGGCAACGTTTATGCTGTTTAATGCATATAAATGGTGGTATTCCTGCAAGCTGTCAAACGTTCCCCCATCCAGGCTGTCTCCGTCTGTCCAAGGCATGAAACTGCCGCCATCTGCACTGTCACCAGTCTGATAGGATGGGGTCCCATCGTCAAACACACCGCCATCCATGCCATTATGACGCCCAAATACGGCAGTGTCATACCATCCTGACGTCAACCGGCCATATGCGTCACACTTCCAGTAACGGCAGGCTATCTGCCCCACCCATGTCAGCACCTGCCTGAAGGTCAGTGCTTCATCGGCAGGCCGTTCCTTTACCGTAAAATTGCGGTTCGGGAAATCCGCGGATGCCTGTTCCACGCCACAAACACTGCAGGCATCGTCTACGATCTGCCCCAGTGTAGCAGGATATTTTAAATGGCTGTCCGTATATGGCCGGTCAAATTTCGCTATGTTGTCATAAGCTGTGACAGAGATGACCGCACCCGTGAATTTCCCCGGCTCTGCAGTGTATATGCCCTTTGGTATCCATTCAATCCTGTCACCAGGGAGCTGCAGGCCAACCTTTACATTCAGTTCTGCACCTTCAAAGTCATATGCGTTAAATTGTCCATCAGTATTATCAATACGGATATCACACTCCCCGACAGCAGCACACCCGATGTCAAAACTGTCAGAGCCGGATGTCGCATGTTTAATTGTCAGGCCATCCGCCATCAGCTCCCGGCGGCTAAGGCTCTTTTTCGAGCCATCCGGAAATGTCAGCGCTACCTCTGCCAGAAACGTTCTGTCCCGCACCAAGGCACGCCTGTATGCCATACTTGTCTTTACCATTCCATCACCTCTGTATAATATCCACAGTCACACTGCGGTACCAGAAGACGCCGTCTCCCAGCCGCCCTATCTGCTCTTTTGACAGCGTGCCCCGGTAACATTCAATTGTTATGTTGATTCCATCATCCCGGAAGGTGAAGGGAAAGAATCCGGCCACCAAAGTCCGTTTTATAAGAGCCACATCAGATTCTGGCAACACACCCCATTTTATGGAGACCGTCTTTTTCTCTGCGACCGCATCCCCCACCATTGTTCCATCCATCGTCCTTCCCGTGTCAGAAGTCCAGATAATCTCATCATTAATAGAAATGGAAACGGGTGCCGGCAACACCACGCCTGCTGATTTTAAAATATTAGCCAACTATATCACCTCCACGGGATTCAGCCTGTAATTCCTGTTCTTCCGGGCATTATCCAAGGCTGTAGCCAACATTTCGCCGTCCACAAAAAATCCCATCTTGCCCAATGCCGCCACAATCCGCATGACCGCATTGTTGATAATAGATTCCAAGTCTGCTTTCGTCAGGCCACTGCCGGATGCCATCCTGACCGCCTCATTGACCATAGCCTGCAGTTTATCTTCGGGGGCCACGATTTCACCGTAATGGCGGTTATCGCCTATCATAGCAAGCTGCGGGGTGTTAGCTTTCACAAAACCGCCTTGTGCCAGCTTGGGGATTTTTGGAATGTTAATGCCTTTTCCCCCTAGTCCAGGTACCCAGCTTGGAACTTTGATTTTATTCAAGCCGCCTATCAGCTTATTTAGTAAATCTATAACTGCGTTTATTGGTTTTTTAGCTATTGCAGCGAAAGTTTCCCATACGCCTTTAAATATATTTTTAATCCCATTCCAGGCTTTTTCCCAATCACCTGAGAACACTCCTGTTATAAAATCAATAACGCCACCTAATATATCAAACAAACCATTAAAGACATCTGAAATTGTTTCCAGCATATTCAGGAATTTGTTTCCAATACCTTCAATCACAGGTGCTAGAACAGGCATAACATGCTCTGCTATCCAGTTCACCACCGGCTGCAATACATTTTCCCAAACCACCTTTATCAAATCAGCCAATTTTCCAAATAGCCCTATTGCCTTGTCCAGCATGGGCTGTACAGATGTTTCCCACACATTTTGGAATTTATCTGATAGCTTATCTAAAACGGGAGCGATATACTCGTTATATCCATCAAGCAGCGTACCGACTATCTCTGAGATTCCATCCGCAATGCTTTGAAACATAGGTTTAATATGCTCATCATACATTTTGGCCATTTTCTCAAAGGTATTTTTTACGCCCTGGTGCAGTGTGCCAAGACTTTCAGCAATTGGCGCCAATGTATTGTCAATAGCTTCTTTGATCTTGTCTTTATTGTCAACAATAGGCTGGACAACCGTGTTGAGGATATCACGAGAAAACTGTTCAGCAATGTCAATAACTCCAAGGAACCCATCACTGAAGATCCCTATCAAACTTGAAGTGATGCTTTTCGCATTGTCACCACTAAAAACTGAAAATATATCGGCAAGCGCAACGATCAAATCCCCTGCCAGATCTGATATCTCACTTCTCACATTAAAAATAGATATCAGTCTGGATTTAATATAATCTTTGCTCCCTTTCAAATAGCCGTCTATACCGCCTATCAGGTTATCAGCGATAGTGACACCCATACTCGCCATACTCCCGGCAGCTCTTCCGGCATTAAATACCATAGTGTTAAAAAGATTTTCAGCTGCGCTTACAACCTCTCGGTCGGTGAATATATCTTTGAAAGACTGACCTATACCTTTAATGCTTTGCTTTATAGACTCTATTTTTTGTTGGCTGTTTCCGAACCCAATGACAAAACCTTTTTTACAAAGCGAAGCCAACTCGTGACATTTTGAGACCAGGCCATCCATCTTTTGATTCGTTTGATCAATTACGGTATCTCCTTCAGCCAAAGAGCCAAAGTCCATGCTGCCAACTCCTGCGCCGCCTCCGGTGCCACTGGCATTCTTATCCTGCAGTTTATTGATCTTGTCAAAGCCCATCAGGCTTCTGGATGCCTTCTCCGCTGCCTTTCCTATACCCTCTGTAGAATCTGTCAGGGAATCTGCTGCGCCTGCAGCCGCCGACAAGTCAGACGCCGTATCCTTAAAACCGGAACCACTTTCTGCTTTCTTTCCTGTCAGCATTTCCGTGAAGGACTTAAATGCCGATGCAACGGTCATTAATTTCGCCAGCAGCTGATTCAGCACTTTAAGGACAGGGGTCAGCATATTTATCAGCCCTTGCCCCAAAGTTGCCTTTAGGCTATCAAACTGAAGCTTCAAGACCCTGACCTGGTTAGCCCATGAATCTGACGTCCGTACAAAATCCCCGGTTGCCGCCGACAACTGGTCCTGCACAAACTGGTACCGCAGGGCTACTTTTTCCGACTCGCTCATGGCCTGGGTGGTCTTACCCCAACCGTTTGCCATTGCATAGGCATCTAGGGCATTTTGGGTCATTACAACGCCTAAATCCTTTAAGGTCTCAGTCTCACCTGTAAATACGGATTTAAGTTTTGTATACGCTTCATCCTGGCTGATATTGTAAAAGGACGCCACGTCCCCAGCCAGACCCGTCAGAGTCGTGCTCATGTCATAGGCCTGCTTCTCGGAAAATCCGAAAGCCTTGGCCATAGCCCCGAATGTACCGGTAAACCTTTTTGCCATTGTTTCGGATAGGCCGAAGCTTGCTGCCGCATTCTTGGCGAAAGAATCTACCTGCGCTGACATAGACGGGAAAGTGACGTCAACGACATTTTGGACTTCGGCCAGGTCTGAGCCAAGCTCAATACATGACTTACCAAAATCCACAAGTTTTTTGACTGCGAAGGCAGACGCAAGGGCTACACCTGCCTTTTTTGCCAGGTTTGTGATGCCTGACATCTGTTTTTTAAATTGATTCTGATTTACAACCAGGTCAAGACCAATCTGGCCTACACTCTGTGCCACATATACCACCTGCCTCTTTTAGAGGACATCGGCACATGGGCACTACTTGTCCTGATTAATCTTTATCTCAAATTCTTTTTTACAGTGCCTTGCCTGGCACTTAAAAAATACGCCCCGGCATATTGCATCCGGAATGTACTGTACTTTCTGCTCATGCCCACAATAAGGGCATTTCACTTTCATTTTTTCAATTATTCACACCTCCCGCTGCATAAATAAGAGCCTGCTTCATGGATTCCAGAAATCCCTCCATATTCTCTTGAGACATTGCTTTTGCCCTGCGCGTCCGCCATTCCATTCTGATGCGCTTCTGCTCCGGGCTAAAATACTCCAAAATTTCCGGGTCATCTTCGGCTCTGATAGACACAATCCGGCCAAGGGGCGTGTCAGGCCCCAGACCAGACAGCATGTCTTTAAATTCATCCCATTTCATGGTTTTCAGGTCCTTAGAAATACGAATCCCGTACTGCGTCTGAAAAGATGATATGATAAGTCCAAAATCATCTATCAAGTCGTAGTACGGGTCATCACTCTCCCGATTCTTCCTCGCCGGTGATCAGGCCGATGGCCGAAAAGACCAACGTCTGGAAGTCCAAAAACTGCAGTTTCATCTTGTCAATTTTTTTGCGGTCCGCATCACTGAAGATCAGCTCATACATTTTTACTACATCACTGGGCTGCACGTTGTCACCATCTCCCAGGATTCCCATAATCTTCAGGACAGTGGTAGCGTCTGCATTTACTTCCAGCTCTTTACCTTTTACAACCAGTTTAGGATTCTCGTCAAAAGCCAGTTTGTCTGTAATGTCAATAATCTTTGCCATTATGCGTCACCTCCTGATGGTAATGTTATCGTTGGTTTTCCATTGCTCATCACATCAAATTCAAGTGGGCCAACCTCAGTGGATTTACCTGCCCCCGTATTCGTGATGTTATAAACTGCAGCATCCCAGGAGATAATCGTCCCATCCGGGAATGTCCAGCCGAAATAGCCTTCTGCGTCCCGCCCATTCTTAAAAGTCTTATTAAATACATAGTCATTTCCAGTATCCCCGATATTTCTTTTCCCGGATACAGAAATGGTGATGCTCTTCGCTGTTGCCAGCCTGCGTGCCCATCCTTCCGTATCGAAGGGGTACCATTCTTCTACGCCATTGTCAAATTTGACGCCAAATGTTTCCATATCCGCAATAGAGGTTGCCCCTTCTTTGGCATCCCCTACCTGGAACTGGTTTTTATAACAAGGATATACTCCTGTCTTTCCTGCCATTTTTCTACCTACCTTTCGTAATGCAGTGTCAGCCAGATCACACGCTCATACACGCCGTTGTCATCCGTTCCCACGTCAATGGCTTCCGGCGCATCCAACTGCAGATAATTCATGTGCTTTCCGGCAATTTCCAAATCTGTTACATGTAAAAGCTTGTCATACAGGGTCTGTGCTGCCTCCTCTGTCTCATTGGCATATTTATCCCAATGGATTAAGATAGATACAGCTTTACTGGCCGTCTTTGTGTTGTCCAGGCCTCCCAGGGCTATATTTGCGCCGCCAGAAATCTGACGCTGATAGACACCTATAGACCGCTCTTTTTTATTTTCCAGTTTGCCTATATAAAAGTGGTCTCCCACTCCCAGCGTCTTGATCCAGTCCTTGATATCTGCCAATTCCATACTCACACCCCCGTAATCCTTTTATATATCTGCTTATATGCCTTCTGGCAGTCCTCGTCCTTACTTCCGCCAGGCAACCAGTCTTCGAACCATTCACCACGTGCATGAGGGTTTTCTTTCGTTTGGAAATTATACTCTGGGTGGTAATACAGACGCCTGGCATAGGGTTGTGTAGACACAATGGAGACTTTCCCGGACTTACTTTCCGAATAATCGGCAAAAGTGCTGTCATTCTGGAGCGTACCTTTGTCAAACGGCATCACCTGAGCCTGTACCACCTCTGTATGCAGGTACTCCGCCGTTTGCTCAAGGGCTGTTACCTGTGCGTCTGTAAGAGCCTGTATGCGGCCCCAGTCCATTTTTATGATGGAATTAACATTAATCATACGATATCCAACCTCGTGTAGTTTACGCTGCCATCCGGGTTCCTGGCTTTCATCCCCTGGAGGATGTTCCGGGTCTCCCCGAATACTGTGACTGTACCGCCGGAAATAACGGCTACCCCCGGTGCGATATCCCCCCGAAAGAGAGCCGTCCCGGAAAGCTGTATATATTTCTGTTCTTTATCAATGACAGTCTTCGCACTGTCCTGATAATTGCAGCGCAGGTCTCCCTCAAAAGCCACCTCTGGACCGCCATTCTCGTTTATCCCTTCGCTGTAAATGATTACATGGATGTCTGTCGTACAGGCCCATTCGGGCACCAAACATGGATACATATGTTTCACCTCAACATTCTGCAGCATAGCCCTGTCTGGCAGAGCTGCTCATAGACATCACGCCGCATGGGGATACCCTTGTTCGTGGTCACATTCCAGCTCTCTCCAAACTGCATGGACACGCCATTGATACTGTATCCCTGCAGGATCATGTCAAAGATTTCCCGGTTCTGATACTCAAAATCTGCCTGCTGACAGCACACTTCCTGCACAATCTCCTGCTGAAATGGTGTCAAACTGGAAAATCCCCGGCCTACAATACGATTGTAGGTCAGGGAATCAATATGCCTGCTGGCCTGTCTTAAATACCGTTCCCGGTCAGCATCCGACAGCAGGCTGCCATTATAGATATCTGTGTAATACGCGGCGTCTGCATAAGGTTTATACATATCACTCACCGGCTTTCTTGCCTGTCGGTTTCTTTTCAGCCTTCAGAGTTTCAAGCTCCTTCTGCAGGTTAGATTTCTCTTCCTGCAGATTTGCGCATAACTTCTGCAGGCGCTCCACTTCTCTTACAGCCTGCATATGTTCATCGTACGGCACGGTTTTTCCCCTGCCGTAGGCGATTATTTCACCACTGTCACCCTTAATGTCAAACCCGGAATCCTGGTAGAATTTCTGCTGTGTGTCATCAATGGTATATTCCTTATTTCCCTTAATTGCTAACATTTCTTGCCTCCTTATGAATGGGGCGTGATATTCATTGCACAGCCCTGAATTTTTTTCTCTAAAAGGAAAAGGTCCCCATACTTACGGTTCTGATATAAGTATCCATCTGCGGTCCTACTGTCAGTTCCCGGCGTAAACAGCTTGATATAGCTGTACTTATCGCGGCATACTGTACAGGTGGGGTGAATCAAGATCCAGTTGATTTGATCTGCATCAGCAGTGGCTACACATCCATCGGTAAAGTTGTATTTGCTTTTCAGTCTGGCTGCTGGAACCATCTTAATAGTCACATCGTCCAAGCTGTGCACTTTCCTATTGATAGATGATGGAGCATTCACTGTGATAGACCTCTGGATTCCTTCTGCTTCTTTCACGATTTTATTCATTGTGGGTGTAACATACAGGATTCTGCCTTCTTCCGGCACAGATGCTTCGTCCATGATCGCCATTTCTTCATCAAAAGCCTCAAGGAAATTTGCTGCTGATACCACTGTAGACTTATCAATACGACCAGAATGAGCCGTAAGTTCTGCATGGAGCTTTGAAAATCGGTAACAATCTGTCTCGGGAATGGCCTGCTCTGTCTCAAAAGTGTTCTGAATATTTGCCACGGACAGAGTAAGGTTCGTTTCATCAATGTCCATCGGGTCTACCCAGAACTCCACATCTCTGTCATGCTCCAGTTTCTTAGCCTCCCAGTCATTGCTGAGTGTCCCAGCGTTAAATCCCGGCGTCCTGGTATGATCCTTATATCCTGATACCGTCATCCTCGGGAGCTTGATAGTCTGTGCATTGATAAATTTGATTTCAGGATGGCTGTTTGACAGCGCATCGGAACACAACTCCTTACTGTATTTCTGCTGCAGGAGCTGCGTGAATGTTGTAGCATAATCATATACTGCCATATATTATTTCCTCTCTTTCTTAAAGTCCAAACGCTTTCTTTAGAGCGTCGTTATTTGTTGGCTGTTGACCCGCCTGGCCGGAAGCCCCTACCTGTACAAAGCCTGTCTGACCTGCTGGTGCAGGTTTTAATGCCGGGATGTCTTCAAGCACTTTGTTTAGTGCATTTTTAAGTGTCTCTTCGTTGATTTTCCCATCCTGTCCCATTGCCTGGCTTAAATCAGCCATTTTAAGGACATATGGGATAGTCTTTGCGTCAATCCCCAGACCAACCGCTGCCATAGTGGCCGCTGCCTGTACCTGCGCCTGCTGTGCTGCCGCCTGGGCCTGCGCTGCCTGTGTCTGCAATGCATTTACATCCGGCTGCTGGGACGCTTTCTGAGCTTTAAATGCTGCAATAGCCTGTTTCATTTCATCTTCTGACAAGCCCTGCTGTTTGAAATATGCTTTCAGGGCGGTGTCCTCTTTCGCCGCCAGCGTACCTTCCAGCATTGTCTGGATTTTATTGTAATCAATCTGTGGCGCTGCGGGTGGCTGCGTTCCTGCCTGCTGTCCATCTCCTGTGCCTCCTGCTCCTGCGCCGCCCCCGTCTCCTGCTCCAGGCTCTGCGAAAAACTGTAAATCCATAGGCAACAAACATCTAAATTTCTTAAACATGTAATTTCTCCTTTCCATTTTGAGAGTGTCGCTCTATAAAATCCATTGTCATCGGTGTCACCGGCCACGCACCTTTTTAAGCCATATCGTGTTTGGGCACAAAAATAAGACGCGTCACCCAGCGTCTCAAAGGGAGATAATCGGATCACCTCCTCCGTTGCGCCGGCGCAAATCTAAAAAAGAGCACAAAAATACCACCTGCCGTTTCTGACTGGTGGTATTTACTGCTGCGCTTCTTTTAATATTCTGTTAATTTCATCCTCTGTTGGTAACGGATGGTCCAAATTATATGCCTCAATCTCATCATCTGGAAGTTTTCTTGGACATGGCGGCATAGATAATCTGTCCAAATAAGCCTCATATGCTTCTTTTTCTTCCCTCATCATGACTGTATCACCTCCAAAATAACTTTATTCTTCTGTCTTGATAATACCCTTAATTTGCAATCTTTGTCAAGCAAAAGTTCTCTCTGTATTGGGAATTTGCTAAGCGGTTCTATATAACCACTACGCGAACTTTTTGGAACAAAAAATACCAGTTTAAAGTCTTTGTTTAGCGCAGCCTTTTCAATAATAGATGTACTTATAAACTGTGAATCTGTAAATATTTCTCCTATCTTATATTTTTCAT
>OGJR01001750.1_pt1 | contig 12877 bp, 14 predicted proteins | sample 1572301 | NCBI WGS metagenome assembly OGJR01 (sample SAMEA2582083, study PRJEB24529) | metagenome | biome: Human gut stool | place: China | collected 2011 | reverse complement strand
ATGGGATGAAGGTCCTTGTTAATAAGATAACCAATGAAGCTAATAAGTATACTTACAGCACAATAAGTGCTAATAAATCAACCATGGAAACAGACCTTTTAAAGGAATTCCAGGAATTATTCAAGACTGAGACGATACAAAGTGTACTGATTAATATTGTTGTCCAGTAAACATTAAAGAATATGATAAGGAGGTGAGGAAGATGGGAGAGGTACTTTCACAGAGTGAAATAGATAACCTCTTAAAAGCTTTAAGCAGTGGAGAATTAGATGTAGATGAGATGAAGAACACAGAAGAAAAGCAAGTCAAGAATTATGACTTTGCAAGACCTTCTAAGTTTTCTAAAGAACATCTAAGAACACTGGAGATAATATTTGAGCATTTTGGAAGACTGCTGAGTACCAATCTTCCGGCATATCTTAGAAAGACAGTCAATGTTGAGGTTGTTAATTCAGAAGTAGTTATTTATTCAGAATTTTCTAATGCCCTTTCTAATCCGGTTCTTTTAGGTGTTGTTGGAATGCAACCATTAAGTGGTAACATAATTATGGAGATGGCATCCAATCTGGGGTTTGCAATTGTTGACAGACTTCTTGGAGGTGCAGGTAATGCTTTGGATAAAGAGAGAGATTTTTCAGAAATTGAGCTTACGATTCTGGAACGTATCTTTACAGTGTGTGTTAATCAGTTGCAGGAACCATGGGAAAATGTTGTAAAGGTTAATCCAAGACTTGAAAGAATAGAGACTAATTCACAGTTTGCACAGATTATATCACCGAGTGAAACAATCGCAATTGTAACTATTAATATTAAGATTGGTGATGTGGAGGGACTTATGAATATATGTCTTCCATATGCAACTCTTGAACCGGTTATGGATAAGCTTAATACCAAGTATTGGTTTTCTAATATGCAGGAAAAAGATTCCAATACATATGAGGATGCTATTGAAACAGTTATTGATAAAGCAATGATACCAATAAAGGCAGTGCTTGGTACATCTAAGATTAGTGTTTCGGATTTTGTTAATCTGCAGGTTGGAGACGTAATAAAAATTGATAAAAAGGTTGACCAGGAATTAGAGGTATATGTAGGTAATATTAAGAAGTTTACAGCTTTACCTGGTTATTTTGAGAATAAATACGCAGTAAGAGTTACTAATGTAATTAGAGAGGAGAGTGAAGAATAATGGATGGAATGTTATCCCAGGACGAGATTAATGCACTTCTGAGTGGCATGAATACAGGAGGAGATGACACATCTGATTCATCAACAGCAACAACAACTATACCAGAGGATAATGCTAATGATAATACAGATGGCGGCTTTACACTTACTGAGTCAGAAAAAGATGCTGTCGGTGAGATATCTAATATTAGTATGGGAACAGCTGCTACAACACTTAGTTCTCTTCTTTCACAGAAAGTTAATATTACAACACCAAAAGTAGAAGTTGCTACATGGGATGATTTATCAAGTAAATATGACAGACCATGTGTTATGTTGCAGATTTCTTACAAAGAAGGTCTTGCAGGCAATAATGTTTTAATATTAAGAGAGAATGATGTTAAGATAATTACAGACCTTATGATGGGAGGACCAGGTAATGCTGATCCAGACGAACCATTGACAGAACTTCATCTTAGTGCAATCGGAGAGGCTATGAATCAGATGATGGGTTCAGCAGCTACATCTTTATCATCAATGTTTAATAGAAAAATTGATATCAGTCCACCAATAGCTAACTTAGTGGAGACATACAATGAATTAGATGATAACCTGCCAGGATTCCTTAAAAACCATTTTGTAATGGTGGCTTTTAAGATGCAGATTGGCGAACTTATAGATAGTGAGATTATGCAGTTATATCCTAAGGAATTTGCACAGGAACTTCTTAACATGTTTATGCCGTCAGCAGAACCTGAACAGCCACAGGTAAGTCAGGAAGATACAGCTAATCATCAGGAAGAGCAGGTGCAGCAGGCTTCGGCACAGAATATGACACAGACAATGCCACAGCAGGATGTACCGGTGCAGAATACTACAGCACAGACAGCACCACAACAGGGAATGCCGATGCAGAATATGGGAATGCCTTATGGTTATGGAATGCCGATGCAAGGTATGCCTATGCAGGGTATGCCAATGACAGGGTATGCACCAGCACAGGATGTTAATGTATCTCCAGCAGCATTTCAGCCATTTTCAACAGATGTCAATCCTTTGACACAGAAGGAAAATATTGAACTTATTAAGGATGTTCCACTTGAAGTAACAGTAGAACTTGGCAGAACAACAAAATCTATAAAAGATATACTTGAATTTGCTCCTGGAACAATTGTAGAACTTAATAAAATTGCAGGCGAATCTGTTGATGTTCTTGTTAATGGCAAATATGTTGCAAAGGGTGAAGTTGTTGTTATTGAAGAAAGTTTTGGTGTACGTATAACAGAGATTATCAAGTAATTTTTATGATTTTCTAAAAAATCAAAAAAAGAGTAGGAAATTGATAGCATTTGTTGTATAATACATTCGAATGAATTTTGTGAATAATTTGTTTTTGAATAGGAGAAAGTTTATGGCAAAGAATATTTTGATTTGTGATGATGCTGCATTCATGAGAATGATGATTAAGGATATTCTCACAAAGAATGGATACAATATAGCAGGTGAGGCAGAGAATGGACAGAAGGCAGTGGAAAAGTATGCTGAGTTAAAGCCAGATCTTGTGCTTATGGATATAACAATGCCTGAGATGGATGGAATTGAAGCTCTTAAGAGAATTAAGGCTGCAGATCCTTCAGCATCTGTTATTATGTGTTCTGCAATGGGACAGCAGGCTATGGTTATTGAATCTATACAGTCAGGAGCTAAGGACTTTATTGTTAAACCATTCCAGGCAGACAGAGTAATTGAAGCTGTTCAGAAAGTTGTTGGATAATAATGGTTGCATTAGCTGGGTTGAATAGTAGATGGGAAGCGTTTGCACAGTTGCTTACGCTTCTCGTTGTTTTTATATTTGTTTTGGCACTTACATATTTTGCTACAAGATGGGCTGGTAATATGCAGAAAACCAAAATGGCTGGACGCAATATCCAGATACTTGAAACAATGAGAGTGTCTAATACTAAGTATATTCAGATTATTAAGATTGGCAGTAAATGTTTTGCAGTAGCAGTCTGCAAAGATACTATCACTTTTTTGAGTGAGATTAACGAGCAGGAACTGACTTATTCGTCAGAGTCAAAGACAATCAATACTGATGGATTTAAAGCTATACTTGAAAAGTTTAAGAAAGACAAACCAGATAATTAATTAGGCAGGAACGAGAGAGTTATGTTACAGTGGATTAGAAAGCATAGAAAGGCATTAGCAGGAATATCGGTTGGGGCAGGAGCTTTTTTTGCAGCCATTTCATTTATTACATATAAGGTAATGGCTGCTGAGGAAACAACAGCATCAGGAAATAATCTTATTAATATAGGTATTTCTACGAGTGATGGTAATGATATGGCTAGTGTTTTGCAGATGCTTCTTGTACTTACAGTAATTTCACTGGCACCTTCTATTCTGATTATGCTGACATCATTTACAAGAATTGTAATTGTGTTGCATTTTACGAGGGCTGCGCTTGGAACACAGACAGTACCACCTAATCAGGTTATCATAGGTTTGTCTTTATTTTTGACTTTTTTTGTTATGTCGCCTGTTTTTACGGAAGTTTATGACAGTGCACTAAAACCACTATCCAATAATGAGATATCGGTCGAGGAAGCGTATGAAACAGGAGTAAAGCCATTGAAAAGCTTTATGTTGAAACAGACTTCTACAAAGGATCTTGATACATTTTTTAAGATTGCAGGATATGAGGAAGGCTCCGTTACATCGGAAGATGATATTTCTATGACAGTGCTTGTACCATCGTTTATTATAAGTGAATTAAGAATTGCATTTATTATAGGATTCTTAATATACATACCTTTTATTATTATTGATATGGTTGTATCGTCAACTCTTATGTCGATGGGTATGATGATGCTTCCACCAACCACCATATCTGCTCCATTTAAGATTTTACTTTTTGTAATGGCAGATGGCTGGAATCTGATAATTGGAAATCTTGTAGCAACATTTAAGTAAGGCAGGAGGTAAAGAATATGGATGCTGGACAGGTTGTAACAGTAGCAAGACAGACTATATGGGTTATAGTAAAGACTTCTGTGCCACTTTTACTTGTTTCAATGATTGTCGGACTTATTATAAGTCTTTTTCAGACACTTACATCTATTCAGGAACAGACACTTACATTTGTTCCAAAACTTCTTGCAATTATGATTGCACTTATGATTATGGGAAACTGGCTTCTTAATGAGATAGTTTCGTTTATGCAGATGCTTTGGGGAAGCTTTGGTCAGTATATATGATGGCAGGATAGTGTGTTATGAATTTTACATTTGCATTGGAGCAATTTGAATTATTTGTTTTGATATTAATAAGGCTGGCATCTTTTGTATTTGCTGCGCCTTTTTTTAATATGGCAAATGTACCAAGAAAGGTAAAGGCTGGATTTGCACTGTGCCTTACAGTTCTGGTATATTCGCTTTTTCCTGATATGACAGTTGAGTATAATGGCATGATTGATTATGCAATAATTGTTGTTGAGGAGATGATTGTTGGAATTCTTCTTGGGGCAGTGTCGTCTTTTTGCGTGCAGATTATTATGTTTGCAGGTAAGATTATTGATATGGATATCGGTATATCAATGGCACAGCTTTATGACCCTACAACAAGAATGCAGGTTGGTATCATGGGAAATTTATATTATTATATGATGATGCTTCTGCTTATAATTTCAGGTATGCATCAGTATCTTGTCGCTGCAATTATTGAGACATATAAAGTTATTCCAATTGGTGGGGTGAAATTTGGTGCAGGAATATATACTGCCATAATAAGTTTTATGTCAGATTTTTTTGTTATAGGATTCAGAATTGCGCTTCCGGTATTTTCAGCGATTCTTATGCTAAACTGTGTGCTTGCGATTCTTGCCAAGGTATCACCTCAGATGAATATGTTTGTTGTTGGTATGCAGCTAAAGATATTTGTAGGTATATTTGTAATTTTGTTTACAATTTCAATGCTTCCATCAGTGTCTGATTTTATACTTGATGAGATAGAAAGATTATTTGCTATGTTAGTAAGGGGAATGAGCTAGTGCGAAGAACTTATCTTTACATGAACCTCCAGTTGTTTGCTAAAGACGGACCAGGAGGAGAAAAGACAGAACCGGCTACAAGTAAGAAGCTGGATGATATCCGAAAAGAAGGTCAGGTTGCCAAAAGTAAGGAACTGATAACGGCAGTTTCACTTATGTCACTGTTTATTATGCTTAAAGTGTATGTTGGAAAGATAGGAACTAAACTGATAGATGCATTTACAACGATATATGCTCTTATGGGGAAGGTTATTAATGAAAGTTCACAGGGACTGACAATTAATATGGCATCTGGTATTGTAAGACAGGCAATTATAATTATTCTTAATATTATTATCCCTGTGCTTATTGTCGCTGTAATCATAGCAATTCTTGGAAATATGCTTCAGCAAAGATGGATGGTTACAGCTAAACCGCTTGCACCGAAGGCAAGTAAAATTAATCCTCTTAATGGATTTAAAAGGATTTTTTCTGTAAGGCAGTTATTTGAACTGATTAAGGCTGTTGCCATGATGAGTATTATTGGAATTATGGTCTACAATTGTGTAAGAAAGAATATGAATATTCTGCTTACTTTTTATGATGTTACTTTATATACTGCGCTTTCTGTGGTCGGTAATATAATTATTAATCTTGGAATCCAGATAAGTGCAGTGTTTCTTATAGTTGGTTTTGTTGACCTTATATATCAGAGACATAAGTTTAAGACTGATAATATGATGACAAAACAGGAAATTAAAGATGAATTCAAGAATGCAGAGGGTGATCCGCAGGTTAAGGGACAGATTAAGAGAAGGATGCAGGAAATCTCAAGAAGAAGAATGATGCAGCAGCTTCCAGAGGCGGATGTTGTAATTACGAACCCGACACATTTTGCGGTGGCACTGAAATATGAACCTGATTCTGGAAAAGCACCTGTAGTTATAGCCAAAGGTGCTGATTATCTGGCTTTCCAGATAAGGGATAAAGCAAAAGAGTACAATATATCTGTAGTAGAAAATAAGCCTCTTGCGAGAATTATTTATCATAATGTTGATATAGGTATGGAAATACCTCCAGAGTTGTACTATGCAGTTGCAGAAATTCTTGCATCTGTTTTACGCACAAATAATAGATAAAAGTCAGATTATGTGATATTATGTAAAATAATGACTAAATTGAAAGGAGAGAAATGATGAAGATTAAGAAGAACGATCTGTTTATCGGAATATATCTGCTTGCAGCAGTATTATTCTTCATTATTTCAATTCCTTCATGGCTGCTTGATATTCTGCTTGCAATTAATATCCTGGTAGCAATGGTGGTGCTTTTTAATTCACTTTTTGCTAAGGAAGTTCTGGATATGGCATCTTTTCCTACGATGCTGTTATTTACGACTATTTTCAGAATTTCCCTTAATGTATCTTCAACTAAGCTTATATTAAAGAATGGTGATGCAGGTAAGGTTGTTGATACATTTGGTAAGTTTGTTGGCGGCGGTAATCTGGTAATTGGTATTATTATATTCATTATTCTTATTATCGTTCAGTTTATAGTTATTAACAAGGGTTCTGAGCGAGTTGCAGAGGTAACTGCAAGATTTACACTTGATGCAATGGCTGGTAAGCAGATGGCTATTGACTCAGACCTTAATACAGGAGCCATTACTGATAAGGAGGCTACTGAGAGAAGAAAGAAGCTACAGCAGGAAAACAGTTTCTTTGGTTCTATGGATGGTGCTACCAAGTATGTTAAGGGAGATGCAACTGCCGGTCTTATTATTACCGGAATCAACCTTGTTGGTGGTATAGTCATGGGAATGATATATGGAGGATTATCAATTAATGATGCTCTTTCTAAGTATACTATTCTTACAATCGGCGACGGATTGTGTTCACAGATACCATCATTGCTTATATCACTTGCAACAGGTATTCTTGTAACTAAAGCATCAAGTGATGGAGAACTTGGTGATGAGATAGTTGGACAGCTTTTTTCGATGGACAGGGTACTTATTATGGTTGGTGCTGCACTTTCTGTCCTTGGAATATTAACACCGTTGCCATGGTACATATTTGTTCCGTTAGGAGCAGCTCTTATTTTTTACGGAAGGAAGCTAGGAACTAAAGCAGGAGAAGCTAAGATTGAAGAGAGCACTGAGCAGGAAGAGAACGAGGCACAGGAAATCCGTAAGCCTGAAAATGTTGTTTCACTGCTTAATGTTGACCCTATTGAGCTTGAATTTGGATATGGAATTATTCCGCTTGCTGATGTTAATCAGGGAGGAGATCTTCTTGACAGAGTTGTCATGATAAGAAGACAGATTGCACTTGAGCTTGGTGCTGTTGTTCCTATTATCAGACTGCGTGATAATATACAGCTCAATCCAAACCAGTATGTTATTAAGATTAAGGGTATACAGGTGAGTGAAGGTGAGATACTTTTTGACCATTATATGGCTATGAATCCAGGATATGTTGAAGAAGAGATAACCGGTATTCCTACATTTGAACCATCTTTCCATCTCCCGGCTATATGGATAACTGAGAGCCAGAGAGAAAGAGCAGAATCACTAGGATATACGGTTGTTGATCCGCCATCAATTATTGCAACACATCTTACAGAGGTTATAAGACAGCACATTGCTGAGCTTCTTACCAGACAGGATGTACAGAATCTTATTAATAATATTAAAGATAACAATTCAACACTTATTGATGAACTTGTACCTAAGCTTATGGGCATTGGTGAGATTCAGAAGGTTTTACAGAATCTTCTTGAAGAGGGAATATCAATAAGAGATCTTGTTACTATATTAGAAACTCTGGCAGACCATGCAGCTGTTACAAGAGATCCGGATATATTGACAGAGTACGCAAGACAGGGACTAAAGAGAGCAATTTCAAGCAAGTACTTTACGGTAGGCGAAGTGACAAATGTTGTTACAGTTGACCCTGCAATTGAGCAGGAGATTATGAATTCTGTTAAGAATACAGAACAGGGGTCATATCTGTCGCTTGACCCTGAACGGAGCAAGAAGATTGTTGAAGCATTAGGCAATGAACTCAAGAAGCTTGAGGATATGGGTAAGAATCCAATAGTTATCACATCGCCTATTGTAAGAATGTATTTCAGAAATCTGGCTAAGGATTATTATAAGGATATAATTGTGATTTCATATAATGAGGTGGAATCTAATGTAGAATTACAATCAGTGGGGATGGTGACAGCATAAATGATAGTGAAGAAATTTCAGGCGGAGACAGAGACAGAAGCAATATTAAAAGCTAAAGATGAATTAGGAAGCGGTGCAGTGGTTCTTAACGTCAAGACATTAAAACAGAGAGGTGTATTCAGACTTTTTAAGAAAGATGTTGTTGAGGTTACTGCTGCACTTGAGGAAAAAGAATTTATTAATGGCATTAATAATAAAAAGCCAACCATGGAAAATAAAGGTGCTAATAGTGGATTTATAAGCAGTCAGCCTATGAAGAATATTACGGGAGGATCGCAGATTAATCTTGTCGCAGATGAAAAGATTGATATGAATTCTAATGCTGCTAATATTGAGAAGAAGCTTGATTCACTCCATTCACTTCTTGAAAATCAGATGAATCCAGGAGGCAGCAGTGCAAAGAGACCGGCAGCAGCAACTGTCATGCATGAAGAAATACATGCACAGGATACAGGAAAGAAGATAGTTAAAGAGCGTGAGAATGCCAATTATAAATTCTTACAGCTTATATATAAAAAGCTGGTTGATAATGAGGTCGATTCAAAATATGCAGATGAAATAATTGCTGATATTGAGGCTTCACTTAAGAAAGAATCTAATATTGACAGCATTCTGTCTGCTGTGTACCAGAAGATTATACTAAAGCTTGGAGAACCACGCACAATATCTCTTGGAGACAAACCGAAGGTGATATTTTTTATTGGACCAACAGGCGTTGGAAAGACTACAACTATTGCAAAAATAGCGTCACATTTTAAACTTGAAAAATACACAAAGGTTGCTTTTATAACCTCTGATACATATAGAATAGCTGCAGTGGAACAGCTTAATACATATGCGTCTATAATTGACTGCCCTGTAAATGTGGCATATTCTCCTGATGAAATGGATGAGTGTCTTGATGAATTTAAAACTTATGAACTTATACTTGTTGACACGGCAGGAAGGTCACATAAGTCAGAAGAACAGATGGAAGAGCTGGATAAGCTCATTGAGACGGTTGAACGCAGAAAGGATGAATTTGATTTTGAAATATATCTGACATTAAGTGTCACAACCAAGTATAAGGATCTTGTAAATATTGCAGATAAATATAAGCATATTAAGGACTGGGCTATTATATTTACTAAATTAGATGAAACATGCAGCCTTGGGAATATGCTTAATATGAAGCTTTATACAGGCGGACAGCTTTCGTATACAACTTCAGGACAGAATGTACCTAATGACATTGAGGTAATTAATGAGCAGAGACTTGCTAAATTATTATTGGGAGGTAAATCATGATGGATCAGGCAGAGAATCTTCGCAATATAATTAAAAAACAAAATTTAAAAAACATTACGAATTCGCGTGTTATTGCCGTAACAAGTGGAAAAGGCGGTGTTGGCAAGTCAAGTATTTCAATTAATCTTGCAGTGCAGTTTACAAGGATGGGGAAGAAAGTTATTATACTGGATGCTGATTTCGGGCTTGCTAATATTGAAGTAATGTTTGGTGTTATTCCTAAATATAATCTCAGTGACCTTATGTTTGCGGGCAAGGAGCTTGACGAGATAATAACAGAAGGACCTGAAGGAATAAGATTCATATCAGGTGGTTCTGGAATTGCAAAGCTTGTCAATCTTGATAAAGAGCAGGTAAGAAGGCTTGTTAATAAACTCTCAGAACTTGAAGGAATGGCAGATGTTATAATTATTGATACCGGTGCAGGAATATCTCCTGCTGTTATGGAGTTTCTTGTCGCAAGTCCGGAGACGATACTTGTGACAACACCAGAACCAACATCGATAACGGATTCATATGCGCTCCTTAAGGCATTAAGCATGAATGAGAATTTCAAAAAAGATGAAACAACAATTAAGATGATAGCTAACAGAGTTGATTCTGAAGCTGAGGGTAGAAGCCTGTATGAAAAGCTTAATGTTGTGGTTATGAAATTCCTTGAAATTAATATGCAGTATTTAGGTGCGGTTCCACAGGATAATAATATTAAAAAAGCAATTATGAAGCAGAAACCGGTCTCTATGATTTTTCCAAATGCCACATCGTCAAGGCATTTGGAAGAAATAGCAACACGGCTGATGTCAGAAGGTGCAGATGTTCCTGTTCATAAGAGAGGCATAAGAGGATATCTAAGGTCTGTATTTGCAAAGAATATGTGATTAAGAGGAAATGAGGTGCGGGAATGTTCGAACAGCTTGTTGTAGGTGGAAAGGTTGAATTATTTAAAAAGAGCAGGCGTATAAAAGAAAACGGAGAAACAAAAGAAATGCTTGTAAGCCAGATAATGGATATCAATGATGAGACTATTATCTGTACGATGCCTTCAAGACAGGGAAAAATGATAGTGCTTGAAGTCGGAACTATGATAGAAGCTTTTTTTTATACAGGTAATTACATTTATAAATCTGACTGTACTGTAAAATCAAGAGGAAAAGAAGGAAATATATTTACAGTTGAATTAAGACCTGAAACAGCACTTGTAAAGTTCCAGAGAAGGGAATTCTACAGGCTGAAATGCACTATTTATGCAGATATTATACCGCTGACAGATGAAGAACGAAAGAATTCTGATGTAACCGGAAAATTGCCGGATAATTTTGTCATGCCGGAAGACAAAGGAATAATTGTTGACATAAGCGGTGGTGGACTGAGACTTTTTTCAAAGAAACAATATGATGCGGATTCGATTGTTAATGTAAGTTTTCCAATACAGGTAGGGGACAGAAGCAGATATATGAAGCTGATGGCAAAGGTTGTAATGTCAATGCGCAATCAGAATTCTGACAGCGTATATGACAGCAGACTTCAGTTTGTGAATATGCAGAAGGAAGATACGGAGGATATTGTTAAATACGTTTTTGCCCAGCAAAGAATAATTCGCAAGAAAGAAAGGGGGCTGTAATATGGCAAAAAAAATACTTGTCATAGATGACTCTGCACTCATGAGAAGGGTTATATCTGATATAATAAACGAAGGTAATGAGTATGAAGTCGCAGCTATTGCAAAAGACGGACTTGAGGGATTTGATTTGATTGTATCTAATCCTAATCTGTACAGTGCAATAATTCTTGATATTAATATGCCTAAGATGAACGGGCTGGAATTATTACAGAAGCTGCAAAAGAATCATATTGAGCAGACTGTTATTGTTGTAAGTACAGTAGCAAAAGAAGGCGCAAAAGAAACTATTCAGGCTCTTGAATATGGAGCGTTTGATTTTGTGACCAAACCAGAGAATTATTTTGAAACTAAGGGCAATGACTTTAAAAAGCGTATACATGATATGCTTAATGTTGCAACAAGTTCCAAAGCGTCTGTGGAAAGAACAAGGTCGGCTACGGATGTGAAGCCATCAGGATATTCTGGCAGCAGGCTTACATCAGGAAGGACATCATTAATTTCATCGGAGAAAAAAGCTTCTATTGATGCAATATCTGCTTTAAGACGCAGGAATGAGATTAATGATACAATTCCTCCAAAGGTTAATCCTTCAAGATTTACCAATATTAAAAGTGGCAGTAAGAAGGTTGTTGCACTTGCCTGCTCAACAGGTGGACCAAAATCATTACAACAGGTAATACCAATGCTTCCTAAGAATCTGGATGCCGGAGTGGTACTTGTACAGCATATGCCGGCAGGTTTTACAGCATCCTTAGCAGCCAGACTTAACGAAATAAGTGATATTAATGTTAAGGAAGGGGCAGATGGTGATGTTATACAGAAAGGCTGGGTATATATTGCACCAGGAGGAAAACATATCAAGGTTGTCAAGAAAGCATCTGAGTATGTGATAAAGCTTAATGACGAGCCTCCTATAGATGGCTTAAGACCATGTGCCAATGTTATGTATAAGTCACTTGTACAGTGTAATTATGATGAGATTACATGTGTTGTCCTTACAGGAATGGGAGCAGATGGTACGGAAGGAATAAAGACTCTTTCTGCCAGCCATAAGAAAATTCATGTTATAGCTCAGGATGAAGATAGCTGTGTTGTATATGGCATGCCTAAGGCTATAGCACAGACAGGACTGGTTGATGAGGTTGTTCCATTGAATAAAATTGCAGAAACTATAACGAAGAATGTGGGGGTATCTTAAGATGGATGTAAGCCAGTATTTAGAGATATTTATCGACGAATCTAATGAACATTTGCAGAATTTAAGTGATGGTATCATGATTCTTGAAAAGGAACCTGATAACAGTGATACAATTAACGAAATATTCAGAGCTGCACATTCCCTCAAGGGTATGGCTGGAACTATGGGCTATAAGAGAATGCAGAATCTTACTCATGATATGGAAAATGTATTTCAGGAGGTCAGGAGCGATAAAATTAAAGTTGACAGCTCAATGATTGATCTGCTCTTTAAGTGCCTTGACGCTATAGACAGCTATGTTGAAATGAATAAGCAGCAGCTTTAGTTATCCGCCCATACTCT
>OGJR01001739.1_pt1 | contig 12924 bp, 9 predicted proteins | sample 1572301 | NCBI WGS metagenome assembly OGJR01 (sample SAMEA2582083, study PRJEB24529) | metagenome | biome: Human gut stool | place: China | collected 2011 | reverse complement strand
GAGCAGCAGATGCAGCCGGCGTTCAGCTCATTGATCTGGATGCCGGACTCCTTCAGGAAGCCGCCGTCGATGCCGATCTCACCGAACTCGTTCTCGATCAGAACGACCTGCTGGCCGGCAAAGGCCTCCTTGATGAGTTTTTTGATCAGAGTGGTCTTGCCGGCGCCCAGGAAGCCGGAAAAAATATCAATTTTGGTCATAGTTTGAATGCCTCTTTCTTTGTTAGCAGACAGAGCCGCAGAGCGCTGGCCCGTAAAATCTTACATCTCTATTATAGCAAGCCTGTCAATGGGAAAACGGCCTTTTTCAAGAAAAAATTGTAACATTTTTTGCAATTTGGTTGCGTTTTCGCGTTTTGGACGACAAATAAGGGGAACCGGCGGCCCCGGCGGGCAGCGATTCGGCAAGGGGCAGGCTCCGGCAGAGGGACGGACGCCCCCGGACGGCAAGACCCCGCCAACGGACGGTCAACGACCGGCAGGCGGTCAGCCCCCGCAGGATGCAGGCGACACTGCGGCGGCTGTTGACAGCACGGCAACCGTGTTTGCGTCCGGAACAGCCGACACTCCCGCATTGCATTCTTTGCGCCGGAATGCTACAATATGCAGTAGCAAACCACCGCCGCCGGACGTTCTTCCGGCAAATATGAGAAAGAAGGCTTTTCTATGAGCATGAATACAGTTCCCGAACGGCTGGCCGCCCTGCGTGCCGCCATGCAGGCAAACGGTGTGGACGTGTACCTGATCCCGGTGGGCGACCCCCACTCCAGCGAGTACCTGCCCGACCACTACACCTCCCTGACCTACTTCTCCGGCTTCCATGGTGAAAACTCCAACTTTGTGGTCACCATGACCGAGAGTGCTGTCTGGGCCGACGGCCGTTACTTTGTGCAGGCCGAGAAGGAGATCGCAGGCACCGAGATCCAGCTGATGAAGATGGGTGAGCCGGGCGTGCCCACCGTGGAGGAATACTGCGCCAAGGTGGTGCCTGAGGGCGGCAAGTTGGGCCTGTGCGGTCTGACCGCCAGCTGCGCGCTGGTGAACAGCGTGAAGAAGGCGCTGGAAACCAAGAACGCCGCCATCCAGACCCTGTTCCTGGAGGATGAGCTGTGGACCGAGGGCCGCCCGGCTCTGCCCGCTACCCCGGCCTGGATCCTGCCCAAGGAATACGCAGGCTTCTCCCCGGCCGAAAAGCTGGGCCAGCTGCGTGCAAAGCTGGCCGAGTTGGGCTGCACCGCCCAGCTGGTGGGCAAGCTGGACAACCTTGCCTGGCTGCTGAACCTGCGCGCCATGGACATCGAGTGCACCCCCTACGCCATGGCCTACTGCTATGTCACCCCGGACCGCGCCGTGCTGTTCATCCACACCGCCCGCGTGACCCCGGAGGCAAAGGCGGAACTGGAAGCCAACGGTGTGACCCTGGCCGAGTACGACAGTGTGCTGGACTTCATGGCCGCTGAGACCGAGCCCCAGACCGTGCTGGCAGAGAGCGCCACCGTGAACTATGCCGTGTATCAGGTGCTGGAGAACAACGCCGCCCTCACCGTGAAGGACCTGGCCGACCCGCTGCTGCCCATGAAGGGCGTGAAGAACGAAGTGGAGCTGACCCACGACAAGGAAGCCCACCTGCGCGACGCTGTGGCTATGGTGCGGTTCCAGATCGAGCTGGAAAAGCGTCTGGAAGCCGGCGAAGAGCTGACCGAGCTGACCGTGGACGAGATCCTGCACAAGTACCGCAGCACCACGGATAAGTTCATCGTGGAGAGCTTTGGCACCATTGCGGCCTACGGCGGCAACGCAGCCATGATGCACTACCACGCCACCCCGGAGGATCATGCAAAGCTCCAGCGCAAGGGCTTTTTGCTGGTGGACAGCGGTGCCACTTACATGGACGGCACCACCGACATCACCCGCACCTACCCGCTGGGTGAGCTGACCGAGGACGAGCGCAAGTTCTACACCTGGACCCTGCAGTGCCACATCGACATCGCCAAGGCGGTCTGGCTGGACTACTGCGACTGCCATATGATCGACACCATCGCCCGTGAACCGCTGTGGCAGCACCTGATCAACTACCGCTGCGGCACCGGCCACAGCGTCAGCTTTGTGGGCAACGTCCACGAAGGCCCCCACGCCCTGAACGGCCGCAACACCACCCTGATGCGCCCGGGTATGATCGTGACCGACGAGCCCGGCGTGTACGAGACCGATCTGGTGGGCATCCGCATCGAGAACGAGCTGGTGTGTGTGCACAAGGCCGACAACCAGTACGGCACCTTCCTGGGCTTTGAGCCGATCATGTTCGTGCCCATCGCCACTTCTCCCATCGTGCCCGGTGTGCTGACCAAGGACGAGCTGGACTGGCTGAACAACTACCACCGTCAGGTGTTCGAGAAGCTGGCACCCCGCCTGAACGACGAGGAGCGCGAATGGCTGGCCAAGAAGTGCGCCGCCATCGGCTGCTGAGCACCCGGCCGCTGAACATCGCATAAAAAAGCGGGAAGCCGTGCCGGAGCGTGCAAGCTCCTGCGGCTTCCCGTTTGTTGCTTTTGCTTATTCTTTGGGGTTGCTGTCGTGCCGGGCCTTCCACTCGGCACTGCGTTCCTGCGCCGTTTCCCGCAGCTCCTCCCGCATGCCGTTCCAGCGCTCGCGCGCTTCGGCGGTGCGGGTCTGCACGTCCTCGCGGGCATCCTTCCAGTAGGCCTTGGCCTCGTCGATGACCTCCTTGAAGGGGCCGGAAGGGTAAGTGCTCTCCGCGATATCCACCAGGAATTTGTACAGTTGCGGGCGCACCTGCTCGTACATGCCCAGACGGGTGTACAGGTCCTTGTAATAGCGGAACACCTGGATCTTGTTCTGCACGAGGGTGGCGGGGTTGATCTGGGTGTGGCAGATGCTCTGGGGATTCTGCACATAGTAGTAGCCCGGCTGTGCAATGGAAGCAAACACCGCGGCGTACTGGATGTACTGCATGTTGAACACCAGATCTTCGGCCCAGCGCATCTCGCTGGTGAACCGGATGTCGTGCGCAAGCAGCATCTCGCGGCGGTAGAGCTTGTTCCACAGCACGCTGTAGAAATAGGAGGCGGGCTTGTCCATCAGGCGGCGGGCAAAGGTGTCCTTGTCGTACACGCCCTCGGGCAGAAAACCGTACACCCGCACCTCCGGCGGGCGGGCAACGTGCATCACGCCAAGGTCGTCCTGCAGCTTTTCCAGCACTTGTTCGGGCTTGGTGGCCCCGGCGGGGATCACCATCTTGTAAGGTGCGATGACCAGGTCGGCGTTGTTCTGTTCGGCAGTGGTGACCAGATGCTCGGTGAAGTCCGGGTCGATATAGTCGTCGCTGTCCACAAACTGCACATACTTGCCGCTGACCAGCTTCAGGCCCAGGTTGCGGGTGTCGGACACGCCGGAGTTGGCCTTGTCCACCAGCACGATGCGCTCGTCCTTTGCGCGGAACGCTTCGCACACGGGCAGGCTCTGATCCTTGGAGCCATCGTTCAGCACGATGACCTCGATGTTCTGCCAGCTCTGGGCGCAGATGCTCTCCAGACAGCGGGCGATGTGGTTCTGGGCGTTGTACACGGGCAGAATGATGCTGACAAGGGGCTTTGACATGGCGGCGTCTCCTTTGTTGTTTTTTGATTACTATACCCCCGCACCGCGCAAAATGCAAGGGCGGGTTTGAAGAGGAGGGATCCTGTGATCTTTCACATTGCGGTGTGCAGCCCGGACGCGGGCCTGCGCAGCGGGCTGGAACGCCAGTGCATGGAATTTTTTGCCCGGCGGGCGGACGCCTGCATCGTGGAACACCTGCCGGACACCGACGCCCTGCTGCGGAAGGACGGGGAGGGCGTGCGGTACGACCTGTACCTGCTGGAGCTTTCCGGCTCGGCTACGCCGGTGGGGCTGGCGGCTGCCGGGGAGCTGCGCCGCCGGGGCCGCCGGGCCCCGCTGGCCTTTGTGGCCCGCACCACGGCCCACGCTTACAGCGCCTACAAGGTGGATGCGCTGCAATATTTGCTGCTGCCGGTGCGCCAGCGGGAGCTTTCGGCCCTGCTGGCCCGCGCCACCGAGCCGGAATACGGCCCGTCCGTCACGGTGAACACCGCCGAGGGCCTGCGGGCGCTGCCCTATGCGGGCATCGAATATCTGGAGTGCACCCACCACATCGTGCACTTCCACCTCACCAGCGGGGAGGACGTGCCCACCCTGTCGCTGCGGGTGCCGTTTTCTGCGGTGGCACAGCCTCTGCTGGCGGATGGGCGCTTTTTGCAGCCCCACCGCTCCTATGTGGTCAATCTGGCCGAGGCGGACCTGCTTTCTGCCGGGGAGCTGCGCATGCGCAGCGGGGCCCGCATCTCCATCCCCCGCGGGCGGGAGGGTGCCGTGCGGGACGCCTTCCAGCAATGGGTGCAGCAGCAGAAATACAGCCTGAAATAACAGCACGCCGGTGCTCCCACAGCGGGAACACCGGCGTGTTTTTTGCGGAAAAATTTCTCAGATCTTTGTCCAGTCCAGTGCGGTCCAGTCCGGCAGGAACTGGTCGCACACCTGCGCCATGGCAGGGGCATCGGCGGCACTGGCGGCGTCCTGCACGCCCAGCACGGTGAACCCGGCCTTGTGGGCAGTGGAAGCGGCGTAAACGGCGTCCTCGCACACAGCGCAGGCGGCGGGGTCGGCCCCGCCCAGCCGGTGCATGCACTCGAAGAACACCTCCGGGCGGCTCTTGTGCAGCACGCCCTGCGCCTCCACGATGAAGGAAAAATAGTCCGCGATGCCCAGCCGGGTGAGCACGGTGCGGCACTGGTCGGACCAGGTGTTGGAGCACAGGCACAGCCGGGCCCCCTCGGCCTGCAGCTTTGCCAGCAGGGTGCGCACACCGGGCTTCAGGTCCACCGTTTCGTACAGCTGGGCGATCACGTCCCGCATCACGTCGTAATATTCCGCCTCGGTCAGGGGCAGGCCGTATTCTCGGATGAGGTAGCGGGCACCGTCGGCCATGCCCATGGTCAGCAGCACGTCGTTCAGGTCTGCTTTGGGCGTGCGGCCATAGCGCTGCAGCAGCGCCAGCGGGGCACCCCGCCACACCACGGTCATGCTGTCGGTGAGGGTGCCGTCCATATCAAAGATCCATTGCTTGCAGCGCATGGGGCAAAGTTCCTCCTTCAAGATGATTCCTGCCCAGTATACCACGGATCTTAGCCGTATAAAAGCCGTGAGGAACCAAAAAACGGGGAGAAATTTTCCGGAAAATATGGTATAATTTCAGCAAAGACAGACAGGGAGGCAGGCAGTATGGAAAACCAAACCATTCCGTGCAAAGCGCTGGTGCTGGCCGGCGGCGGAGCACGCGGCAGCTATCAGGTGGGCGTGTGGAAGGCTCTGATGGAGCTGGACTGGCACCCGCAGATCATCACCGGCACCAGTGTGGGCAGCCTGAACGGTGCCATGTTCGTGCTGGACCTGTACGAGGTGGCGCGGGATATGTGGCTGACCATCCGCAGCAAGGATGTGATGGAGCTGCCCGAAGAAAACGCCGACCTGTCGGCCCTGCACAGTTTTCTGCGCAGTGTGGTGAAGGCCGGCGGTATGGACGTCTCGCCGCTGGAAGAGATCGTGGAACGGGTGCTGGACGAGGACGCGCTGCGCCGCGCCAACATCCGCTTTGGCCTTGTCACGGTGGAGCAGCGGGGCCTGAAGCCCCGGGAGCTGACGCTGGACGAGATCCCGCAGGGCCGCGTGAAGGATTACCTCATGGCCTCGGCGGCCTGCTTCCCTGCCCTGCGGGCGCGGGAGATCGACGGGGTCAAGTTCCTGGACGGCGGCTACAGCGACAACATGCCCACCGGCCTTGCGAAAAAGATGGGGGCTGACGAGCTGGTGTGCGTGGACCTGGAGGGGGTGGGCATCACCCGCCCCAACCTCACCGGTCTGCCCACCACCATGGTGCGCAGCTACTGGGAGCTGGGCGACATCCTGCACTTTGACCCCGATACCGCCCGCCGCAATGTGGAGCTGGGTTATTACGACACCCTGCGGGCCTTTGGCCGGGTGCGGGGCTGCGCCTATGCCGTGGACAACGGCCCGGACAGCAGCGCCGATGCTGCCGCGTTCCGGGCACGGTTCGACGCGGTGCAGAAGGCCGTGCGGGAGAAATACCCCGTGACCCTTACCGCAGACGCGGCCCTGCTGCTGGCCCGGATGAAGGACGCCGAGCTTGCCCCGCTGGAAGCCGTGGCCGAGGACGTGGGGGTAGACCCCACGGTGTACTACACCACCCGGACGCTGGGGCAGGCGTTTGTGGACAAATGCGACCGTGCGCGCATGGCCGGGTTTGCCCCGTTGTTTGCAGGCAGCGCGGACGCGGGCCGGGCGGCGCTGGCAGCCCTGCTGCCCAATACATTCTTGCAGGCGCTGGTCTGGCAGGCCCTGACCGCGCCGGAACTGCCGGAGGTGACCGAACATGAAGATCTGTAAAGGTGTTTCTGCGTCCCCGGGCCTTGTGCTGGGGCAGGTGAGCCGGTTGGAACGCCATGTGGAAACGTTCAGCACCGGGCCCTTTGACCCGGAACGGGAGCTGCGCCAGCTGGAAGATGCGGTGCGCACCGCCCAGAGCGAGCTGGACTCCATGGCAGAGCGGGCCGCTTCCACCGAGCAGGCCATCCTGCAGTTCCAGAGCATGATGCTGGACGACGAAGGCATGATGAACGAGGTGCGGTTCTGCATCAAGGCAGGCATCAGCGCCGCTGCCGCCATGGACAAGGTGGGCCAGCGTTACGCCGACCAGCTGGCCAACATGAAGGACAACCCCTACATGCAGCTGCGCAGCGTGGACATTCTGGACGCCACCAGCCGGGTGATCAACATTCTGGGCAACCGGCCCCGCATGTGGCTGGCACTGGACCACCCGGTGATCCTGGCCGCCGACCGCCTGATGCCCACCGACCTGTTCAGTGTGCCCTCCGGCATGATCCTTGGCGTCGTCACCACCGAGGGCAGCGGCCAGAGCCATGCCGCCATCATTGCCCGGGCCATGAACATCCCCGGCATCGTGCAGGTGGGAGCGGATTTTCTGGAGGATTGCGACGGCCGCACGGTGATTCTGGATGCCACCAAGGGCGAGTGCATCCTGGACCCGGACGCGGTGGCCCGCCAGCAGGCCGAGGCCCGCATCTGTGAGCTGCAGCGTGAAAACGAAGAAATGCGGGTGCTGGGCCGCCAGCCCGGCTACACCCGGGACGGCGCAGCCTTTGAGCTGCTGGCCAACTGCTTTGGCCCGGAGGACATCGACACCGCCATGCAGTCCGGTGCCCGGGGCGTGGGCCTGCTGCGCAGCAGCTACATGATGCTGCCCGGCCGCATTCTGGACGAGCAGGAACAGTTCTATTTCTATTCCTCCTGTCTGGCCGCAGCACAGGGCTGCCCTGTGACCGTGCGCACCTTCGATTTTGGCGCCGACCGCACCATGGCGGACGCCTATCAGGGGGTGCAGTCCTCCAAGCTGGGGCTGCGGGGCATCCGCAACAGCCTGCGCCAGCCCCGCCAGTTCGAGACCCAGATCTGTGCCCTGCTGCGGGCCGCGGCCCGCGGCCCGCTGCGGGTGATGTTCCCCATGGTGACCGATGTGGAGGACTGGGACGCCGCCATGCACATCGTGGAGCACTGCCGCCAGAGCCTGCGGGAGCGGGGCGTGCCCTTCAACGAAAAGACCCCCTTCGGCGTCATGCTCAGCGTGCCGTCGGCCTGCCTGACCGCGGAGGAATTCGTGGCTCACGGGTGCGATTTTCTGGTCATCGGCACCAACGACCTGACCCAGTACACCCACGCCGCCGACCGGGAGCTGGCCAGCGCGGAGCGGTATTACCGCCCCGCCAGCCCGGCCATGAAAAAGCTCATCGCCATGGTCATGGAGGCGGCAAAGGCCGGCAGCGTGCCGGTGACCATCTGCGGCCTTGCCGTGGGCAATCCGGTGAATACGGTGCAGTATCTGCAGATGGGCCTGCGCAGCTTCTCGGTGAGCCCGCAGAACCTGCTGAGTACCAAAAAGGCTCTGCTGGAAGCCGACGCCCACCCGGACGACACCGAGCTGGAATAAAGCGATAAAAGAAAGGGGCTGCTGCACGCTGTGCAGCAGCCCCCTTTGTTTGGGGAACCTGCCGTGCAGCTTGCGGAATGCACAGCAGGAGAAGATGGCTTTTAATCAGTTCATGCGCCGGCCTTTGCGGTCCAGCACAAAGCCCGCGGCCAGCAGGAACAGACCGCTCAGGGCGCTGCCCACCACTGCCAGCCAGTTTGCACCGGTCTGGGGCAGGGCGGCGGCAGCAGCGGGAGCAGCAGCGGCTTTCGGCTCTGCATTCTGCGCCACGTTCTGTGCGGTTGCGGTGGTGTCTGCGGCGGGCGTGTCAGCCGGTACAGTGCCGTCCTGTGCAGGGGCATCCGGGGTCACCTCCGGGGTGGACGGGACGTCCGGCGTGCTGGGCTTGTCGGGCGTGCTGGGCTTGTCGGGCGTGCTGGGCTTGTCGGGCGTGTCCGGAGTTTCCGGAGTTTCCGGAGTTTCCGGGGTGCTGGGCGTGTCCGGCACGATCTTGGGCAGCACCACATGTTTGGTCTGCCCGCACTTGTCAATGCTGCAGATGTAGTCTGCATAGCCGTCCTTTTCGGTAGTAGGCTCTACGACTTCGCCCACCAGCTTCCAGTCGTGCAGATCCTCGTCCTTCAGCTTGGTGATGTCAACAATTTCTTCGGGGTGCTCTTCCATGTACTTGCGGTTGTGGACGACCTTGGTGAGGGTGCCGCCGGTGATGGTGTGGCTATACTTGTTATAATTCAGGGCTAAAGGATCTTTTGTGCTCGGCAGGTTAAGTTTTTCTTTGGCGACAGTACCATTATTATAGCAATTGACGATGGCAGAGTTGATTTCGCCAAAGTGGGAGGAACCGTCTGCCTTGTAGCTGGCGCTGTCGGCAGGGACATACTGATATTCGACGTTGTATGGGTTATAGCTAGTAGTTTTAATTGTGGAACCGACTGCAGTGCCGGAGCCTTTTCCATAAATGTATGCGTTGACAACGGTATCGCCGGTGCTGCTGTTGATGTTGACGTTACAGGTACCGCTACGATCAGAATCTATAGTAGTGCCAATTGCAGGGTTGGTGTCACGGGTTCCATCATATTGAGAAGAATACTCAGGATTGTCGGAGCCAAAGGAATTGATCGCATTTACGGTGCCGCCGGTGATGTTGATGGTTGTTGTGGTAGCACCGATGCATAGAGGAGTTCCGATTGCGGGACAATCATAGGAACTGATGGCGGTAACGTTGGCATTCTTTTCAATATTGACCGTGAGATCAGAAAGGCTGCCATCCCGGCTATTACCAATGGCGCAGCCGCCTCTTTGACTGTTTTCTGCATGTACGGTGGCATTTCCGGAGATCGTAATAGTAGTAGGGTCATTGGAGCGGCCGCAATTATCGCCATTTCCAATCGCAGCGGCAAAAGCAGAATAAGCATCAACAACGGCATCGTCCGTAATGGTGACGCTGTTTCCACTGCCGATACCACCGCCGATTGCAGCACCATCGCCGGCAACGGCAGTAACATGGGCATTGCCTTCAATGCGGATGTTTTTGCCGGTACCGTTGTAGCCGCCGCCAATGCCGGCGCAGCCATCGTTTCCGCCGATTGCCGTAATCTCACCGCCGGTGATGGTAATGTTGGATGTATCACGAAGATCAAGATCCCCGCTATATCTGCCGCCGCCGATCGCGGCAGACCCATGGTAACCGCCTGCCAGAAGTTTGCCGGTAGTGTCCTCATCGGTACCGGTCTTTGCAGTACCATTATCGTTCACATCGTCCTTGATGGTCAGGGTGCCGGTGCCGTATGCGTCCGCTTTTTCGATGGCGGCGTGTTCTTCACTCCACCCGTTTTCAACCAGAACGGTGTTGTCGCCGTTCAGTTCAAGGTTGGTGTCGCCATCGCCCTTTATTTCAATCGCACCGGACTTGGCACGGGTGGTATTAACTTCAATGTGCACATTATCCAGGGTCACATCGGTAGTCTGATCTTTTGCCGTCTCCACCGTGATGGTATTTGAAGTCTTTTCGCCGCCGCTGGTGATGGTGACGCCGGTATCGTCTGGGTGCTCGTTTAAAATCTCGTTGTTCTTGTTTCGGGCGAAGCCGTCCTCCTGTTTATCGTCCTTCTGCGTCACATAGGTGATGCCGTCAGCTTTGGTCTCCACCGTCACACTGCCCGTGTTCAGGTCGTAGGTATCCGCAAACGCCGCCGTGGCGATGGAAGAGACCATTGCCATCAACGCAGCTGTAGAAAGTACCCGCAAGGCCAGCTGTTGTTTTACGTTTTTCCTCATTGCAAAACCCTCCAAACAAAAAAACTTGCAGAGACGTGACCGTTACCGGGAACGATGCCGAAAACCGGCAAAACCCGGATTTTGGGGCAGAAAATCACATAGCTGTGCATTTTCATGCCCGGCGTCTCTTTGCGGCACAAGTATAGTGCTGTGCCGTGGAGAATGTCAAGACAAAACGCTGAATTTTCGGGGGGGGGGTAAGCAATTTTGTAAAATAAGCATAAAAACAGCTGAGAATTTGCGACAGAATGACAGGGTAATGCTGCACAAAAATCCGGGAGATCTTTATACGAGGCAAAAAAATAAAAAACGGGCCCGGGAAAGCCCGCAGACTTTCCCGAACCCGTGGGTCGGAATTTTTCTTTGATGGAAGGTGCGCCGCCCGGAGCCCCGGTTATTCCAGATTGCCGGTCAGGGTCATCACGGCGGCAAGCACGGCCAGCGGGGCGGTCTCGCACCGCAGGATGCGGGGGCCAAGGCCAACCGTTTTGGCTCCGGCTTTGGCGGCCATTTCGGCCTCCTCGGCGGCAAAGCCGCCCTCTGCACCGGTCACGATGGCGATCTTCCGCTTTTTGCCGTCGGCGGGTGCGGCCTCGGCCAGCAGCTGGCGCACCGGCGCGCCGCCGCACTCGTAGCAGAACAGCACCAGGTCGTACTGGTCAAAGGTGCGGCACACGGCCCCGAAGTTGGGCAGCGGCAGGGCCACGTCCGGCAGCACGCCCCGGCCGCACTGCTTGGCGGCTTCCAGCGCGATGCGGTTGTAGCGCTCATTCTTCTGCTCCTCTTTTTTGGGGGCGGCCACGCAATACCGGCTGAAGAAGGGCACCACATGGGCGGCCCCCAGTTCCACGCCGTGCTTGATGATCTGCTCCAGCTTGTCCTGTTTGGGGTAACCGGCCAGCAGGGTGACCTCCACGCTGGGCTCGGCGGCGCTGGGGTAGCCCGGCTCTACCGAGAATTCCACGCAGTCATCCCCGAAGCCGGTGATGGTGGCGGTGTATTCCACGGCGCTGCCGTCGCATAGAATGACAGTATCGCCCATGCGGGCACGCATCACGCGGGCCAGATGATGGGCATCGGTGCCGCGCAGCACAGCCGTGCCGTCGGCGATCTCGGTGGTAAAATAACGGTGCGGCATAGTTCCTCCTGAAATGTCCTCGCCCTCTCAGTCGCTAACGCGCCAGCTCTCCCAAGGGGAGAGCCCTTGGCAGTCCACGCAAACTTCATCTCTTTGCCAAGGCCTCCCCCTTTGGGGGAGGTGGCACCGAAGGTGACGGAGAGGGCGAGCCAGCTTATGATTTTACGCCTTCTTGCAGACGATGCACTCCCAGCCGCGCTTCTCCTTCACTTCCACAACGGCAAGGCCGGCCTGTTCCAGCCCGGCGATCACCTCGTCCCTGCGGGTGTCGATGATGCCGCTGGCAATGAAGACGGCACCGTCGGCCATCAGGCCGGGCACGGCGGGGGCCAGGCTGAGGATGGCGTTGGCCACGATGTTGGCGGTGATGATGTTGTATTGGCCGCTGGCCTTGTCGGACAGGTCGCCCACCAGCACGGTCAGCTGATCCTGCACGCCGTTCAGGGCAGCGTTCTCCCCGGCGGTGCGCACGGCTACGGGGTCGATGTCCACGCCCTCGGCCACGGCGGCACCCAGCTTCAGGGCTGCAATGGCCAGGATGCCGCTGCCGGTGCCGATGTCCAGCACCCGTTCACCGCCCTGGACACGCTCGTCCAGCGCTTCCATGCACAGGCTGGTGGTCTCGTGGCCGCCGGTGCCGAAGGCAAGGCCGGGGTCCAGCACCAGCTTGACGCGGTCGGTGTCGTACTCCTGCCAGGAGGGCACCACGGCCAGCCGCTTGCCGATCTCCAACGGGTGGTAATACTTGCGCCAGCCGTTCTGCCAGTCCTCCTGCTCCACACCCTCGGTCTCCACGGTGTAGGCGATGCCGGCAGCCTCCATACGGGCAGAGATCAGGGCCAGCGTCTCCACGGGGGAAGCGCCCGGCTCCAGATACATGTGGATGATGACCCGGTCGCGGGGCTTGTCCAGCAGCTCCTGCTCGATCAGGTCCACATGGGCGATCTCGGCCACCTGCTGCTCGATGTCGCTGTAATCTTCGATATAGATGCCGCCCTCGGCGATCATGGTGGCAACGGCTTCGGCGTTGTCGGCGTCGGCCTTGGCCACGGTCAGGCGGATGTCGGTCCATTCCATGGGGAAAACCTCCTTCAAAATTCTGTGTTTCCTTATATTAGTATAGTACCCGATTCCCGTCTGGGATGCAAGCCTTTGGGCAAAATGCCGGAGAAAAGAAAAGATTTTTCAACATAAAGCCGAGGGTTGTACACGAAAACCAAAAAATGTTCACGCAAAAATACGCAAATAAGGACTTTTGACGCAATTTGATAGATTTATCGCGGAAAGGACTTTCCTTTTTTGCAAAAGTATGTTAATATTCTATTACGGAATTATGGACGGTCTGCAACCAGAGACTGTCTGTAAACACAAACATTTCTTAAGGAGGAATGTGCTTTATGATGAAGTATCTC
>OGJR01001724.1_pt1 | contig 13055 bp, 8 predicted proteins | sample 1572301 | NCBI WGS metagenome assembly OGJR01 (sample SAMEA2582083, study PRJEB24529) | metagenome | biome: Human gut stool | place: China | collected 2011 | reverse complement strand
ATCGGCGTTTACGACAAGCAGCTGATCAATCTGGCCGCCGAGCAGAGCGGCATCTGCCCCGAAATTTTCGAGAAAGCCGACGAAAAGGAGTCGCGCAACCTGTTCGCGACCTTCATCGGCTATCTGCGTTCGCCGTTCGTCGGAAGCGAATATTCGGGGAGCAACGTGCTGAGCAGCGATGCGCTGTTCAAAATCCAAAGCGACGTGATCCGCGACCTCGCTTCGCGCGAATCGTGCGTTTTCGTGGGCCGCTGCGCCGACTATATCCTGCGCGATCATCCGCGCACCGTGAATATTTTCATCGCGGCCGGCCGTGCCGAACGTATCGAGCGGCTCTGCCGCCTGCACGGCATCGCGCCCGGAGAGGCGGAGAGCCTGATGGACCGCACCGACGCCCGGCGCGCCGCCTACTACAATTATTACAGCAGCGGCACGTGGGGAATGGCTGAGACCTATGATCTCTGCATCGATTCGTCGGTGCTGGGAATCGACGGCACGACCGGTTTCGTGCTGGAATTCGTGGAACGCAAACTGGGCGTGAAGCCCTGAGCGGCCGCATTTTTTTGTTAATTGATTGCCTATGATACTTGCAGATCAGATAAAGGATTTGGAACAGCGCAGCGGAGCGCTGGAGCGCTGTCTGAACATCGAACAGAAGCGCATCGACCTGCTCAACGAAGAGGAGAAGACCCAAGTGCCGGATTTCTGGGACAACCCGGATCAGGCGCGCGAACAGCTGCGCCGCGTGGCGGCCATCAAGGCGTGGGTGGACGATTACGACGCCGTTGCGAAGGACGTCGAGGATCTTGCGCTGATGCCCGAATTCGTGAAGGAGGGCGTGGTGAGCGAGCAGGAGATGGACGCCCATTATGCGCAGACGCTGGAGCGCATCGAGAAACTCGAAATGCGCAACATGCTGCGCCGCGACGAGGACAAGCTGGGGGCGATTCTCGACATCAACGCCGGGGCCGGCGGCACCGAAGCGCTCGACTGGGCGTCGATGCTGCTGCGCATGTATACCCGCTGGGGCGAGGCGCACGGCTACAAGGTCAAGGTGCTCGACTATCAGGCCGGCGACGAGGTGGGGGTGAAGTCCTGCACGCTGGAGTTCGAAGGCGAGTATGCGTACGGCTACCTCAAGAGCGAGAACGGCGTGCACCGCATGGTGCGCCTTTCGCCCTTCAACGCCAACAACAAGCGGCAGACGACTTTCGCGTCGGTTTTCGTGTCGCCCGCCGTGGACGATACGATCGAGGTGACGGTGAATCCCTCGGACATAGAGTGGGATACGTTCCGAGCCAGCGGTGCGGGCGGTCAGAACGTCAATAAGGTCGAAACCGCCGTGCGCCTGCGTTATCACGGCAAGGACGCCGATACGGGCGAAGCGGTGGAGTTCCTGATCGAGAACATGGAGACCCGCTCGCAGCTGATGAACCGCGAGAACGCCATGCGTATCCTCAAATCGAAGCTCTACCAGCGCGAGCTGGACAAACGCATGGCCACGCAGCAGGCTTTGGAGGCGTCGAAAAAGAAGATCGAATGGGGTTCGCAGATCCGTTCCTACGTCTTCGACGACCGCCGCGTCAAGGATCACCGGACGGGCGTGCAGACCTCGGCCGTCGAAGCCGTCATGGACGGGGGGCTGGACGAATTCATCAAGGCTTACCTGATGGAGTACGGCGCCGAAGCCTGATCCGGGGTTTCGCCGTACGAAAAGATTGTTATCTTTGTAAGATGAAGAGACTACTCGTTTTCCTGACGCTTGCGGCCTTGGCCGTCGCGCCGCGCGCTGTGGCTCAGGGGGCGCAGCCCGAATCGGCCTGCGGCGCACCGCTTCTGCATGCTCCGGTGCTGGTCGGCATGACCGACACTGCGGCCTATTTCCCGAAACTGAAGGGCCTGCGCGTGGCCGTGCTGGCGAACCATACCGCCGCCGCGCGTTTCTGCGAACCGGCGCAGGGGAAATACGCGGCAGAGGCGGAACAACTGTCGGGAGTATCCGCAGGCGAAGCGGCGGCTTTGCCGGACAGGGCCGGGTGTCGGCCGGCTCGTTTGCCGGGGGCTTCCGCCGACGGGACGATCCATCTGGTCGATCTGCTGCACGGCCGCGGATTCAATGTGACGGGGATCTTTTCGCCCGAACACGGATTCCGGGGAACGGCCGATGCGGGCGAGCATGTCGGAAACTCGGTGGACGAGCGGACGGGAATCCCGATCCGGTCGCTCTACGACGGCAATACCAAACGCCCCTCGGACGAGGCGATGCAGTCGTTCGACGTGCTGGTGGTCGATATGCAGGACGTCGGACTGCGGTTCTACACCTATTATATAACGATGCTCCGCATGATGGATGCCTGTGCCGAATTCGGCCGTACGGTCGTCGTGCTCGACCGGCCCAATCCCAACGGGCATCTGATCGACGGGCCGGTGCTCGACATGAAGTACAAGTCGGGCGTCGGAGCCTTGCCGATTCCCGTGCTGCACGGGCTTACGATGGGCGAGATCGCCCGGATGGCCGTCGGCGAGGGCTGGAGCCGGAAATGCAGGCTGGATGTGGTCTGCTGCCGCAATTACACCCATGCGACACCTTACGGGCTTCCGGTCGCGCCGTCGCCCAATCTGCCGACCCAGCGGGCCGTCTACCTCTATCCGTCGCTCTGTCTTTTCGAAGGGACGGTCGTCAGTCTTGGGCGCGGAACAGACAAGCCATTCGAAATCTACGGCCATCCCGATATGAAGGGGTATGGATTCTCGTTTACGCCACGGCCGACGGCAGGGGCCAAGCATCCGCCGCTGGAGGGACGGCTCTGCCACGGCGCCGACCTGAGCCGAATGCCGCTCGACGAGGCGCGGCAGGTGGGGCTGACGCTGCGCTATGTGATCGAGGCTTATCGCAATCTGGGCTTGGGCGAGCGGTTCTTCACTCCGATGTTCGAAAAACTCATCGGCGTGGGCTATGTCCGCGAGATGATTCTCGCCGGGGCTTCGGAAGCGGAAATCCGCGCGTGCTGGCAGGAGGATCTCAGCCGTTTCCGCCGCCAGCGCCGGCCGTATCTGCTCTATGCGGAGTGAAACTCCCTGTTTTTGAGTGGATTTTAATTTTTATTCGGAATTTTTTTCACCTGCATATTTGCTACATATCTTCGCAATCGGTTCCGGTTCGTAACCGATAACGGGATAACTCTGCCGAGTTGTAACCAAAACGTCCGCCGGATGGATTCGGCGGACGTTTCGTGCCGGAGCCTGCCGGTACAACCGCAGGGATAAATGCCTATCTTTACCTGCGTAGCGATTCTGTAAAACCCTTGCCGGAAGAATGGTTATGTCGATTCTGTCTGTTTACTAATTAAAATTTAAGCCTATGACACTTAGATCCTACATGCGTGTGTTATCGGCTGCCATTGCTCTTCTGTTCGTGGCGGTCGGTTGCAAAGATTCGGACGAAGAAATTCCCCCCCCCTCGGAAAAGTACACCTTTGATATAGCCGTTTCGGATATCAGGGTTGCCGACGCCGTGGTTACCGTAACTCCCAGCGATGCGCTGGCTACCTATTATTGCTCTGTCGTCAAAAAGGCCGATTTCGATAAATTGGGATCCGACGAGGCTTATCTGGACGACGATATCGATTATCTGAAGGCTCAGGCCGAAAAAAAGCAGCTGACCTTTAAAGCCTATCTGGAAACCGTAATCGCCACGGGAAGCGAACCGATCAAATTCGTCACGCTGGAGCCTTCGACCGACTACTATGCCTATGTATACGGCATTACGCCGGAGGGCCGGGTTACGTCCGATTTGAAGAAGACGCCGTTCACGACGGCGACCCCCGAACCGACGGAGCTGACCTTCGAATTCAAGGTGGAGAATATCACCATGACGGCCGCCGATATCGCCGTCATTCCCTCCGACGACGAAGCTCCCTATTATTTCGACGTGATTGCGGCGGCGGCCTACGAGGGAATGTCCGAGGACGAGATTCTCGCCGACGTTTTGGACGCGATCATTCCCGCCTATCTGACGCAGGGACCGGACGGTTACCCTGCGGAGATGTTCGAAGGAATGCTCGCTCTGAAGCCCGGAACCGAATACTATGTCTACGCCATCGGCTACGATGCCGAGAAGGAGGAACCTACTTCGGAGCTGCAGATGTACAAATTCTCGACGACGGCGCCTACGGGCGAAGCGCCTGATCTGACTTTCTCGGCCCGTGCCGGCGATGCCGACGGAAACAACACTTCGACGATGATCTACTGCACTGCCGTGTCGGAGGCCGCCGTATCCGCCAAGATGGCGTGTCTTCCGAAGCAAATCGTGGATGATTTTATCGGGCAGGGCGCTTCGCTCGAAAATATCGCCGATGCCAACGGTCAGGATGTCAAGAGCGAGGATATTGCCGCCCTGAATGCGAAGGGAGGTCTCGGCCTGACGCTGGCGGGCGACGTGATCGTGCCTTCGACGGATTATACGGTGATTTTCAAAGTCGTCTCGGCCGGCGGACGCTCCACGGTGAAGAGCGAAAACGTCTCTACGACCTCCGGTGACGTGCCGCCGTCGGACCTCACTTTCTCCATTGCGGTGACGGAGCTGAAAGCCACCTCGGCCATGGTGACCGTGACGCCCTCGAACGATACCGAGACCTATTTCTTCGATATCCAGCCCAAAAAACTGATCGACGAGAATTTTGCCGATGACGCTTCGCTGATCGCGGCGCTCGATGAAACCTATGCGAAATACGGCGGCATCGCCGGAATGCTGAGCCAAGGCGAAGACGGTTACAAACCGACCTCCCTGACGGCCGGGACCTCCTATTACGTGCTTGCCTTCGGGTACAATACGGCGGCGACGACGGCCGTTACGCGCCATGAGTTTACAACGGAGACAGCGGCGACCTCCGATCTGACGCTGTCGATCGCTATCGACACCTCGGCGGAGCCGATTCCCGGCGGTGTGACGGCTGCGATTACGGCCTCCAACGACGAAGATCCCTATATGCTCGATTTCATGCTGGCCGATGAAATCAAGGGCATGTCCGATGCCGAGATCATCGCTTCCGTCGAGCAGAAGTACGGCCAGATTATCTCGTGGCTTCTGGTGACCGGCGATTATGCGACCGTACCTACGGATTTCGGTGGGGAACTCGCCATGATGCCCGGCGCCGAATATTATCTCGTTGCGTTCGGATACGACGGCGCTTCGGCGACGACGGGCGTCACGAAAGCCAAGTTCACGGCGGGCGCCGGGCCTGACGCCGCGGGTACCGGATTCACCTTCAAAGTCGAAGACATCACCTCCGGCGGTGCGACGGTAACCGTGGAGACGACCAAAGAGCCCGTTACCTATATTTGGGACGTGATTTCCGATGCCAGCTATACCCAGCTGGGCGGAAACGCCGAAGCGCTTGTGTCGCACGTAACGGACATGTTTGCGCTCTACGGTACGGCGCAATACGGAAATCTGACTCCCGTGCAGGTTATCGCCGGGCTGGGCGCTTGGTATTCGGGCGCTTCCTATGCGTACGGCAAACTCTCTTCCAAAACGGCCTACAGGCCTTATGCCGCATGTGTGGACCTGAGTGGCAACGTTGTCGGCACGCCTGCCGTCGGCGAAATATTCACGACGCTCGAAGCCGTAGCCGGTTCCGCGACGGTGGAGGCGGCCTACGACAAGTACTTCGACGGCGACGAGATCGTTGCAGCCGGAGTATCATCCAATGCGTCGGGAAAAGCGTATATTCCCGTAACGGTTACCTCTTCGGCGGATGCCGCGCATTGGTACGTAGCCCTTTATACCGGCGATTATACGGATCCCGGAGCGGTTTCCGAAGCTACGATCATCAACGCGCTGAAGTCTCAGGGCGTGAAGGATGCCGCGAAGATTAATTTCACCTGCTCGTGGGATACCCAGTGTACCTTCCTCGCTGTTGCCGAAGACGCAACGGGCAATGTCGGTGAGATTTTCCGGCTGGGAGTGCGCTTCACCAAGTCCGGTGCGTCGCCCATATCCGAGCTGACGGGAGCGTCGAAAGCCGCGGCCGCAGGCGTTAAACTGCCCGTGTTGTGCAGTTCGCTGCTGCCCGGACTCGATGTTCCGAAGGTTCTCCGGCCGCTCGAAGAGCCGAACATGCCGCAGGCCGCCGCTTCGCAGTTGATAAATCTGCGCCGGGAGCGGACTACGGACCTGTCTGAAAAGATGGTCCGGGGGGCGGAAATGTCCGGCGATGCCGATGCGATATCCGGTGGCAAACCCGCTCAGATCAAATGCTTTGTCGGCAAGAATGCAGGCATGAAGCAGGCCGAAGAGGTCTCTTTGAAGAAAGCTATTGCGGCGCGGGCTTTGAACAACAGAGTCCGGACTCCCAGAAGATAGCTTCCTCCATATTCCTATAATCGAGCTGCGGCGCATATGCGCCGCAGCTTTTTTGTCTGTGGAAATCGGCTTTCGGGAAGCCGATCCCGGAATGTCCGGCCCGCGCCGAGGTCCGGCATGCGTCGAAAATAAATTTTTTGAAAAAATCTGAAAAATATTTTTTCCTTCGGAAATATTACTGAATATTGCCGTCGATGATTGGATTTTGTAATCAAATGCCCCCGGATTTCTCAATATTGTAATCAAACGGCCTGCGAAACCTGATCCGGCATGCCGTTTTTCTTGTATCTGAATGATACAATTACGAATATAAATACTTATATTTGCTAACGTAATATAATTTTTAGCGTTCCTTGCCGGACGAATTGTTATATCTTGTCAATTTTATTAATTTAATTTTAAGCCTATGACGCTCAAATCTTACTTGCGCATGTTATTGGCAGCCGTGACTCTTCTGTTTGTCACCTCAGGCTGTAATGACGACGACGACAAAGTCGGACCCCCCCCCTCTTATTCGTTTAGTGTCGCTGTTTCGGATGTAGCCCAGACCGAAGCTACCGTAACGGTAACTCCCAGCAACGACCAAGCTACCTACTATTATGCGGCTGTAAAGAAGGCCGAGTTCGACACGTTCGAGTCCGACGCGGCCTATGCCCAGCATATTCTCGACAATCTGAAAGCTATTGCGGATAAGAAGGTGCTGCCGCTCAGCGAATATCTCGCAACTGCCCTCGTCAAGGGAAGCGCACCGCAGAAAATCACCGATCTGACGGCCGGCACCGACTACTACGCCGTTGCGCTCGGCATGCTGACCGACGGCCGCTTCACCTCCGATCTGGTGAAAGAGGCGTTCAAGACGGACGATGCTCCGGAGCCTGCTCCTGAATTGACCCTTTCCATGAGAGCGGGCGACGCCAGCGGTGCGAACACTTCTTCGTATGTCACCTGCCATATCAAGTCCTCGGATATAGTTTCGGCAAAAGCGGCATTCCTTATGAAATCTGCTGTCGATAAGGCGCTTGCCGAGGGAAAAACGCTTGCTGAGATTTTGGCCGGAGTTACGACTGATCCGACACTTAAGACTGAACAGGTTGAGAAGATAAACAGCGCTGACGGTTATGACCTGCCTTGCCGCGGTGTGCCTGCTGCTACGGCGGTTACGGCGATTGTTTCCGTTACGAGTGCCAATGGAAAAACAACGGTTGATTCGGCTTCGGCAACTACTGATGCTGCTCAGGGTGGCGGCGATTTGACTTTTACTATCGCTGTAACGAATATCGGAGCGAAAGGCGCTGATGTTAACATTACTCCGTCTAATGATTCCGATACCTATTATTTTGATATTTATCCGGCTTCCGTTGTCGATCAGGTGCCTGATGACAATCAGTTGATTGCAGCTATTATTAGCGCGAATGGCGGTGATGTTACCAAATATTTGTCTACGGGTCCTGATGGCTATTCTAAGGAGCTGATAGAGCAATATATTCCTTTTGATCCTGAAACGGAATATTGTGTAGTCGCTTTCGGATGTAACGGAACTGCTGGAACAACGGCAGTGACCAAAGAGAGGTTTACCACACTTGCAGACGACGGTGAAACGGGCGACGGTCCGGAACTGACTTTGACACTTCGTGCTGGAGATGCTAATGGTGCAAATACGGACACTAAGGTTTATATGGGAGCCTATGCTCCGACTGCAACAGGTGCGTATTATGGAGTATTTTTAACTTCGGATGTTGAAAAAGTACTTGCTCAGGGAGCTTCTTATGATGCTATAGTTACTCAGAACGGAACAGATATGTCTACTAAAGACTGATGGTTGGACGGGCTTGTTAAGAATCCCGGAATTGGAGTAACCTTTAGTGGATTAGATCCCGCTACTTCCTATACTTGTATTTTAAAAGTTACGGATTCGGCTGGTAAATCGACTACAAAGCATGTCGCAGCCACTACTGAAGGTGGTGGGGAGGCTTCCGATGCTTACAAGGCATGGCTCGGTACGTGGACTTTAACCAGCACTTCGTCTGAGGTGAATGCTGCGCCGCTTTCTTTCGACGTTACGTTCATTCAGGGGGTTGCTAATTCATCCTATAAATTACAAGGATGGGGCATTACTACGATTCGTGACCAGTCGCAGATTCTTCCGTCGGCTAAATTCGATAGTGCTACCGGAAATTTTGAGATATTGGAAGGCCAGAGTTTATATACCGATCCGGAGGATGGAAGTGTCCTGACTCTTACAGGACGGGCACTTTTGCAGGGAAAATATTATATTATTAACGGTGGTTATCCCGGATTTACCGGAAAGCTTAATGCAGATAAAAACTCAGCAACGATTACTCTATATCAAGGAAGTGTCAAGGGAATGGGTAATTTTACTACCAGTTCGATGGACTTCTTCTGGGTTCTTGGACAAGATATTTATTGGCAAAAGGCAGCTGAAGGATATACCGATAAGGATTATCCGATAGGTCCTTATACAATGACAAGGAAGAGTTCAGGTGCTTCTGTAGCTGCTTCGAAGTCTGCTGCTACAATTCTGCATGCAAGTAAACTGTCGAGTGTACTTTCTGGATGTACAGTTCTGTCAACTTCAGTTAAGCAGAATGGCGTGGTATTCGAAAGCCAAGTAGCAATGCCGAGCTCGCTTGTATTCGATCGTCCTGCTGCGTCGGGGACTGTCATTGGCAACAGTGGGAAATTTGAAAATGCTGGATTGAAAAAGCAGATTTCAAATAACTTGGATAATAACACGGATTTCCAACTCTTGAATAGGTTGTAAGAGTTTGAATAATCATATCGAACTGCGGTCCAATTTGGACCGCAGTTTTTTTATTGGAAATATATATGTGCTTCGGACATATGGAGACGGTTTGTGAAAATTTTCATCGGAAAATGAAATAATACGCCTGATTTATTGTGTATTTGAATAATTCAGATATTTTTCCTGCGGCTTTTTATTATTCACCCACTTAAATAATTTAAGCTATGAAAAAATCCTACTTGTTCCCAAATTTCGTACTGCCGCTATTCGGTGCATTGGCGGTAATGTGTGCGGGTTCCTGCTCGCAGGAAATCCTCGAAGTATCCGAAGACCTTGCGCCGGATAATCCGCAGACGCGCGCAGGCATTGCTAAGATCGGCATTGTCAGTAATCCTGCGGGAAGAGGAATTGGCGATGAGTATTATGGAAAGGATATAGATTATACGTTTAACCTCGTGACGTCAGGAGTTGATGCGGGTATAGAAGTGATAAGTACAAACGTGTCGTTCTTTACTACGATAGACGGCGGCATTGATCAAATTTCACGGACCGATAAATCGCTGAAACTACGTTTTACAAAATGCGGTGTTTATCAGATATTGGCAACACGGAATTATCGTGATCTTGCGAACCCGTCGGGGCCGATTATGCTCCAACAGGCAACCATTACTTGTCGGGTGGCGTCGCCTGTGGCAAGCATCGAAGGTCCGAGTTCTGTAGCACTCGGTAAAGTTTATAATTTCAGTGTCAATTTTGAAGATCCTGATTATCCTGATCCCAATCTGGAAATCACGGAATCGGTTTTTAATGATCCGCAGTGTACGATTATCAATAACGACGGAGCAGGGAACTATTTGATTCGTTTCGACCAGCCGGGTGCGTATGCGATTAAACCCGGCTTGACATGGGCTAACTCTTCCGATGTTATGAAGGTCGGTCCACATTATTGTGTGGAGGTGTTTTTCAGACCGGAGATGAATTATGGGTTCAGAAAAGGTATTTCTAAACTAGGTGTAATGTATCTGAATCATATTAATTTGTGCGATCAGCAACAAGATGTTTATGCTTCTTTGCCATATAGAGTGTATTTCAAGTATAAAGAGGTGGGCATAAGGTCTAATGGAATTGCTTTTGAGGTCGTTGATTGGAAAGAAATCCGTCAGGCGGCTGGAGAGTCTGGAAAAGTTATTATGCCTGCTACGACAACTCCAATGGATGGCATTTTTATGGGGCCTAATCCGGATCTTCCCGGAGATTATTGGAAAATAGAGATTCCGAGAGATAGATGCTATTCTTTGGAAGAAGCTGGAGGAATTGTTATTCCGGGAAAACCGATTGAATAACTTTCTCAGCCCAACGCCTAAACAACACGCCCGAAGCATTATGCTTCGGGCGTGTTGTTCCATGTTGTAACCGTGCGTTATTCCGGAATGATCGCCTCGCTGGGGCAAACGCCTGCGCAGGTGCCGCAGTCGATGCAGGTGTTGGGGTCGATTACATAGATATCGCCAGCCGAGATAGCCTCTACCGGACATTCGCCGATGCAGGTACCGCAGGCAACGCAGGAGTCGGTGATTTTGTAAGCCATTTTTGAAAAATTTATTTGTTAATGTGTGTATGTAATGACAAATATAGAAACTTATTTGATAATATCAAAACCCGTATAGGGAATCAGCGCTTCGGGAATGCGGATGCCTTCGGGGGTCTGGAAGTTTTCGAGCAGGGCGGCGACGATGCGCGGCAGGGCCAGCGACGAGCCGTTGAGCGTATGCGCCAGCTGGGTTTTCTTGTCGGCGTCCTTATAGCGGAGCTTGAGACGGTTGGCTTGGAACGATTCGAAGTTCGAGACGGAGGAAACCTCCAGCCAGCGTTTCTGCGCTTCGGAGTAGACCTCGAAGTCGTAGGTGAGCGCCGAGGTGAACGACATGTCGCCGCCGCACAGACGCAGGATGCGGTAGGGCAGGCCGAGCGACTTGACGATCGACTCGACATGCGCCACCATGCCGTCCAGCGCTTCGTACGAGTTCTGGGGCAGGCTCAGCTGCACGATCTCCACCTTGTCGAACTGGTGCAGGCGGTTCAGGCCGCGCACGTCCTTGCCGTAGGAGCCGGCTTCGCGGCGGAAGCAGGGGGTGTAGGCGGTCATTTTTACGGGGAAATCCATTTCGTCGAGGATCACGTCGCGGTAGATGTTCGTGACGGGAACTTCGGCCGTGGGGATCAGGTAGAAATTATCGGCCGTGGCGTGGTACATCTGCCCCTCCTTATCGGGGAGCTGTCCTGTGCCGAAGCCCGAAGCCTCGTTGACCATGATCGGCGGCTCGACTTCGAGATAGCCGGCTTTGGTGTTGCAGTCGAGGAAGTAGTTGATCAGCGCCCGCTGCAGGCGTGCGCCCTTGCCCTTGTAGACGGGGAATCCGGCGCCCGTGAGCTTCACGCCCAGATCGAAGTCGATGATGTCGTATTTGCGGGCCAGCTCCCAATGGGGCAGCGGGTTTTCGGGCAGTTCGGTGTAGCTTTCGACGAGTTTTACGACGAGGTTGTCCTCTGCGGTTTTGCCCTCCGGGACGATCTCGGCGGGGAAGTTGGGCAGCGTGACGATCGCGGCCTGCAACTCCTCCTGCACTTCGCGCGATTCGGCTTGCAGGCGGTTCGATTTCTCCTTGAGGTCGGCGACGAAGCGTTTGCGCTCCTCGGCCTCTTCGCAGCGGCCCTGACCCATCAGCGCACCGATCTCCTTGGCGGCTTTGTTCTGCGCGGCCAGCGTATTGTCCAATTCTACCTGAATGGCCTTGCGGCGGTCGTCCAGCGTTTCGATCTTTTCGATGACGGGTGCGGCGTCCACGCCCTTTTTGGCCAGTTTGCGGATCGCGGCCTCTTTGTCATCGCGGATTTGCTTTAGCGTAAGCATACTATCTGTTGATTTTTGAGTATTCGTATTACAAACCGCAAATTTATAAAAATAGCGGCAATATCGCTCCCGGCGGGCGTTAAATTTTCAACCTCCGTGCGAAAAACGCGTTATGGCCGGGTGGGTGGCGGCGAATCCGGCATGGCGTCTTTCCAGACACTCCGCACCCGGCGGTCTGTTGCCGATGTCTCTGCGCCGCGCGTGCGGTGCGGGCTTCCGAGGTGCTTCCGGGGTGAATTTGGGCCGGGCCGGGCCGGCTTCCGGCGCTTCGGCTTCCGGCGCTTCGTGTTTCAGCGCTTCGGGCGGCGGGACGCAGGGGTACGGGCGGAGAGGGGACAGGCGGGGCGCTATTCCGGGCGGCGGGGAATGCGGGGCAAACTCCGGCAGGGATATGTTTTTTCGGCTTCGGCTCCGGTTTTTGTCGGGGAATTTGTTATTTTTGCAAAAAATAAAGCATGAACTTCGTCGAACTACTCGCTCCCGCCAGAGATTTGCAGTCGGCCGTCGCTGCCGTGGATTACGGCGCCGACGCCGTCTATATCGGCGGTGCGAAGTTCGGGGCGCGCCATGCGGCGGGCAACAGCGCGGAGCAGATCGCCCGCGTCGCGGAGTATGCCCACCGTTACGGCGTGCGGGTGCATGCCACGCTCAATACCCTGATTTACGACGACGAACTGGAGACCGCCGAGCGGCAGGCCCGCGAGCTGATCGCGGCCGGGGTCGATGCGCTCATCGTGCAGGACATGGCTCTGCGGCGGATGGATCTTCCGGTCGAGCTGCACGCCTCGACGCAGGTGTGCAACATGACGCCCGAACAGGCGCGTTTCCTAGGCGAATGCGGTTTTGCCCGCGTGATTCTCGAACGGGCGCTGTCGCTCGACGAGATACGGGCGATATGCGCCGCGACGAACGCCGAAGTGGAGTGTTTCGTCCACGGGGCCATCTGCGTGGGTTACAGCGGCCGCTGTTTTCTGTCGCGGTCGATGTCCGAGCGGAGCGGCAACCGCGGCGCATGC
>OGJR01001723.1_pt1 | contig 13057 bp, 9 predicted proteins | sample 1572301 | NCBI WGS metagenome assembly OGJR01 (sample SAMEA2582083, study PRJEB24529) | metagenome | biome: Human gut stool | place: China | collected 2011 | reverse complement strand
CTAATCGGATATGAGTGATTCCATTAATGGTCTCTCGGGAGAAAATTTCGGCTGGTTGCTTACCAGGATAATATTTAAGTGTTTCTTTTAGGACAGCACTATTATCTACTTCAAGATAATAGAGATGCTTCATATTGTTTACAAAAAAAGTCAATTCAAATACTCCACATTCTTTCTTTGTCGTATCATCCAAGAGAAACGGAGTAAACCCGATAGGTTGCATCTTGTTTATCTTAGGAGAAATGGCTATTTTTCGTATGAAGTCAAGTGCTAGCAACACGTTAGTCTTTCCTGAAGCATTAGCTCCATAGAGGATACCGAGTTTTAATACTTTCGTATCGTTGATAGTGGTACAGTAATATTCTTCTGAAACCTTATCTGCAGAGGCTTCAAAACTTAATATCTGCCAATCCTTAGCTGATCTGAAATTTCTAAATTTAAACTCTAAAATCATACTCCAATATATTAAAAATGCGACTATTTTGCAAATATAGCATTTTAAGCTATTTATTCCACATTTTAATCTATTCTTTTTTTAGCTATAAAAAAAGGTGCACCTCCTTTCCTACTCTTGGAAGAAGGTGCACCACACAAACAAAACAAACAATAGACGACCTTCACAGGCGGTATTTCATATATAACTCAACTAATTATAAATCTATTTCATTTTTAACGTAAATTCTCTCCCTGTATTCAGACGGAGTCATACCGGTATGTTCACGAAAGAATCTTGTCATAACAGAGTTCGACTGGAAGTTCGTGCGTGAGGCCACTTCTTTTATTTCAAGGTCAGAATCCCGTAAAAGAGCCTTTATTTCAAGAAGGGAGTAATCTATAATCCAGTCTTTTGCCGAACGACCGCTCATATCTGTAATTACCATTGTAAGATGCTTGGCGGACACACACATCTTTTTCGCATAAAACGCAACATCCCGACTTACGGTATGAAATTCGATCACCAAACAAAAAAAGTCGAATAAAAGTTTTTCCTTACGGGTGTATTTTACTAATTCGGCAGCTTTCGGATTTCTTTTATAAGCCACATATATATCCCAGTAGAAAACACGTAATAACTGCATGATAGACTCCCGTCTGAATAAGTTGCGGGGTAAGTTGATACGAAAAATCAAAATATTGCAAAAGTGAATGAAACGTTGGCACTCTTCATCGTATAGCGGAGTGCTGAAATTTTTCCGCATATAGAAAAAGAAATCAAGCGTAGGTATACATATCCCGCTTATTGTATCCATAAACAGGCTTTTGGGTACTTTTAGAAACGTCATTGAAAAGTCACTGCTAATCTCCGTGACAGAAGCCAGCTGAAAAGGGAAAATGACTACCAGATCATTGGAAACAATCCGTCGTTTATTACCAAAAACATTGAATAACGCACTTCCTCCCGTGCATATCCCATTTATCCCTTCTTCAAGATACATAGGATTTTCATCAAGAGGTAAATCGTCAATTTTAGTATAGACGTTAAACTCTTCTGTTTCCAATATATTATCGAATACTTTATCCTGCTTATATGGCTGGTTCTTTTCCATGGACTGCTATTTATCAATTATGTTGTTTGCCGTTATTTTTATCATACGGATGTCAGTCGTGCCATTTCGATTGAGCAAACTGTACCACCAAAGATATGGGAAAGATGTATAAAAAACTTTCTTTATCTTTCATCAAAATCATCAGTGCCAGGAAATATTCACCTTCATTAATATCAGGAACTGTCATATAAATCTTATCGTCCGAATATTTATGGATATCGCCACATTCTATCAACATTCTGTCATTGACGGAAGAGACAAGATATAGATTGGTACTTTCCCATGTCAACATATCCAGATTGTGACCGGTGATAACAATGGGAGCTTCCGGTGTAATGTTCCCATTACGCCTTTCATTTGAAGGATCATATATTTCTTTGATGACAGGAAACGGCGCTCCTTCAATCATTAATATTTCGGCTTTTATCGTTTTCATTTGATTGATCAGTTATTTTGTATCTTTTGTAAATGAATGAGCAAACTTATATTTCTATTCTATGGAATATCCCGGATGCAACGGAGATAATACTCCTTCTTTTCTTTATCGGAGTAACCTGTATTTAGCCCGTATCCTGTCATTTTATCATCAGCATATAATCGCATTGACCATGCATCTTTAGAATCTCCTCCTTTCTCCGTTGCAGACCAGTAATAAGTAAGATCTTTGGGGGAAAGAGCGAATGGTTGAAAACCGGTTGTTTCTTGAGTCTCCTCCATTTTTTTATAAAAAAGCAAAATCAATGCACATTCCCCACGCGTAGGTACCCGCCAAGTTCCAGTTTCATCCAGACCATCTTTCCCGCGATATGCGGCACATCCCCTGGTAACTGCAAAACTGGGAGTCGAATAAACGTTGCTGTTGGCACTAGTAAGATATCCGTTTGCCGTAGCCCAATCCATCGTTTGTGCTTTTGCTATTCCTTCGCTATTTACAATATCAGGTGAAACGAGAAAGTAACCGGACACCTTCCAGTCACATCCTCCTTCTTTTTGCCTCTCTGTATGCCGTGTCGTTCGGTATACAAAGACATCATTACCGTTTTCATCTTTTTCCTCTTGGGGATTATCATTCGAATCGTATTTATATAACTGAATATAGCTGCGGAAGTTGGTATTTTTGCTCCGGTCCTCCACCTTGTATTTCACCATTCCTTTATCATTGATTGCCGCATATTTATTCCCTCTTAAATCTGTATATATTTCTGTCGATTGAGAATATACTTTTAGTGGAATAAAAAACACAATACAAAATTTTATGACTGTTAATCTAAATATATTCATACTTCTTTTTCAATTTATATTGTTAAATTCTTATGGTCAATATGGAGTATCAGAAGGGGGAGGCACATCCCTGACACATCTATCTGAACCGGAGGTTCTTTCTGGAGTCGTAAGCTTACCACCGGAAGCAGTTAAGAAATAACAATAATTATAGGATGGTGTTATAAACTCTGTTGTCGAGGTTCCACCCCCAAGCCCCGGTAGAGCAGCCGCGCAAAGCCCTAACAACTGGTTTGACGCGGGAAGATACCATTTGAACTCTTCCTCATCAATTATCCCATTCCCGTTCTCATCTCTGTTTCTGTCATAACACGCTCTTGCGCTAAAAGTACTGGCAGGGTATTGATATTGATACAATAACACATGTCCGGACGCATCTTTCTGTGGAATCGGGACATAAGCGTCAACCCAATTTTGATTGTAAGTATTTTCCGCCAAATGCCGGGTCGCCGTTTTACCATTATCCATATTGTCTGTTCCATAGAGTAATTCTGCCGTTTTGATTCTCGCATAGCCAGTTCTTATAGTTCCCGGATTCACATCTGCCAATAACCGGGATGTAGTTCGTGAAGACATTCTAGTGTATACTAACCCCATATTGTAACTTCCATCCCCGTTTCTCTCTCCTCCTAAACGTCCAAGGTAAATTGCCGCCCGCTGGTCTAAACGAAATATATGTGAAGTTTGCAATGCCTCTCCCGCATCTCCATTTGTCGTGGTAGTTACTTTAATATATAAGGATCGTTTTCCTTTCGTAGCATCTGCACCGGGATCAGGAAAGTTCCCCTCTCCGTCATTAATATATTCATCATTATATAGATAAAACTTCAATTGGGTAGGGAGTATAGTGCTAGCCTTGATATATGTACCCAAAGGTTCTTTAGCATTGTTATACGCATCTGTGTAATTGGAAGAAGAAGACAGGCGGAGCCAACTCGGTGTGGGATGTTGGGTACAGCTTTCATCTGTATATACACCCACTTCCACCATCCGTCCTTGAGTTTGGACAACTATCGGCCGGACCTCATAAGCTGCATCCAGATCATATTTCTCACTAGAAGTATTGTATTTATTATCGAATTTGCCTCCGCTGACACTCACGTTCTTACTGGCGTGAAACTCCACATACTGGCTGACAGTGTATGCCCTGATTCGTTCATCGTTTTTTGCCGAGTTTATGTCCGCATTAATGGTGGTACGCAAATTATAAAAATGGTTGGGTTTCACATCGAAGTTATTTGTATTATTATTTCCGATATACATTTGGTAAATTGCATACTCACCCGTTGCCGATGTTGAGGTAGAATATGCCCATGCCTCTATCTGCATACCCAATATGGGGGCACTGCCCGATGAAACTCCATTGACCACTTTGTAGTAGCGTTGGCTTTCACTTGCTATGCTTGCTACTGTCCCTTGACAATTCTGCGCAACATACCACGTTGCGGAATAGAAACCATTGGGATCGGGTTCATCAAATTCATCTATCTCAAACGTGACATAAGTATCCTTATCGGTATTCTTTTCGGGATTGGTGAGCCGCACTTTGCTGTTGACATTCAGCAATTTCAGACCCTGCAATTTGTAATTTTCCACCTCGAGTTTATAGCGGAATGTAATACGTGCCATCAACTTCCTTATTTCAATGCCTCCCACAAAGCCGACAGGTTTGTTATATTCTACCAAACCATGGTCACCTCCGTCGATATCCATAACAGTGATACCCGACACTTCTCCGGCAAACGGAACCTCATCATCTGCGGTGATAAGTGATTGGGTATGCCCTTCTACATTAGTTAGATATTCAAAACTCCAATTTTTGAGTCCATCAAGAGTTCTCACTCCACCCATATCATAATCAAGTTTGGGGCCTAAGACCAATAGGTATAAGGTTTGATTCTCCGCTACTACAAGGGGGACATCTATTGTCAACATATCATTTATAGCGGTCGCCGTATCACTCAACTTATGGGGATTACCATTAATAGAACCATCCTCATTAAACTGGAAAAGCCAGAGATTGTGTAATTTTGTCGTGCCATCGGAAACTCTGGTAGTTGCCGCACGTTGTTCTCGCTCCAATACGACTGTGAAGGATGAATCAGAGTTGTTTTCATTTTTAAAGAATGGCTTTACAGTAGCATATTCATCTGCCGATGTTGGTTCTTCGCTAGGCGGAAGACTGACATTTAGACTGACCATAACCACTTTTCCCGTAATATTTCCCGGACCGAACTCATTCAGGTCGTCTTTTGTACACCCTGTAAATGCCAGTGAAAACAAAACAATGCAAACTGCCCGGAATAACTTCTTATCATTGTTTTTTATTCTCATATCATATCTTCTTATCATCATATTTTTCATCCTTGTTCTTATTTGGTACCATTCTGATCGATAGACAGACTACTAAGGGCAAAAGCTACTCCGGCATTTCTCTCTAAATTGATATTAACCGTAATGCCGATGAGACTCGGATTATTGTTTGCCGGGATTGTTATTGAAATAGGGTAGCTATATGTATTCGATGCAGTCTCTACTTTATCACTGATACTTATTTGTTCGCCACTGTAAACAACTTGTACATACAAATTTCCCGCAGGTATGGGGACATCTGTAGGAGTAAGCTTGATATTTAGATCATAAGTGCCTCCCTTTTGAGGTAAAACGCCCATAGTGCTTAATTCGGAACTGGCACGTAACTGATATCCGGTTTGCGCTATTGTGAGTAGTGTACTTTTTGTCTGTCCGTCCAATCCGATACCTTCCACCTTTACCTTAAACGAACGGGATGAGGTACTTTCTTTACGTTTGACGTATACAGGGATATTTTCCGTATTGCTACCGTGTGTAGTATGTACGACATCATCCCCGGAGGCAAATGAGAAATCATCGGTATTTGCCGTTCCCATATCCGATCCTGAAGTGACAAGTGTAGCCGTCCAATAAGGAATATTCGAATGAATACCGAAATAAGCAGTTTTACCGCTTTCCGTTCCCTGATAGTCAGGGCTGCCGATAATGCCTACCCGCATATAGCTTTCCGGTATCTCGTTGCGGACGCAACGAACCATATATCCGTTTTGTCTGTCCTTATCGGCTTGAAGGTTTGCAGTCACCGTCGGAGTACCTGAAAAATCAAAGATAGAGGCGTTGTTGCTCCAGTAACATCCGGTAGTACCGTCTCCACATGACGCACCGGATTCATCCCTGTATCGATTGTGAGGCAATAATAGCCAATGGTACGAAAGGTATCCGTATATACTTGTTTCATTATTTGATGCCGCTATAATGTGATTGTATTCTTCAGGGGTAGCCATATGCCACTGCCCGTTGTCTATGATTCCCATATCCCTGATTTGGGTCTCGGAAAGACCGGCAAGTTTGCATGGATCTCCCAAGCCCTGTTTGACCTGTTCAGGAGTGTTGTTTGTGGAGATTTCACCGCCAGTCAGGTAAGGGACATCACTCCATCCTTTGATAGTTAAGGGATTGTATGAACTGGGATACCAGAGTACATCGTTCAATGTTTCGGCAGTGGCAGGTGGATCGAAATTTGTGCCATCTTCAGTAACCGGGGCACTGTGCACGGCTATCAGGCTGCCGTATTTGAATAAGACATCCTTATATCCTGTCTCCGAATGGTATGCTTTCAGTATACCCGAATAAACACTAAAATCATTCCAGATATTCACATTTCTGGATGTATCAGCTACAGCGTCATAGTCTGCCGCCTTGTCACTTACAATGACCAGCCCGTCGATAGGTTTCCAGTTGATGGTAATATCATGTTCCTCCATTGCCACTATTTCCGCATATAGCCCCATTGCACCCATACCGGTAATGGTGGCGTATATCTGATAATGGTTGTTTCGTGTCAGATTATGGTTCTTAGGGGGATTCTGACCGATATTCAGCAGATAGATACAGTTCAATACCTGCGTACTTCCGTTTTTAAGCACGCATTGCGCGTCGATTTTAAGATAAGTTGCGTGTGATGCATTTTGAGGGTCGGACAATATATGTTCGGGAATATAAGTAGCGGGAGTTGTTATAAAATCCACCCCGTCTTGTATGGTGTAGTTATCTCCATTTATTGTATATGTACCATTATTATTGAGTTCGCCTGTCCCTGGGATAGTAAGGTCATCCGACCAAATATCTTCCGTATATGCCTGCCCTTCTCCTATAGGAGTGGCGACCGGCATACGACATACTTTAACATTCAGTTTGGTTACTTTAAAATCCTCATCCTCATTAGCGATATTTTTAATTGCTGTAAAGCTGATGCGGGATACCATACGGTTTACCTTAACCGGCAGTTCCGTCATTTTAATATCATTAATTGTTACTGTGGCGTTTTTTCCGTCACTGCGGGATTCCACATAGGCACGTGCCACATTTCCATACATGGGCGGAGGAGCAACGATACCTATGGCAGAGAAGGTCACTTTTTCTATTTCATTTTCCAGTGTAATGGCAGCGAGCTCTTCGGTAAGCTCCGGTGTTTCATTGCAGATGATGTAAATGTTGTTATATCCCCGTGCTGCCCTTATAGAAGCGGTGTATATGCCATCGACATTTATGGAGGCGTCAGAAACGTCGTTGTATACCAGTTCGTTCTTGTCATTAAACACAATTGCACGTACGGATTTTATGACTTCATCTTCGTCGGCGGTAGTATTGCGCGTCCCCATTTTAATACTCATCGGTATCTTTTCTCCTTCGTAAATACGTGCGCCTGTTGCTTCGTTCTCTTTTGTACAAGAGTAAGCAAACAGGGCAAACATTGTCAAAAGCAGGACATTTGCCGAAAGTTTAATGTTGATAGTTATATTCATCCTTAATCGTGCCATAATTCCGTTAAAAAAACGACTTACATATCTGTGGGTTGGAACCAGTAGGTCCAATTATTGATGGTTATACTCAATGCAATGTAGCCATTCTCTTCCTTATCTCCGATGCGAATGTTGATATCCCATTCGTATCTGCGGTCGAGGTATTCTTGTTCGCCCATCATTTCCGGTTTACTCATCAACAGGTAGTCAATAAGGTTTATGGTTGTTTTTCCTCCGATGTCTATTGTTTTTCCTGACGCTTTTTCGGTGATAGAAAAAGTCATATCAGCATCCTTAATAAATCTAAGAGTATGAAGGCGAGTTTGTAGGGCGGTCTTACTGTCTTCCTCTTCAACTGAACAAGGATGGTAAATTATATTTTTGCTACTCTCACCTACATTATTTTTATAGTCATAAAAATTGTTTGCAGTTATTAGTTGTATATCATATTTTGAAGCATCCACCGGATTATTTCCTCGCGTAATGCCTATCGTTATATCATTAGTATTGCGCACCAAGCTGACGTTTTCCGTATTGCTGATATTTTCCGAAGAAAACATTAATAGAGGACCGCTATGCCATAATGCATCAAGATGGTTGTTGCTTATGTTGTTTTCCGGCTCATATTTCAGCGTTAATTTATTTATCGGATCACCTGCGGTCATTGCCGGAAGTAGATAGAATTTATCCGTTTTTCCAGCCCATACAACAGCTGTACAGCCTTTCAAGCGATAGGGTATCAGCATACGATAGTCCGGGCTTTTTAGCGAATGACCATTATCAGTAAGTGTCTGTATATATTTTCCTTGCGTATCGAACACGAAAACCTTTACTTCTTCCACCTGTTCGGCGAACCAGTCTTTATTTGCCATGTTATAGTCATATCGGAATTTTAGAAAGAGGTCACATTGATCGAGGTCGTCATGAAAGACATCGCAACCGTTAATCCCTGCCACTATAAAAGCGGCAAGGATTATTTTGTATTTCTTTATGTGTCTTTTAATTCCCATTTATCAATGCAAATCAACACCTTGTGTCCAGTAAGTCCATGGATTGATAGTGATTTTTACAGAAAGGTAAGCATCTGCTTCGTCATCATCAGTATCCGGAGGCGTAGGATTGTCGGGATCAGGATCAGACGGATCGGGAATCCACGGTGTTCCGGGGCCGCTCACGCTCTGAAGGTCCAGGTGATACCAGTTGTTGCGCACTACTCCGTATCGGCCTAAAGCCATCTTTTCGATTACACTCTGGTCGTGACGGATCAGGACATCGTAATAGCAAACAGATTCATGATAGTAACGCACGGCACAAAAACGTCCGATGATACCAGTTTTCGCAGTTAATTTGTTTGCTTGAAGGTCGTTTGTAATAAAATTGTCTATAGTGCTTTGTCCGGCACTTTCATCCACGAGCTTTGCCTTCTTTAAGAATATAGGCAAGTCTGTTTTTAGTCCGCTACTAGTAGGGCTTTTATATTCAGTTTTAAGCTGTTCTAATGTATAATAGTTTCCTTTCCAAGAGAAATAACTACTATTTTCAGTCAAACCATTAGGAGTGTACTGTGCCTTTACTACCACCTTGGTAGTGAATCCTAATTGCTGTGCATTAGCGTCCATGGTGTTTTCAAGACAGTAGCAATTCGTTCCTTTATCTCGTTTAACTTCAGGTATAGTGCCAGCTTCACTGTCTATATTTTTTAGATAATTGAAAGCTGCATCCATATTAGTTTCCATATCACTTGTTAAATCAGGCTGTTCGCTTTTTAAATAGTTCTTATCCCGACGATAAACCGCTCCATTCGTGGCATTATCGTAAGTGATAAGTTCACTATACAGTTTCACACTCTTATTGGTAACGCTTAATTCCCAACCACTGAAAGCAAATGTAGCACCGTCAGGTTTGGTAGTAAAAGGAGCCTTAACTGCAAGCTCTACTTTTGCACTCAAACGATCCACAGAGATTTCTTCAGGGCTGTTCTGTGCGTCTGTTTTTGCTTGGTTGATGGCATCAGTGGTATATGCAGTCGGCTTATGTACCGTTACTCCTGTTAATGCTCCTTCTATGCCAGCTCCTTTGCCTGCACTCGCCATCATGAAATTATCATTGGTAGCGATGTTGGCAATAGCTGCCTCAATAGCAGTGTTAATTACAGACCAAGGTTTGCCTTTTACAGCATCTGCAGTTAAATTCCATCCCTTGTTCCCGTCGGCGTAAGGATTGATAACCACAAATACTTTTTTTGTTTTCTCTGGTACTAATTTTGCCTCACTAACCGCAGCTTCCGGGGTCCCTGCCCCGCCTGCATCTGCTCCTCCGCTATTCCCCACGGTCAAACCATCAAAACCAACCACATCAAGGCACACATCATCCTCGTCAAATAATAAAACTTTGACGGTCCCTGCTTTACTTTCCCCAGAACTTCCCGGTTTGGTATCTACTGCTCTTGAAGTAGCTGTGTGACTTTGCAGCGAAAGCGACAGATACGCTTTGCCATCCAGTTCACCACCCGGAATATTCCCTTCCCGGGCATCTTCACTACTACAGCCGGCAAATATAAAAACTGCCAATGTAGATAATAGAAAACTTCTTGTTTTCATCATTGTTAAATGTTTAAATGTTGTAAATAAAAAGATAATTATAATATATAAAAAATCAATAATCCAGTTTACTCATCAATTCGATATTCTCTTCTTTTTTGGTTAATTCCTCCAGATTGAGATTTGCTTGTTTCAATCCGGATTCAGCAGCTTTATTTAAATGTAGCTTTGCTTGTTCATAGTCACCTTTCAACAGATGTAATACTCCCACGGCATTTTCGTATTCCGGTGTGGAAGTCTCTGCTCTCTTTAAGTATTTTTCTGCCAAAAGAGTGTCTTTACGTGAAAGTGCAGCCGAAGCGGCATTCAGATTGGCAATCTTATCATCAGGAAAGACGCTAACGGCTGTTTCAAATAATTCGATAAACTCCGGTGAACCATTTTTGTAAGTTAGAGCGACCAAATAAATTTCATTCAGGCTCAAATTTTGTGGCCGACTATGAATCAGCACTTTTGCTTGTTCTATATTAAAATTCTGAACATCGTACTCTATTTTACAAATCGCTTTACGCAGATGTGGGTAGTACTCACGCAACATAAACCGATAAGGATTGCCCTGTTTATATAACATCAACGATTTCTTGCGACTGGTATTCGTTCGGTAGTTTATTTCAACTGGTATGTGATCTATAATATGAAGAATTCCATCCTTTTCTGCCATGTCAGACTCTGCAACCATTTTACGTAGTCCTTCCCAGTTTTCGCCACCATATTCCACCTTGTATAATTCTTTGGAGAAAGGGAAACGAGGGAGAAGGTAATTAACAAGTGCCTTTGCACGTCCTTCGGAAAGCTGTTTGTTAAAAAGGACAGAACCCTCCGGTGAAGCATAACCAATGACTGATATTCCACGAATGGTAATGGCTGTATCATTTTTCACTTCGGCAAGCATGGAGGATATCTTTTTTAGTTCAGTCGGATTATTCATATAGTCCGGTTTAATATCGGTTTTTGATACGACAAAGTCCAGAAATGCTTCACATGACATCTCACGACTTTTGACTGGTTCAACTTTTGGCTGTACGTAACTAATATGTGGAGTGATTTGATAAGGGACGGGAAGTTTCTCCAAAGTAACAGCACCAAAAAGAGGAATAGCTGATAGTAACCTGCCTGGCCTGCAACAGCCCATCACTTCTTTCCTTACATTCAAATATGCATCCTTCATCCATGGCTCGAATGGAATTATCAACGAGTACCGAATCTGTTCTTTTCCAGTCATTCCATACCCTTTTAATATGGAGTATGGAGCTTCTGACTGGTAAAAAGCACGTTCCTGCGTATTCATCAAAGCAAGTTTACGTTTCAGATTCTGATAGTTCTTACGACCTTTAATGGATATTTCCGGCAATTCCATCTGATGGTTTGCAGCAATCAATACTGGTATCAGTTCTATAGAATGATTGGAGCTGACTTGTATATTATCAAAGTTGTAAAGTATTTGAATATGTAATGAATCTCCCGCTTGCTGTAGTTCAAGAGCTGTTGGCTGTATAATTCCTGTATACCATTTCTTGGGATTTTCTTCTCCGTATGATAAAGAAGAAATGGTCAGGAATATGATTAACAGGTATAGGAATGATCTTAATTTTGTCATGGTTGTATTATTTTATAAGAAATATAAGTGAGATTGCAGCTTTAGTTGGTCCAAAATAATTGCGGTTTTCTGTTCCGACCTTTTCACCACAAGTCTTACACCGGAACTTGTCATAATGTAGCCGCACATATCCTGCACCTATATTTGCTTCAAGGCTCCAACGATTACTAAGAAGGAAGTGATAACCATACGAGATGCCTCCTCCTGCTCCCCATCCTTCATATCGGTAATGGCTGGAATTATCCCCGAATAAAAGTGGCAAGTGATGACCGGCTATGTTATATTGTGTTCCTATTATGTGTATCCCCCAAAAATGTCCGCTAAATCTTTCACATGTCCAATAACGATATTCCATTGTACCGAGCCAGTGCACCAGTTTTTTATTTGAAGATGCTTTATTGGGTGTAAACCAGTTAAGTCCGGCGCCAAGTTCTATTGTAGTGCGTGGAGAAAGTCCCCACTCTACTCCCAAGTTAGGAGTACCTGAATATGCACCGTAGAACAGGTTTGTTTTTACTGCTACCTTTTGGGCCGAACATTTTAAAATGCTTCCCCAACATATCAAAAGTAGAATTGCTATATATTGTATTTTTATCAGATGCATATATCGAATATTTTGCTTTTGCTTGCGTTTAATAAATGATTATCGGATGCGAAATTACAAAATAAATATATATTAAAGTAAAACGTTCTGAAATTGCACATGGATTCCGAAGTTTCGTTCAAAATAGTTCTATAAATCACTTAAATGAGGGTTAGATAACTATAAAAAGGACTTATTGGATAAACATTGTTAAATTATTATCGAACTTTTTATTGAAAGAATTAAGAATTTTTCCGAGACGTTTTTGGTAGCAGTTGAAGATGATAAAATTAGAGGATTTATTTGTGCAATTAGGACTGACGCTCGTTATGTAGAAGATTGGATGTATGAAGCACAAGCTAAGCCAGATGATAGTGGTAAGTATTTAAATGTTTTATCTGTTGCTGTCGCACCTGAGTATCGTGGGAATCATATTGGCAGTGACTTATTGATAAATTTGGAGAAAATTGCTAAAAAGTTAGGAATAGATGGTATTTCTTTGACTTGCTTAGAAAGTAAAGTGGGATTTTATGAGAAAAATGGTTATTCAAACAAAGGGAAATCATCTTCTGAACATGCTGGGGAAATTTGGTACAACATGGAAAAGGAATTAT